>Ga0181612_183618_pt1 | contig 17667 bp, 9 predicted proteins | sample HoacroProtozoa21_FD_119630 | JGI IMG/M metagenome (GOLD analysis project Ga0181612, IMG submission 119630) | Hoatzin crop microbial communities from Cojedes, Venezuel. Combined Assembly of Gp0051906, Gp0051904, Gp0051908 | reverse complement strand
TTGAGCACTGGTTCCTGACCAGCCTGCTACTCTGTTAGAGGCCAAACACTGTGTTCATGATCTAGGCTAGAACAACTTCTGGGAAATGCCTCCCCTATCAACTCTCAATCTGGGAGTTCATGGCCATGGTTTTTGCCCTGTGCTTGTCTTGTGTTCAGCCTAACTAGTCAGGTCAAATCGTTGCTGAGCTCAGAGTTTTCTCTTTTGACTAATTGCATACTGAACTGGTACCACAGACTGACAAAACGCAGTGGCTTTTTAGAAACTATCTTCTTGATTTTGTTTTGAGACATATTTGTTTATGAGTTCTTTCTCATGGTGTCTTACCTTTAAGATGCCATATTTAACATGTCTTACTTTCTTTTCCATTTTAATTCAAGCTGTTAAATGTTTATTTTGGAAAGAGTTGCAGCCATGAAATAGCATGTTTCACTCTAAATAACCAACATGCGCTCTCAGTTCTACTGCATTGAACATTTGCTTTTTGTTGTGGTTTCGGTCTGGAGTTGTCAGAGAGGGGTAGTGCTTGTTTTTGTAGTTATGTAAAATTTTCTACCTTGAAGAATAAGCAGAGAGCATTTATTGTGAGGAATATACCTTATGTTGCTTATGATATAAAGATATGTTTTATTTTTACAACTGTATTGACCACATCTGTTTTAAAAGCAAAAGCTACAGCATATTTAGGAGAACATTTATGTAAGCAATGGGAATATACAGAGTGCACTTCTCAATGTTTTTCCCCTTTCATCTTCACGTTCTGCTGTACACATATGCACAGAGCACACCTCTTCATTCTCCCCTCATAGTGAAATAACAATTTAATTCTCCCTGAGTGTATCTTTGTCTTCCATGATGAGGAGTACCAGAAATTGGAATAGTAGTTTGACCCTGGAAGGGGAATTCAGTACCATCAAACGGTATGTCATACATTTTTATTAAGATTTATCTGAGACGTAGTAGGACTCCAAAACCCCCTTATCTACCAAAACGTCTTTGTCTATGAAATAAACTACCAAAGAAAGCCATTGGATTATTTTTGCAAATCTACCATCTGTAAAGCCATTCTTTCTCCACTTGAACATTTGCCTGTAAACCAAGAGTGGCAAGTAAGTTATTAAAAAATAACACTATGGAGTAACATTTCCAGTTGTTCTTAATAGACCTAGTTATGCATCAGTTCAAGAAGCTATGTTTTGAAATGTTTAATACTGAAAGACTGTCTTAAAAGGTGCAACAGGTAGAGAGAAATCTTTTCAAAAATGTGTGACTGAAGACTACAGGCCAATTTTGACTTATGAAACTTAGCACAGCTCTAGTAATGAAGTCATAAATAGTGCCGGTAGACTTAATTTGGATTTTTATGCTTTCAGACTTAGCCAGATTTTTATTTTATTTCTTTCATCATCAAATTATAATTTTATCTGTCATGCTTGCTCTTGTGCATTTTTCAGATATCAAAACTACATGGTATGAGGAATCTGTTCTTTATTTTCTATTCCTGTTGAAAAACCATTGGGGAAACTTTCTTAAAAGGTACTCCTAGAAGAACATGCTTAAATATTTCTGTGTGGAAAGCCAAGCAGGTAAAAAAAATAGTTGGAAAGTGTTTTGGATGAGATCCTTATCTGTGATCTTGCCAAAAGCAGAAATCTGACTTCTATCTGCTGATAGTCCACGTTTTCAGCTCTTGTAGGCATGATTGTGAAGAGGAAAACTCTACATTTCAATAAATCATCTGGAAACGACAGGGATTGGGAAATGCCCCAGACTTTTTTAGGGCAATGATTATCCGGTCATTATTTTAACTGGTTATTTCTTAATAACAGGTTTTGAATGCAAAACAATTTTTGAATGCTTGGAAACATGGTAGTTTAACAGAAGTCAGTAGAGGCCTAATCAAAACCAGACTGAAAGGTTTAAACAAAGAAACCTGAAAAATATCCCTCAACCTAGAGGAGCCTGAGTTGTATTAAAAAAATTAATGAAAAGCTGAACTGTACATGGACACAAATACATGTAATAAGGTAATGAAATGCTAAATGGTGTTATAACATCCTTTCTTCCAATGTGTTAATTTAGCTCTTTGATAGAGCACAGATCAAGCAATTATTAAAATAACAAAAAAAACCCCATAAAACCAACTACAAAAAAAACTTTCTAGAACTTTTTAAAGGGTATTACATAAAACATCTGATCTATTGTATTGAAGCCCTGATGAACATGTGCTAATATATCCAAGCCAACTTTCAAAACGAAAATGTCATGCACTTTCTCAGTGAAACAACTGTTTCATGCATGTAAGGTGCATTACAAATACTTTGATATAATCCAAATATTTGGACTATTTTTTAAATAAAGCTAGGAAAGATTATTGTTGTTTCATTGACCAATTGTCCTCACTTTATTTCCTTTAGGTATGTTTTGATGTGAGTTTTAAATGTTGTGTTTACACCTCTCCATTCTATCATGTAAGTTTCCATTCATATTTTTGATGGTACTAAAGCTGTTGCATGTAGCACGTGTCCCTTGGACTCTTCAGATCCCCTTTTCCACATGCTTCTCAGCCCCATCAGCAAATGATCAGGGACCTCTGCAGTCAGCATCATTCCAGCCTTTGAATTAACAGCTCACTAGTTTCAGCTTGTGTGCAAAACCAAGGTGCGTAGCTTTCTCTGAACCAGCACCTTCAGTAGTCCCCATCCCTGCAGCTGGTCTGGTTCTGGAGTTGGAGTCTGTTATCTGCTGAGCTTTCTGGGCTGCTTTTAAGTCAGGTACTTCAACATGCAGTCCCAGATGGTTGTGGTCTAATGGCAGAGCATTTGGAAGCTTGTGCGTGCTGTGTACCAGGTTGCATCTCGCACCTGCCAAACGCAGCACTGGAGGATGTGCCAGGATGAGATGCTTTGCTTTTGTCTTTATTTCATTTTCTTCTGCCTTTCCATTTGCAAACTCCTCTGGTTCAGTTCTACGCTGCTGGGCAGGCTGATTTCACAGAAATAAGCTGAGGTGCATGCTATGAAAATAAGATAGGTGTTTACTTTGTTCTCCACACAATGGAACAACAGCTATCACAGTTGTCTAGCAATTTTTTTTTTTTTTTAACTAGACCAAATTTACTTGCATTGACCATTTTCTGAATTTAATTCTAGGCATGTTCAATTATTGTTATTTTTAGTTACCTTCATGTTCATGGAAGTGACAGATGATAAACACTACTTTTCCGAATACATAAAAGTTGGTGAGGCTTTTTGAGGCAGGACAACATTTCTGGTTGTATTTTCTCATCACTGCTTTTCCTCTTTTTCCTCTGTTAGCTTCCATCCAAATAGCGCCAGTTAGAGCTGTATGTACTGTTTTTAGGCAGAGTTTGCAGTGCAAAAGGAAATCTAAATTCTGTGTATGTCTCGCCAGGGAAGCAAGCTTTTAAAGATTTCATTGTGAGATAAAGATGTGTGTCCAAAAGGGCTTTATAGCTGAAGGAATATCAACTCGCAGTGGTCTACAGGCTTGTTCAACCAGAGCGGTTGTCTCGTCATAAGTGCGAAGAGCGATTGACTGTACCAGACTGCCCTCTGGAACCAATTCATGTTCCTATGTACTGTTATAGCATGAACATGAGATACTCCTGCAGAAGCTAAGTAGGATACTTATGTGTGCCTCAGAATCATAAACTTCTTTCATCTTAATTTTCTGTGGAGTGACTTTTAAGCTCCGGTTTTTACAACCTTCTGACTATAGTTGTAGGACTAAGAGAGAAAACAAGACACTGTTACTAAGATATCAGCCATTGTCAGCTTAGAATGATTGCATGTCCATTGAGAAATGAAGTAAATTCAGAAAGAAGATTGCAATGAAAATACACTTTCTGTTTCTGCCAGAACATTCATAATGCTTCCTTTGATGCCAAATAATATCTAAGCATGGATTACATTCTGAACTAGGGGATCGATGGTAATCCTGTAATTTTTTTTTGGCTAATTGTATAAAAATAACAATGTAGCAATAGCAAGTTGCCTCAAAGGAAACTGCAACCAAATATTCAACTTTTTATTTAAGGGGTAGCTATATGAATAGGTCAAATTATTGTGCTAACTATATCAGTAATGCAGGTTAAAAGACAAGAATGATGCAACATGAACTCTGTACTTGAAAAATTTCCCATTGTCCTTTTCTCATTAAAACATTGTAGTTTTTTTTAAAAACCAATTTTGATAGGTGAATTAATTAATCAGTTTGCTAGCAGTTCATTTTGAAGAAACGTTTTTAGTCAAAATTTGCTGCTACCAATTCCAGGCATCACTCTTACTTGTTTTAACAATATTGCCAAACATTGCTGAGGGAGAGTAAGGCTTTGTATTCTTTGTTTATTTTTGAATCATTTTTTCCCCTTGAAGCAATTCCTGTAGGCCTATGGACAGAGAGGCATTTATCTTGAAACATTACATGAAATTATTTGCTCTTCCAACATGCCTGAGCTCAAGATGTTACTACAAAGGCCAAAAGGGCTTGTCTATATGGACCTAATTAATTAAAAATGGAAGTTAGAAAGGTTAGGTAGTCATTTATTAGAAGATATAAGAATAGAAAAACAGACTTTATTAGGTGATGTTTCACTTTTTTTCTCCTGGCTGAAGAATTATGAAATTAAATTTGAATAAAAAAAGAGAACAGAGAAGGCAGATCACGCAAGATTAGCCTGATATCTTTCTAAGCAGATAACTGGCTTTTTTTGAGGAAAAAAGGTGAACAATCTTTCTAAAGCTGAAGTTGCTTTATCAGAAATTATTTATTCAACCGAAAAGTATCGGTGTCAGCATAAGAATTGGTAGTTTGTGGAGTGGGTAAGAAACTAAACTCAATGAGATGACAGTGAAAGGGAACTTCGTAACAGGACAGAAGAGTTTGAGGAACTTCTAAAGATCTGAAAAAAGTTGACCAGTGACACAAAACTAAGAGAAAGAAGCAGTCAGGGCTGAATAATTTTGAGGACTAGAGTAACAGAAATGGAGTGAAATTGCATAGCAGAAAGTGCAAAATTATGTACCTGGGGACTAATTGTACTAAATTCTCTTAAAGCAAGGAATTCCACCAGCTAGAAATGACTGAAATAGAGAAATTGATCTTAAAGAGCCTAAAAGACACCACTGCGATGCAATGTGAAGTGTCAAACGTAATTCTAAGGCTGGAGTGCTGTTTTTTCAGTGGAGACTGAATGGTACTGATAGAATTGTAGAAGGGAATGATTTATACGAAGTTATATGAAATACTGGCTACCAGTGACTGGTACTGGTGTTGCTCACAGCCAAGGAGGCTTGGGACTTTTTGCCCAGGGTTTCCTTCTGCCTCCAGGGTGTGTACCCTGTCTCGGGGTGTTGTATTGGCAAGCTTGGTGAGAGCATATATGCTGTTTATGCTCAGCACAGGAGGGAAATGAGACGTGGAAAGGTTTTACTGGGGTTATAGAGTTCTGGTGCAGAGGTACCCCTCTGTCCCCAAGGAGGAGCTGCCCCTGTTGGGCTGGGAACAGTCTCCTGTGATGAGGAAAGGGGAATTCAAAGTGTGAAAGATGCAGATAAAGGCTTTGAGGATCATCAGGAGAATGGCTTGTTTATCTGGGGATAGGGAGGGTGGAAAATCTGGATAAATTTGAATGGAATTTAGATGTAACTAGCAAAAAGAAGACTGAGAGGTGATATGGTTGCTCTCCATGGGGTGTTTAGAATGCCCGGGACCCAGGAAAACATTTTAAGTTGGAAGATCATGTAGTTCCAAGAAGAGTTTGGTATTAACTGGCCACAAATAAATTGAAGCTGGAAATATAATGGAAGGCATCCAGCTGCTAAAGTAATCAGGACCTCAAAGAGCTACAGCAAAAGGGGCAAAACATTCAGTCCTTTTCGAAGGGCAACCAATATGCTTTTGAAAAGATATATGATGATTTGTGCAAATAGATTGCCAAACTCAGTGCACAAGGAGGTCCTTCCTACTCTTTGCTCCTTGATTTCTAAGACATTTATCTAATAAAATGAAAAAAAGTTGTTGACCACCTATGGGATTATTTCAGAGAATTTTTTGCCCATAAGAGAGTCCAGGGTCCCACAGCACTCCTTCCCGAATTTCCCTATTTCTGTACAAGTGCAGAGCAGTTTCTAGAAATGCTGTCTCGTCAGATGTTGTAACACACAGCGGCTTTGTGATGTGAATTAATGTAAGCTACAGGGGGAGCGGAGACCCTCCAGTCGCATTCCGTGTTGAAGTGTAGGCTGGGTTCAAACCACAAAGCTGGGGGGAACACACAACTTCTATGCTTGATTCTCTAGACATCCTAGCCTCCAGTTTTATAGTCTGAAAGAATCTCAACTTCTGTTTAGATAACAGATGAGGATGCTGTAGGAGAAAAGTATTATTATGATATGATAGCTCAGATGCAGCTCCTACGTGTGCTGAGATTTTTAAATTTAGTCCCACAGCTGTGGTAGTACAGAGCTTGGAACAGCATGTCTACAGAATGAAAGTTCTCAATTTTTTTCAGACTTGTTATGTTTGTCAATGTGCATTTAAAAAGTTTGTCGAACATGGAGTGTTTTAAGTGACAGAAAATACAGATGATCAATATGGTAATGCCACCTTGATTATTTCAATAGTATATGTAATCTTATTACTGCTTCCTCTGTTGTTATATATTTCTTGTTACTTGTGGTTACCTGTATGTTTATACTAAAGAAGAAGGCAACATGCTATTCACTTCTCTTGTATTCCTGAGATATTTAACTTTCCGTGCAGGTACCAGCTGTCAATCAAGGCTAATCAAACTGGCACAGTTAACATAATACATCATAAAATTTCACAGTAATGTCAACCTGTAATTCTGTCAATCTGATTAAAGGAAATGGGCTAAAAACAATATTGTCATTTTGTAATAACACAGGGAAACAGAATTTTAGAAAAATGTTTTTACCGTCTGCTATAAACATATTGCGTACTGGTTTCAAGAGCAACAGTGGTTTCATTTAGGATTGAATTGGTCAAATATCCAGAGTTTTGAATCCTTATTTTTCACTTTTCTTACTAGCAGATTTTTTCAGTGTAACCTGAAAAGGTATGGGGTGTTGCAGTTCTCCCTGTACTGTGACACTGGAGATGTCCAGGAGGAAGAGAGAAGGGGGCAGACATGAGTTTCTTCTGTCCTTGTGTCACTGCAAGGGAGTGTTTTATGATGGAACTGGCCAAGGTTCGTTGGACAGTAGCATCTGGGAAAAGTGGGTCCCAGCTCTGCTATCAGCTAGGTTTATATTACTTGCTTCATAACAGTAGAGGAAGCTTCTAGCAAAAAAAACCCAAACCAAAACAGTTATAGTACTATTCCAATTTATACGCATGGGAACAGTAAAGTGCAGTCTGGCTATTTGCACGGCACAACACAGAAATGTACTCAGAAAATGTAGGACTTCAAAGTCCAGCATGTTTCTACTTAGGAGATAATGATTTGCAGACCTTTGCAATTTTTTGGTAAGCATGCAAGCCCTTATCTGACAAGGTTAAGTCTGTTGACAATAGCTTGCTTTTCAACGTTGCCTTTGGCAAAACTCTTACAAATAATTGAATACTACTGAGTTGTCAGCAAGATATATCCATTTAATGTTATTAAAATGTATCAAAATGCACAAGTAACCCTATTAAAATGAATGGGGTTTCTTATGAAGTAAAATATTAACTGGGCCAAACGTGTTACAGAGTTCTGTGTGGGCATATCTTGTTCAAGAATGTTTGCAGCATATCCTTCTGTGATAATCTTGATCTGGCTGCAGTGGTTGATCATAAGATGTTTCATGTGCTGAGGAAGGAACGTCTCTGGAAGCACCAGACAGATTTCTCTGTCCTCCTAGAAGCTGATTTTCTTCAAAAAACAAAGCATTGTATAATGAATCACCTAGGTTAGGTGGTCTTTGTCAGGTGATGACATATATGTTTGTAAAGCAGGAAAAGTTTAAAGGGAGGTTTATGTGAGATGGATGCTTAATGATCAAGAATCTCAGGTTGTAGGTGCAGAAACTAGAGGAAAAAGGATGATAAATGAATCTGAGAGGTCTATAAAAGTTATGTCTTGATGCAGAAAGTAATAAAGACAATGAAGGCTGGGAAAATAAGGTGAGAATATAGTCTCTGGAAAAAGCAGTATTAACTTATTAATATTTATGCCAATAAAAAAAGGGTAAAAGCAGAAGCAAGCAATTGTTTAAGTACTAATCCTCATGCTGGGGTGCACCATCCACAGGAATGTATGAGGCTAAACAGTGAATGAAGTACGAGGAGAGAAGCAGAATGGAAACTGATTTCACTTCAGTTTAATATGTGAAAATCCATCATTCTTTAGCAAAGCAGCACAGAGAATCTGAGACAATGACTTCCTATGTCAGACAGACAGGACTAATTTAAAAAAAACAAAGGATTTGCAGTGATACAATACTTTGAAGGTGAAGTTTACAAATTATATCTGGAGGGAAAAGGCAGTAGCATTTCAAACTTACTTTAGTTGCAAGCAGAAATGGATTTGTTAGATAACATTATGCAGGGAAGAGACTGCTTGGGAAAATGATAGCTAAGTTCAGGAGCTGTTAACCAGGAAATTGAACAGAGTGGTCTTGCAACAAGGGGTTGCCTCTGAATGCAGGAAAAGAGCTTGGAAGTGAATATGCAGTCAGTGCAGACATGAAAACAGTGAGAGGGCCTTGTCTGGCCTCATGGACTCTCCTTGCTTTAATCCTCCGTGGCAGCAGAAGATGATGCCATAGACCTAACTACTGGGAAGCCATGTGCAATAGCCTCCCCTGCATCTTCATAAATCCATTGGCCAAAAGGGAACGAACCATTTTCTCTTCCCAATATCTATCTGTGAGAAGATGAATCAACAACAGAATTGTTGTTACACAAGTGCCCAAGCTGTTCCCAACGTTAGATCTCCCTGATTTGTTTCTCCTGTAGGAGGGGGAGTGTGTGATTGCTCTGGACTCATTGCATTCACGTGCAACTGAGAGAATTAGGGACTGCTTTAAATATCTAGCAAGAGGTCACACAGGAAGGATTGTGTTAGTGCAGAAAGAGAGAGAATACCTTAAAGGATGATGCTGGTTTGCTTCTTCCGATAAAATGCCTACCTCAAAGTTACAAGAAAGCTGTTTTCTATTAGTCTTTACTGCTGTCACACAACAGTGTTGGGAGGTGACTTCTTTTAAAACAGCAAAAGAAAGTTGGAAAGAAATCTCAGAGTCAAATCCGCCCCAAGACTTTCTATTTGATAAGCCCAAAAATTGACCTGAGAGAAAGGAGCCCTTTGCTAGATCCCAAAGCACAGTGAGGCTGAGCGGCAAAGTGCTGAAGTACAGGTCAGTCCAGTGATTTATGCAACACGTAGTGAAGTGGAAAATATTTATAAATCACTTGCCTTCTCTCAGAAAGGATATAGGAACAACAATTACATCACTCTTCAAATGTGGGAAGAGCATTTGAGTGCAAACATGAATCTGCTGTGGAGGCAGGTTTTTAAATCAAAACGTTCACAAACCAAGAGAAAACACAGAGTATTTAAATAAAGAGGCTTTGTGTAAAGCGATGAACTGCAACGCTGTATCATTAAAGAAAAATTAAGTGTTTCCTTGCAACAGTGAACAATGGTTTTTAAGTAAAGCATGTATTCTAAGTTACTGTGGGTGTGGTAATGCTAACTGCTGTAGAGTCATGTGCAAGTCGTTCAGGCACAGTAGGAAAAGCTTAGCGCAAGAAGTAGGAATCCCTCCCCCAGCTTCCAATCTGTTGCTGTAGGAGAAATGACAATCACCAAGCCTCAAACTTTTTGAGGCAGAAATGTGTCAGGAGTGTAGATGAGAGCACAAAGAAACTGGAATTTGTCAAAGTGTTTTGGGTTTTCGAACGTGTGAAGACAAAAATAACGCTAGGAAGTGAATTTGTTGAAGTTGAGAGGTGGAGGAGGTAGCCTGAATATGCACAGGGAATGTATTTTTTCTTGGGATCTGTATCCCATTACAATATTCCAGAAGAGGTTCAGACTGTTAAGCCAGAAATCTGCAGAGTTGTTGCTCAGTTGAGAATTGGTGGGAGTTGTCAGTTCTCAGGATTACGATTTGCCAAGAAATTTTGAATGTGTTGGATTTTATTTCTATACTGAAGCTCCTTGTAGTAGAACTGAAGGTGACAAAGAAATCGTCTTTGACAATTTGGTGCTGATGTTAGCTGGAGATGCATTTCAAGTCACCTTTGTCACCACATGTAACCTCCTGTGTCACATCTGTTCAAGTGAAACCCTGAGAAGGCATAGTAAGGAGGAACTGGGTTCCACTGAAAGTGTCATTGGGAAGGCAGCAATTCTAGTATTCCCAGCTTGAAAAAGAGCCAGTTTAGATGAGCCAGCACATCAGGGCATGTTGCTGGTGTAGTCAAATAATGTGCTGTTAATGAGGCTTAACAAATTAGTAAAGAAGGAATATTATTTTCCCCTGTGCAGAAGAGATTATCTGCATGGTAACTAGCGTTTTTCTTGCTAAAAGCAGTATTGGCAGTGCAGTATTTCTTTCTGGCAAATGGTGAGCCAAACAGGCATGACTAGACCATTCAGAAGATCATGTTTTCATGAATTCCTGTTTTGGCTTGGAAGACACCTGAGAAATATTACAAGGGAAAGTGAGTTGGAAACTTTGTTTCAGTTTTTAGGAAGATTAAGAAAGTAAGTAAAAACTACATTTAGAAAATATATGCTGTGAAAAAAACTAACTGTAGCTCTTTGGGAATGTTGTTTGATAAAGTTTATGTAAGGGTAACTCAGAAATAAAGACTATACTTTATGAAGCAGCTTATCCCCAAAACACAGGTGATGCTGCACTATGGTAAACATATAGAACAGATTTATGCTGAATCTGTCCTCAAAAGGCCACAATTATTAACTGCATTTTCTGTTTTCTGAGCTTACTGTTATTTTTTCACGAAACCTCAGTTCTAACCCGTCCCATCATCGAAAAGGGGAATGAATCCTTTTCAGAGGATTCATAAAAGGTGAATGGCTTATTTGACCAAGCCAGGTAAAAAGACAAAATGGAAAAGGTAAGTTCAGTAAGTGGCAAATAGATTACCTTTCCTTTGAACACTACTGGCAAATACACTGATCATTATCAGTATCATCTGAGCTCCCCCTTCCCACCCTGCTCCCCACTATTGCTGGGCAGCCACCACTTATTTATTTTCCTATTATTAAGAAAATATTGGTGAGCGGTGATAGCCTTCAAAGAGGAAGGCAAAACCCTTTGCTGTTCCTACCATACATGTTATGCTCACAGACACTGCCTATTTGGTCCCAGTAGGTTGCATGTCATGAAACTTTGATTCGCCCCTAAAATTTTGAACAGGGAAACAAGAAGGAAGAGGGAGTAGGGAGACTAAATTATCCTTTTAAAAACTACAGTTTTAAAAAAAAAACTGTAAACTTATTTTAGTTCTCGAAAAGGTCCATATGAATGTTCGAATAATATTACGTGTAGCCAGGCAAGTAATCTGGCACTCTGCTCCCTCTTTGTCAAGATCAGTACAGTTACTTAAGTAGACAATTTTTAAGCTTTAATGGGAACCACATATTAGGAGTTTTTGACTTAAGGAAGGAGAGAAGTCATGCACACCTCTAGGGAAGAACAAGAAGGCAGACCAGGAAGAATCTACACAGCCAAGATGTAATTGTAACAAGAAAGGCGCATCAGTCACAAACGACTTCCATTATTTTGTCATTGAGTGGAATAAGAAGATACAAAGGAGTAGAAAGATGACACATTTCTTAAGCATGACTGGAATGTTTTTAGACACCAAATCAACATGAAATATTGGGTGTCTATTTTCCATCAGAATCAAATCTGTTTCAAGAAATTACACACTAGAAATGTTTAATGGAAGTGTTATGACCATAATGAATTCCAACTCTTATCTCTCTCATTAAGGGAGAATTGATTGTGTAATTGATTAATTAGTTGTTGTTATGGTTATGTTATTAATTGTAATAATTATAGCTCTGATTCTGTGAGCTACTTTACACTCCTGAGCCTCTGCAGTTGCAGAGGTTCCTCCGTGTTTCAGATGCTCCATGCAGGAGCCATCCTACAGGTAGGTAGGAGTACGGAGACTGGAATTAATACAACACAGCACTACAAAACCTACTGTAACATTGTGGTATTCAATTGGCCTCCAAAATACAACAGACGTAAACAGATCTCTCCTTGTCCCTTCGCAGTCTATACTCTCTGGCTGTGTTCATCTCCTCACAAAATGCCTAAATATACGTACATATCTCCTAGACCCATGGGCATGAGTATCAGTGTGTTTGGATGTTGATTGTAATTGCTGTATGAGATTTTCAAATGTTTACTATATTTCACCTTATGACTTGCTGACCATTCTTGAATGATGTGGAGAACAGCTAACTGGTGGTTAAAAGATAGGTGGAAATATTTGTATCTGATTTTTCAGGAGACAAATTGAAAGGGGAGTAGGGAAAATACAGAAATTTCATGATCAAATACAGTAACAGACCTTGGCTACCAGATGGGATATATATATATACAACATTTTATAAATTAGGACACTTATAAACTAGCATATTCCATATTGGAGGGCTTCCCCCTAAAAAAATAAACACAGAAACAAGAAATGGCAGCTGAAGCATTAGCAGCCTTAAATCACAATAAATCATCAGATGTTGGCAATTTATCTCATATAACATCAAAACCTGGAATAGTTTTGTAAATCAAGATTAACAGATCAAGTTTTCTCTTGAGAGCACTCACGTTTACCTTCAGCACTCTGTGATGCCAGTACATCAAACTTCAGCGTTGCTAGTGCATTAAGTGTTGGTGATAAAATTATTAATTGCTATTATGAGGAACCTGTGACTTCACATTTATATACTGCCCACTACCAGACATCCAGAATTTATTCTTTTTTACATACATTCTAAGATCTGTCTAACAGGAAAACAGTCCGTTCTTCCCATCAGTTACTTAGGTGAGGGCCAAAAACATATGCTATTTGACAGGATAAAAGCATTGTATCTCAAAGCTAGAAATTATGTTTCCACTGAGAAGGAAACTCAACTTTCTGGAAGAATGCAGACTAGCTCTGGAAAGTCTTGAAACATTCGACTTCAAAGATATTCTGCTTTTACACACTAGAAGTTACTCTGGTAGCTTTCACATAAGTTTAAATGTGTTTCTGCTTTTTTTTTCTTTCTCTGAGCTTTGTGTGTTGGACATGCTGAGGTTTTATAGTTTAAGGGGTGTGTGACAGTTCCTATAAAATGGTTTAAAGCTCTATATTTTAAAAATAGCATTTCTGTTAAATGTGTCATATGAAGAATACATGAAAGAATGATGTGATATATGAGTTTTATTAGGTCTCGCTTGTGATGGCCTGCTTTTTCATTTATGTGTAATGCATCTATCCAAACTTCTGCCAATAATATCTTATATGACTTACACCATCACATACTGCACTATCAGACTTACACCATTATTCTTATGTCTCTCTCAGCAAATGAAATGAATAGTAATCTATTTTCTTGAATTGGGTGGAGGAGAAGTACGTGCACACAGGTAAATAAAACCATCTCAATCACTAAGTCCCAATTATAAGCAGTTCTGATCTCTCAGTGTTGGAAACTGCAAGCATAGAATGACTAGTAACTTAACAAAAAATAGGAAGCACAGATATTATTACAAGTAGACTCTAAAAAGCAAAATGGGAGGTATATATGAATATTTTGGGAAAATACCAGAAGTATTACAGTATTTTGATTTTTCCTGTTGTATGAGGAGCTTGACTTTTCACTGTAAGCAGCCCATAGCATGCTTCACGCTTAAAGAGACTTTTAAAGTTCTCAGATACAGTAGCCAGTCGCACAGAGGATATAAAATACAACATATTTGAAACCTAATATTTTACCTTCAGCAGGTAGATGCTAATGACTGAACATAAACAGTTTCCAAGCTGAGGGAACCGCCACCCCAATGGCTATCATGAGTTCATATTTTCAGAATATCTGTGTCAAATAACAACCACCAGCAACTACCTTTTATAAGAAAGAAAAAATGTCATTTCAGAGAACAAAGTATCAGCCTAAAATATAAGATGGCCAAAACTGAACTTTAGAAACAGAAGAGGTACTGGAAGGTACTACTGATATCAGGGTAGCTGTTGTTTCCTTTATGAGAATGCTGGTGAATGATCCTTTATAGGTGTTTCCTGAAACAAGAAAACATCTTTTCTTTGTTCTAAACAAGATACTGGTATTGCCTTCTGAACTTGCAGATGAGTTTCCTTATGTATTCCTCATGCAACAGCTCAACTAAAAGGAACTTATGTGAGACAGATGTAACAAAATTCAATCAGGAGTTTAGCAGCCATCATAATTATGGAGTTTTAAATTACCAATGGTCTTTGTTATGCCTTGTTATGAGTAAAGCAACATCACCTGAGTTTGCTATAGAATTTTGTTAATATTATTTTATATTCTACAATAAAACTATTAAAAGGCAAGTGCAGGTTTGTTAGATTGTAAGGTGGCGAGATCTTCGGGGGTCTGATCCCCCAGTCAGTGCACAGGGACAAACCTTCATGCTTATGTATCTGCCCCTGAAAGCCATGGTTCAGCATGACATGGTACCCACCTGCATGGCGCTGTAGGACCAAAGGGGTATATTTTAGCAACTGAAGATACTCAGCATCTGCTGTTAAACTGAAGAAAATTTGCAAATGTCTTTTCAGATCTCTGTCAAAACACTGAGGTATTCTTAGGGTCACAGCCACATCCACTTGAGTGTTTTCATATTCAGATTCTGAACTGGAGTCAGACAAGGTCACTACAGGAGTGAGTTGCCTTAAAAGGAAGCCACAGCAATGTAAGGGAGAATATCCTGGTAATTCAGGGGGTGTCTGTCCATCATGAAGAGGAGTTTTAGCAGATGTAGTGGTAGTACCAGTTTTCATAGAAGTGCTCCTGTTAGCTCTATGAAGACACAAGTTCTAATTTTAATACTCTGTGATCAGTGAAGCTGTGTTGTATACTCTGTATGATTAGAGTTTTTATTAAAAAAAAAACAACCAACAAACAAACAAAAAACAAACAACAACAAAGGAAACAGAGGAATTTCAGTTCAGGTGTCAGGAGAGCAGAACCTGCTTTGGTTTGTCTAATGAGCTTTCACTGTACTTGGTGAGAAGAGCTCCTGTGATTTTACTGAACTTTTCTGCAGTCTCTAGCTACTGATGTTATTGGCTCTCTACTAAACATCTAAGAAGCAAAGATAGCAAAATGTCTAACCAGCTTTGACAACCCAATTATTGAAGTGGTTTTTGGTACTATGCAAACCTATGCTTCAGCCCTAAAGCGTATCCAGCTTCTATAAAGCCATCACGCAGATGACAACCTTTGTCACTGGTGTGTGCAACAATGCATTTATTTTATGCATCTTATCCGCTTTGAGCTTTTCTTTACCATTTGTTAGTTACTATGAGATATTTTTAGGTAAAGAATACTCTAAAAGTCCAGATTAGGTGTTCATAATGCTCCAACAAGGATAACTCATGATAGCTGTGTAGTGTTAGGGAGGTTATAATAGACATCTTTATAGACCTCCTAACAGTGTTATTAGTTATTATGAGGAAACACTATTATTATGAACCTAAACACAATGAAGATGTGCTTATTGAAAAATGGATATGAGAATTCTATAAAAAATAAGCGTGCAATCTACCAAGTCTGAGCAGTTAGCCAATAAATTGGCATTCCTTTTCAAAGTCACCCAGCATTTCTGTCTGAAAAACTAAAAAATTGATGGTAGAAGTAGCAGAGGTTCAAACCCTGCTTACTTGCATCTCTTTGGAGATGCTCTATTGCTTGTTGCCAATGCTCTATACTGTATCATAGGTGAGACAGGTTTTCAGAAAGCAGTTTAGCCTAGAACGTTGTGATAAGCAGGTTATCTTTTCTTTGTAGACCACAAATCTTCCATTATTAATTTTTGTCTTATTTATTGGAAGCGTCTTTGTAAAGGAACTTGCTATACTGAGTTATACTGAAATGAGAGCTGAATGCTTTACAAGCTCTTTGAAGGGAGCTTCAAAGTAGTTTTTAGTCAAATTAAGGTGCAAACAAGAAATAAAGTTTTATGGCACATCCATTTTGTTTTTGGGTCCAGCTCTTCCAAGATGAACACGCCCGATTAAACGTGCGAGTAAGCCTGTTAAAGGCACTGGAATATTTGCATATTTCAAACTAGTTGGCTCTGGAAGATTTTTAAAGGCCATGAATTTTGATCTTTTCACAAAAGCACTTGCCTTTTCCTGCTTTCTCTGCTATTTTATTAGCTTCCATGTCATCCACTGGATTGGTTTTAGCTTTCCCAGTGTGAAGACGTGCATTGATTTTCAGCCATTGTAAATTTATATCTTTATATGTGCACTGGAATTTAACTATAAAAATAACTTAATTATAGTAGTCTGAATAATTCCTTCTGTTTTAACAAACCTAGATTGATGCCCTTATTATATATAAAAGTATAATAATTCTAGTTCTTGAACTGTTTTAGCTGTATTTGATTCTATTTTAAATAGAATACCTCACAGTAAGCAATATTTATATCACTTAAAAATCAAATTCCATTGATTTCATTTGATTATATGTAGCAAGGATTTCAGGAGCAAAAGAGAGACTTAAAGGAAGAGTTGCACAGCTATGGAATCAGTACTTTCTTGTTCAGTTGTATTGATATTTTAACAGCGTGGAGATAGCAGAGAGTACTTTCTGGGGTTGCTCAGTGGAGTGGGAAGTAGAGAAAGTAGTAACACCCTAACATTTTTTTTGAAGTGCAACAGAAAATGTAAGTTTTTATTATTAAATTCAGGTGAAGAGTTGTGCTTGAGTAAACCAAAATGAAAATGAGCTGTCATAGCAATGTAAAACACAAGAAATAGTTCAAAGGCCTTCATCTGCAAACCTTCCTTTGAAGGCCTTTTCCTGCAAATGTTCATTTGCCTAGCTGTAACTTACAAAGTAATCCCATTAGGAACCATTGAGCTCACTTGTACAAATACTGATGACCTACTTGGGACTGCTTCTTAAGATGTATAGTAGAAAGCAGGGGAAATAAATAATTCCAGCTGTGCAAGAGCAGAAGCATTTTCCTTAGACTCTGAATTGCATCTGAATCATTGGTAGCCTTCGTGTTCTGCACTTGGCTGAGAACCTGACCAGATCCAAGTGTAAAAGCCACACTGGTATATGACAAACTGCCACTCACTGAGGGCTAGAAAAAAGATGTCTTCCACCTTTAGGAACAGATGAATTCAATAGGACTGAGGATACTCACTGACTGGAAGGAAAGAAAGTGTAATAGCTTCCTTGGGGAAGTAAAAGGTGATGGTGTAGACTGCTGGTTGAGTAGGACTGTTTGGACAGATGTTTCTGAAATATAATTTGTCGTACTGCTAGGATTGGAAGACTTAAGGTATTGAATCAGCTGTACAGCATAGAAGATAGTCTCCTGGACAGCTGAAAAAGAAGAAAGTTACTTTTGAGTCTGTTTTTCGGCGAAGCTACTGAAGGTGAAGGGTTCTGGA
>Ga0181612_180020_pt1 | contig 17672 bp, 7 predicted proteins | sample HoacroProtozoa21_FD_119630 | JGI IMG/M metagenome (GOLD analysis project Ga0181612, IMG submission 119630) | Hoatzin crop microbial communities from Cojedes, Venezuel. Combined Assembly of Gp0051906, Gp0051904, Gp0051908 | reverse complement strand
GTGGGGAGCCCAGAACTGGACAGAGTACTCCAGATGGGGCCTTACTAGGTCTTACAGTGTAGAGGGGAAGGAGAACCTCCCTCGACCTGCTGACCACACTGCTCTTAATGCACCCCAGGATGCCATTTGGCTTCTTGGCAGCAAGGGCACACTGATGGCTCATGGTCAACTTGTCATCCACCAGGACACCCAGGTCCCTCTCCACAGAGCTGCTCTGCAGCAGGTCTGCGCCAAGCCTGTACTTAAGAAGATTTTTTTGCTATACAAAAATGAATGATAATAAAAAAACCTCATATTGTAGGATCACATCACGATGCTAAGTCAAACATGAAGGATACTCATTTTATAATTACTTGTTTATAAAAATTTTTTTCACAGATTTTTCACAAATTTACACAATTTTTTTCACCTTGGAATGTTTTTCAGCTCAAACTGAAGTGACACACAAAGTAAAGCTATTATTTTTGCCTAAACTAATTGTACAACGGTTTATGATAACCTCATACACATCAGAGGCTTGTGAATACACCTTTTTCCACTATAGCATTACTACACTAGAAATTAGTGAGAATGCCTCCTGCACAAAATCCACTTAAGCATCGACTAGATTCATCGAAGTATATAACTTAAAAAAAGCAAAGCCTGTGTATGGCAAGAGGTACCTTTGATTTCATCTTAAGGCTGTTAGAATTCAAGAATGAGCTATTGCCTCATCCTTTGTTTAAAAACTCGAAGTCCATGATTTAGGGAACTCCAAGTGTTTCTCCTAAAACCAAAATTTTTTCTAATTAATGATGTAAAGTCAAAAACCTGTGAAATAAATCCTTCCTGGTGCAATTTGCAAGTTCAGAAAATATTCAGATCTCGAGGAAGCTGCATAACCTTGATCTAGCTTCTGATAAAGAACCACCTCACAGATGATTGCATTTTTGCTCTGTAGTATTTCTTCATTTAGATGGCAGTTTCACCTGAAAATTGCTATATATTTTTTTTTTTTAAGTTAAAAGAAATCAGTTTAGACAGAGAAAAAAATATCCAAAGCCAACAGGTACCTTTGGCTGAAAAAAGGCACTTCAGCATTTGAGAAAGAGTTTCACAAGTTGGATTGGTCACTTAGGGGTTCATTCCAGCTTGCCCTCATCTATCACACTGGCTTTCTTAGTAGTACAAAAATCAATCTTAAATCATGCCTACCCAGTAGAGATTGCAGATTTCAAGGGTGTAAAATAAGCAGGCAAATATCATTCAGCAAATAGCTCCACTGAAGGTCAAATAAAAAGCCATTGGTGTTAAAGCCAAACGGGTCCACAGACATCAACTGCAGCATCAGCAACTAGAATTCTGGAACTAGTTTATATCAAGTCATTATCATTTGATTTCATGTCAATTCAGCTATACTATAATCACATGTTTTGGAAAAACAAGCTATTTCTTCTTTCTCCAGCAATTTACTTATTCTTAAATACACACCACTGAGTATTTTTTCCGTCTTCTCTGTTTACTAACTAGATTTGGATCCTGGTATTCTGCACATACACAGCAGCTAATATCTTGTGAATAAATTTGTTTCAGACTTTTAAATTCACTGTAGTGGAAAAATATTGTAGATATATTTGCAATAATTTTACAACCATTACAGTCATTTCAACTCTTTCATGATTTTGTGCTGTATCTGCCAGTAAAGCTGATACTTCAATTTAACCTCATGAAGTACATATTTCTAATGCTCCATGGTCCATAGTAGCCAAAATTGTCAGACCAGGAGGAATAACACAAACTCTCTCATGCAGCTCACCAATATATGTGCAACGATTAATTATATTCCTATCCTGACCAACTTCTTAGAAGATGGTGGAAACATTAGGTGGTTCTTATTGCAGTCATAATCACTCCCTGGGGTGACCAAGAGAAATTAGGAATAGTCTTATCATTAAGAAGGTGAAATCGTCCTTGAATTTTCACAAAAATAATCAGGTTTTCACAGGGAAAATGTTAGTAAAAAAATTCTGCATCTGATATTGTGAGTGCTATTACACTTACCAATAAATCAAAGCTTTGGGAAAAGTCTGTTTGGACAAACAGAAGTATATACTCAAAAACAAGATGATGTTCCATAAGCTTTGATCAAGGACATAGAATGAATGTTTGCTTCTCTATTTTCGAATAAATCCACACAACAATGTCCGATGTTTGGCTATCTATCAGGGGATTATTAAAATTAGATTTTTTTGCAACACATTCTGTGATAGTTCAGATGATTTCTTTCCCAGTTCTTTAACATGTTCTTTATAAAATTTCCTTCATCAGTTTCTGTATTACCTGGGCCATCTCCCATAATTCCTCATAGCCTTTTCAAAGTAAGTTTCTAAGGAATCATATTTAACAATGAAGCCAAGCAACTTCTTGCGCTCCTCTTTCTTACTTAGATTATGTTTTCTCTATTTTTGCAAGACTATAGTGAATTTTTCCACCAGGAAGCATGTCCATGTAATCTCCTTGCTCTCTCTTGTGAACCAAGCGAAAAGTCCTTGCTAGCTTTGAAGGGTGCAAAAACAATTGAAACAGAATAGAATAATTTCAACAAATAAATCATTATCTTATTTGCCTCACCTTGGGTAGCTGTGTTCCCTGATCTCTAGAAGACATTAAAACTTTATGAATTTTTGTGTAAATCACATGACTTTCTTTACCTATTATTTCCTTTCCCAGAGTGCAAGTAATTTTTTGTTAAGATTTTGTGGAGCTTTGTCCTTGTTTTAACTTTTCTTTGTTTCATTTCCTAAATTTAAGGTTTATAAACTACCTGTTTCTCTTACTGTGCTAGACTGGGCCCTGCACGTTGCACTTTGCAACAGAGGGAATCATGAAATTGAATAAAATTTCACAACATATCCTCATTTTTTATTCTTACCTGGTTTATACCAGTGAACCTGGATACATTTGGATGTTGGAATCCTTTCGATTCAGGTATGACCTGAGTCACATTCTTCAAAGGCCATCAGTACTTTTGAGTTTGCAGTTTTGCATTCAACAAAACTCTGGTGGAAATGTGGAGAATATAGAATTAATTATGTGTCTAGATGCAGTATTATGTCTTTTTGACCGAGTGTAGAATTTGGAAATGTGGATAATATAGAATTAATTATGTACCTAGATACAGTATTATGTTTTTATGACCGAGTGCAGAATTTGGCAATGATTACATTCCCCAACTTTGAATAAAGTTCTTTATTTTTCCTGTTCATTTAACATATAGATATAGAATAGTTAAATGCATGAGGGCATTTAAATGATCTGTAAAAGCTGAATAATACAGGAATTCTGTAGCTATCTCAAAATTAGCATTAATAAATTCTGGACTTTGATATTTAAGACTGAGTGAAAACATTCTATAGTATGGAAAGGCATCCACACATCCTTACTTCTGACCTGAAAAAAATTTTTTAAAGAACTTGACTATCATTATTAAGGACTTAATTTTGTCAGTTATAAATAAAAACTTTGTCAGAGTATGTGATTAAAGAGTTAATAACTATCTTCAAAATACCCTGAAGGCTGGTGTTTTTTTTCTCTTTTTCATACCCTGTTCATTATTTAGGGAAAAAAAAAAGATGGATATAATTTCCCATTTTTTTAAAATATATGTTCCTGTTAAAAGAGAAAATAAACGATTGTTTTTAATATTTAACTGTATACAAGTGCATTTCCAAATCAATTAAAATATCTTCATTGTGATGTAGTAAGCATCTACTTCTCTGTCATTTAAACACTCATCTACCACAACAACTATGTCTATAAGTTTACTTTATGAAAAAAGATGTTATTATTATAGACTACTATAAGAATATTTAAGCTTCCTACTTTTCTAAGCTGTTCGCCTGGCAATGGAATATCTTGAGGCACACTCTGCCTGCTGAGGCTCCTTCTCAGCTGGAAGCTGAGCACTCCCTGCACCTCCTGCTGTGCCCAGGCTTTGCAGTCATGGAAGGAAAGGTGTCTGTGTTGAAACAAAATGCACAGTGTTAACAAACCTTCAACACAACATGGGGGAAAAGCACCGAAGAAAAATTATGCTAATCATTGCAATAAGTAGCAGAATATTGTAATCCTTACAGTGACACGTGAATTTTTATAGGGAATTTGGAATAAAGAAACCTGCTTAGAAAAAGACAGATGAAGGAAAGAATGAACGTATAGTTTTGATAGCCATGTAAATGACCCATACTTTACCCTAAAAATTATTGCTAATGAAAGCATTCAATTCAAGCACAATAAGATTTTAAAAATCATTTGACAGTCTCAGATGTGGAACATTATTAAATACTAGACTATGCCAGCAGAATAATCACTAATATTGTGAAGGCTTTATCTGAAGATATAGGTTGTTCCCTCAAAGTAAATTTACACATAATGGCACTATATTTTTGGGGAGGTTTCAGGAAAAGGAGTTTTGTACACAGATTTTGGTGATAATGGAAATATTTCACTACTAAACAGCCCTGCTGTCTTTTGTATGTGAAATGTTTCCCTGTAAATAATTTTTTTACAATAAAAGCCATGGTCTAAAAATTGTTATTTGTCCATATCTAAACTTACCTAATCATATATATCTCCCTTACCTAAAATTAATGGAAATGTAGATACTTCGATGTCCAAAACACTTCCGTGTCCAAAACTTTTCTCATAACCAGAATGGGGAACTAAAAAAGGCAAACACATGAATTAATACAGAGCTGAAGTTACCATCTTAGCTATGATTAATTATCAGATTTTTCTAATTAGAAGAAAATTTTAGGAGTAAACTTGTAAATTTAAAACTTACCTTTAAACTGCAAGTAATTCTTCCAGTTCGGGTAGCATCTTTATTCCATTGATGTCAATGACAAAAAGTAATTACCCTTAACTACTAAAACGAAGTAGTGCAATTATACTATATGCAGTTGTCTTTTATTTGATTTATATGGGACAGTAGTGGTTAAGAAACTTTGCTTCACCTCTGGTGTCTCTTTCTGATTTTTCTTTCTTTTTTTCCAAATTTAAAAGTGGCTTTATTTGCTTTTAAAGCAACTATTCACTACATAGTAGAAAGATAAAACGAGCATTGAACATACTGCAATTTGGTATTACCTAGAAAAAATCCAGTAATTGACAGCTATGTACTTTTTTCTGTACATAAAGCATTAACAGATGCAGTTATCACATCTAGTGTTTTCAGCATCTGCATAGTATCTATATGTGAAGCTAAACAGAGAGCATAAGAAGGTACAATGTCTTTGCAGCTGTAGAATGTTGAGAGAAGAAACAAAATGGTGAATATAAGGCAAACGAGGGTGAAGAAAGACTTGGGAAAAAACTACAGCACTGATCATTTATCAAACTATTTATGCTGTAAAAAAATGGATACTAAGCTCCAGTTTCCTGCCAGATTCTAATCGCACCCAAATAAATTGTGCAATATCATTCTCTTAAAACTGAAACATAGACAAAAAGGCTGTTTAATGACCACACGTGAGGTAAGAGTTAAAGTAAATCAAATTGAAATCAAGGTTGCTTGTCCCACACTTCTGACAGACAACTTTTACAATTAGAAACTTTAAAAAGCCAAATAATCAATGCGCTGTTGCAAAATTTCCTTTGCTTTGAAATGACATGCCAATGTTTCAATTTTGACTGGAATACTCTTCCAGTTGTAAAATCACTCAGATTTTTTTCCCCAGTCAAAATGCCACTGGCATTCACCAAGCAGGGAACAGCATACCAAATTTTTTTGTTCAAGATCATTCACTTTGACTGTATAAACGGAGACCAATGACCCTGAGATACAAGCCTGTGTGCAAGAACCTCATAATTCAGAGTTCAGAAGTGATCTCGTCTCCCTGCAGTAATTTTTAAACAAGTGTGCTTAAGCTTAGATGCTTATGCCGTCCAGCGTGCCTTGGGCAGAAAACTACCATGAAGGTTTTACAAGGAAGCAAAACAAAGAAACCTGAATGCTAGAGTACTTGAATGTGTTTATTATCATTTTTTCTTTGGCTGTTTTGTAAGAACTCCATTGGAACAGCAACATTTTCATTTTGTCTGTGTTGGAGACACAAAAAAGAGAGTAAAATATTGGCCTGCTCACTGTCGCTGTGCCACCTATAATGCTTGGACAGATTTCTTAGGTCATTATGTTCGAAAAATTTGTATATGTGGCTGATTTCAGAGATACTGAATTGGTTTGTACATAGATGAATCTACTTCTGAAGTGGATATGGTTATTGTACATGTATACAGATACCTATTCCCGGTACCACCTAAGTCAACAAGAATAATTAATTTCTTTATTTCATCCTTTTCTGGCATAAACCCCATGAGGTACCTGCCTGATGAAGGGGAGTTCTGCAGGGACTGTTTTGGAGCAGAAGAGTGCTGAGAAGTGGGATTATACATCACACCAGGGAGCGCAGCTCTGAAAGGTTTCACCTGATTTCACCGAAGCAGAGGACATGGTCATCTGCATAGTTTAATCCTGTTCTCATTCATACTTGCACAAATCAAGGAAAAAAGTGAGAATGTAATTCAAATAGAATTATCTTATATGGGAACCTTTCTACAATTACTATAGGTATCATTCAGGACCATATGTGGATGTCCTTATTCTGAAAACATTCAGTTAAAACAAGTTCTGATATCTGCACCAATTTATCTTATAATAAAAGTGAAGAAAATAAACCCCACCAACTTCGGTAGAAGACAAAAAAAGTCCCTTTTCTTTTCCACCTCAGTGAGATGTTAATTTTAAATCTTGGACAAGGACTTATTGGAGTAAGTCCATATACTAAAGGCTAACCATTAACAATATGTGAAAAATAATGATTGAACTTGGAACTGAGTAGTTCTTAAAGGAGCTGATCACCAAAGCAAACACTAAGGTAATCTGAAGATATACAGAGTCAGATACTGCACTGATAACATTTCATCTAAATATTGATATCTTAGTAGCAATGCTTATTCTAAGCTGCAGCAAGTCCCTCTTTTGAACCTCAAACAGTGCAGATGGGTTATATGCAACACATGACATTTTGCACTCAATTTTCTTCCACTGACTTGAATTTGAAGTCTGAAGTTTGTTCTCTTACTTGGACTGCTGTGAAGAAGTTATAAATATCAAAGTCCAAAGTCACACTTCACAAAAAAAAGAAAATTAGACTTGTCCTTTGTTACAGCTGCAAAGCAGTAAAGCAAGGAAAAGAAACTAATACAAAGTTTTGTTTTGCTCTTCCCTGTAGTAACCTATAGTTTTCTTTTTTTCAAAGCAATTTCTGCATGCTGGAGTTCAAACCTAAGTTCAGCTTCAAGCTGTGTATTCTAGCGCAATTCCAGTACTGCTGGCACTTCTAGAAAGCAGCCCAGATGGGTTTAAGCATAGTACACTGTAAAAAAAAAGTAATTTTCCTTGCACACTGTATGAGATCAGGTATTGCTGACCTTCACAAAAAAATTTAGTACTTATACAATAGAGTTTATTTATCTTTCCAATTCTTATTACCTAGAGATACAGAAGTACAAATTCTTCACTAAGACAAAACTAAGCTTCTGAATCACAGGTAAAAGAATATAATTTTTGAAGACATGTAAATTGTTCCCTTTCCACTCTAAGATTTGAAATTCCTCTACATTATAATGCAAATATTCTGTTATCTAACATATCACTTTGAAACATGCGTTTCCTTCACAAGCACACTCTCTTGTGCCCACTGGTTCAGGGAGTCATGCTACTCCCTGGTTTCTATTAGAAAAAATGCTTTCCAATACAACAGCTGTAAAACCCAGACTAGCCATTAAAGTCTGTCTACATTAGTTCTTTTTTTTTTTTTTTTTTGCTTTCAGGATTGTTTCACTACAAAACTATAAAACATAGAGTTTAAAAAGAGGAAATATTCTAGATTATGAGGATTGATGAGGCAGTCAGATTAACATCATCTGATCACACAGCATCCTTAAATTTAGTTAGTAATTTGCGTGTGTTTTGCAATAATAATGTATGTATGTATATTTCATTGTATTTCAAACTCTAAGCCCTTGCGCATATCAAGCAAACATGAAGACTCTAAAGAAAAACACTCAAAGAAGGAGAAGGGGCAAATTTACCAGATTTTCTTTGTTCTTTGGTGCCTCTCAATAACTTAATATGTACCTTTCACTGTCAGAGCAATGCTCTACAAACCCAAATTGCGTGAAATATGAAGATTTTCATCTCTCTTTCTACTTTTGCTAGTTGGAAGCAATCTCACAGCTGGTTTAGTTTATAAGAGTTGATAATGATTCCTTAGAAAGAGGAATTCTGAGTAGGCTGCAGACTGCAGGAAAGAAGCTATGCAGTGAAAGGATTTGATGTCTCTTAACACCAGGGTTGTGAAAATAAGCTACTTGCTATTACTAGTACTTGCAATCAATGGACTAGAAAAAAAACAAACAAAACTTGAGGTGGAGGCAGGAAGCTGGAGAGAGGGATTGTGCAGATTGGTGGAAGTAGGTTTGAATTACCTGTCAGCATACCTAGTAATGAATGAGTGTTAGTAGGTAGAAGAAGAGGTTCTGGAGAAACAAGAATAGAATGGTAATTCCTTTTTTAAGGGGGAGGAAAGGTACAGCTGTCCGGTAAATAGGAGACAGAGGCCAAGGCTCAGTTCCCTAAGTACAGATAACTGGTGCCAGCTAGATTGACCTCAGGTGTCTAAATGTCCTCTGTATGAGCCTAGCAGATACAATATGCAATCCATGTCAATTTTCTGAAACATTGTAAAGGCCAGACTGGAAACCATATGTTGCCTCAAGTGATATTAGATTTATATATTTAGACAAATGAATCTCACCCAGAAAGTAAAATGTTATTTCTTTTCCATGCCCTACTTTAATATTTCCAAGCTAGCAGCTTGGCATAAAAAGAAAAAAAAACAAAAACAAACAGATCTAGTTTTTCCTGCCAGTCTCCTTATTAGCCTTCCACACACTTCCCTGTCAAGAACATGGAAAGACTGTCAACATGTACAAAACAGTAAAATAATTAGAGTCAAATTTTCTCGCTATTTATTATGTGTTCCACCTGCCCTTCCCTGACTCTAAAACTTCTGCTAATCTTTATCCCTTACCAAGGCAACTTCTAGGGAAGATTGTATGATCTTATGACAAAAATAACAGTTGTGCATAACTGAAAATACTGAAAATACTGCAAACACTGCAAATATTGCAAACTGTGTGTAGCTGAAAAACTCAAAACTGATTAAGAAAGGATTACTGTTTTGTATACGGTTTTGCAGGATATACTGACTTGTTTTCATTTTTGCATTTGTCATTGTAGCAGTGCAAAGCATGTGTAGGAAAAGTTACAGTGTGATGAAAACCAGTAAATCCGTTACAGCCATATGAGATGACTGTCAAGAATACACACAATGAAACAGAAGCATGTGGTCATTTCTATCTGATAGGAAGTAGGCTAAAATTTAAGGTAACGTGATATTAGACACACTGGGGGACACAAGCAGAAAGCAAATAAAGTCAATATAATACACTTCAAATGGAGTTCATTGGTAATCAAACCTCTTGAATAGCACAAACATTTTTATACTTAAAAAAGACATAGGAAAGATGACTGCTTATCTGAAATAAAAAGTATTTATAAGTAGTTACCTTATGAATAAGCAGACCTCAGCCTGGTACATTGTCTTACTTTACATTCATGTCCTCTAGAGTATCAATATATTCTGAAATAAATTATAACAAACACAGTATTAAAATTTAAATATGAGTCTTTCTGACAAAATAAAAGATAATTCTTATGAATAAATTATATTTCTTATGAACTGAAATACACCCTGTATTTCCTGCGCAGCTAGACTTTGCCCTTTGATACAATTTTTTTCTAAATGATTAATTTTCAAAAATACATCACAAATCAATTTATCTGTACTTGATTCTTTTAATCATAATACATCACAGACAAAATCCTGGTTACTGCTCTGCTGTGCTCAGTGGGTTTAAGATTGAAAGTGTGCATTAGTGACAACGACAAAGAAAAGATTGAGTAGGTGAGCTCAGCTGCGATAGCCGTACGCACATCAGACAATTCAGTCTCAGCAAATAAGCTATTCTGCTGTGATTGCTTGCACTTCTTGTGCTCTTTTTGTTCCTTTTGCTTACGGAATTTAATCTGAAATATGCTGTTGCTATTTAAAGAGGCTGTCCAGCAATGTCCACACCAGGTTTTTCATTACTATGGAGAAGGAGGCATCAGTGTATGAAAAGTCGATTGTAAGCAGTTAAAATAATTTTTGCACCCTGCAGTTGGCCTTGTAGCCTGTTACAGTTCTCCCTCTACATGGCAGTTTACTTATAATAACTTCACTTCTGAGTACGGTCACAACAATTTGGGTAGTTTTGACTGAATGACTAAAACACCTTGCATGTTGCATGTGGCTGTCAGTGGTAGTTTTGACTTTAGCACGAACTGTTGGTAATGAAGCTAGGCGAAAGACCAGTACAAGATCAACTACAGCCAAGTCTAGCAGAGTGACAAGTCTTGCAAGAGTGTCATCAGAGAGGTTGTTTTGTGATGCTGGTCAGGCTGCAAATGTTTGTCAGAAGTGGTCATCTTAAAATTTTCAGAAATATTCTTGTGATTGCATTCAAAAGTAAGAATGGCAACAGCAAGAATATTGCAACCTTTAACAATACGGACATAAGCAGTCACAAATTGGCCCATACAGCATGATTCCCATCAACACAGACCACAAAACAGCTGAGCGTTGTTTCACCTCTGCAACCTGCCAAACTGATGAGACAAATGGAAAAAATGTGCCATAAATGCTAGGCATCACTATAATCCTTTTATATTCAGTGACAACAGCAATCACCGGCTATATCGACAGGTATAATCAAAATACAATGAAGTAAAGAAAGAAAACACTTTTGTCAAAAACAAGGTGGATAGTAACAACTGCCAGTAAGAGAATGCAAGTGATCACTCGGGAATTCATCTAGCTTTCTATTCCCTGGAGACAAAAGTGCTTTATAATAAGAGAGTTACTGGAGTCTGGTCCAGGAGAGCCTGCCTACCCAGGTTCCCAGCTGTGTTAATATGTAAGTCAGATTTCAGAGTAATTCAGCCAGAAACCAATCTTTTCCAACTATGATCAGTGGCAAAAGTCTAACAATGGTCAGAGCATGTTTGCCATTTTGTCTTTTTTTTTCTTTTGTGTCCACTGTCCCACACTGGAAATCAGTATGTTTCATACAACACAAAGGCACTGTAAATAGGATATCTAACAGAGGATTGTCTGATGTCTGCAGGAAGAATACGAACAGAGCACATCCCCAGTAAAACCGGACTTTCTAATTGCAAAATAGGGACAAAGAGGGAAGGTTCTGCTTGTAGTAAGAAACTTGATGATACCAAGAACACAACAACCAATTAATGAGCATGTTTATAGCATGCTAACAGCTGTTTCCAGAGAGTGACTTCTGATTCTGGAACCAATACATGTAAGCACACTTAACATATCTCCTGATAACCTTCTGTGCCTAAAGCCCATTCTAACACAAGTCATGCTTACAATTCATCTGCTTCTCACAAAATCAGTGTTACAAAGTAAGATGGCAATGTATCAAGTAGTAATGACAGTTAACGCCCTCCTAGAGATGACTTCTTCTGCAGATTTATAGACGTTATAAACCCTCACTGCAGATAAACTAGCAATGACTATATTTTCTACAGCTCAAGGATATTTGAACACAGATAAGCTGGGACCTCCTTTCCCCAAGATACATCATCTGTGAATCGTGTGAAATCTTCAGTGTGGATAGTACAACGTAAGCACCACAGCCCCCATAAATGCCACAGTTCCTGCACAACAAATACCTTTGTCTGGGCCCTGAACTCTCATAGAATCAAAATAAACTGCTCATCTGGTTGCTGAGCACTGTGAGACTCTGAGGGGTAGTCTAATATTAGCATTTTACATAATCTGTGTAAAAATGGTAATGATCCATTTCACCTGGTCTGGAGTCAGGACCATGCCTTCCTGTATTGTTTTGGTCTGTTGGGCAACAACAGCAACACAGCCTGGTTCAGGCTTCACACAGAACTCCAACTTGCGGCCACTCACTCAGCTGCAGTATCAGCTCAGCCTCATAAACAAGGCTTATTCCTGCATGGCTAGAAAATTGGTTATTCTAGCCATTAGCTATCCAAGACAGATTTCACAGTCAGCAGTACATAGGCTTCCTATTCACACAGCAGAAAAAGACATTACTTTCACTTGTTTCAATGTCCTCTGCCATCCCCTGTGGAAATGTTATTTTCCTATAATTTATACAGGCGAAGAGGCTGGAAATCAAGTGAAAGCTTTTTTTTTTTTTTTTATTTTTTCAATCAGTCTTTTCCCTAACAAAGAACTGAATAAAATGCTGTTTTTGTTTCCTCCAAAACTCAAAACATTCAAGAAAAAAATGCATTGATTCTCATACTCTTTTGTCCTCATGTGTTCTCTTCCATTTTAACTCGGTAAGTTTGCTCCAGCTCTGAGAAAGCTACTTGTAGAGACCAAGGGAAGGGCACATGTCAAAAGAAGCCCCTACTAAACCCAACAGATGAACTTATGTAAGAGGTAGGCAGTGGTTTTCTTCATAGGTCTTGCTCCTTCAGACCTTGGCCCTGAATGATTCTTACACTTCTATGCCCCTTTTCTTCCCAGGGGCATCACACCTTCCCCACAACTATAGCATGTGTGGGAAAAAATATTTAATAAGCCCCTTTGTTCCCACTGAGGAAAAAGGCCACATGACACCTGACAGTTAGAGCATAGCAAAGTAAGTGATACAAAGAAATTAAAACCACACAGGGAAAAAAAATGTGAACAAGCCAACCACATAACTGCAAATAGCTAATATGGCTATCAAAAACCAAACAGGAAAAAACATGTGACCATACTGGATTTCCCAGCACCCCTCCAAAACATGAGCTAATACTCGGTTAAAAATACGCAAAACCCAAGAACAACACATGACAAATCTGTTCAGGAACAGAGACAAATGTGAGGGGTGCGCACAAAAGAAAACCAAGAAAAATACATGAGGTGTCTACATGAGGAATCATGTGGCCACGGTTTTGCTGGGGCCTGCAAAGATTCTGTTCTTCCTCTTTCTCTTCCTGCATTGCCCTACTGCCTATTCTTACTTACAGCCTCTCTGGCATACTGATACAACTTCTCAAGGAAGCAAGGGCACATCTCTTACTTTTGTGGTGTGTTTAAGAGAAAGAGGCTGGGAATCTCTCACCTCAAACACACAGTGATCCTGAAGCAGTTAATTACATTCACATTTGGTCTCCATCAATAGCCGATGTTTATCAACATTTATCCAATTCTGAAGCTTGTCTGATGTATACATTTAATGGTCAGATGGACACAGTGATCTGGAGGAGAACACATTCCAGCACAGTGGTGACTCAGCAAAGACAAGGGGGATATTTTTATCCCTCATTGATAGAGTTATTTACCATCTATCTAAGTACAGATGACTCAAAGTCTGATAAACAAACTTTTGCATCTACCAGGAAGTAAAACAAATCTTACTTTTAATGGAAAAGAACAGACAGACTGTCTCCTGTATAAACAAAATTGTTTAGGGTTGAAAGACTGAACCTACAAAAGGTCTGAAACTGCAGAAGTCTTCAGAGGGAAGACTGATAAACAGAGACACTCAGCTTGGAGGCAGGGAGAGCCTGAGAATTGGAAGATGAAAGATGTGCTCAGAGGTCTGCTTCTGAAGGTGATTTTTCATAGAGCATCTTTGAAGGATGTTACCTCCAAAGGACTTCTTTGAGAGAGGAGTCCAAACCATCTTTTTCTAATAATTGCAGCCTGATGCGTAGCACACAAAATGCAAAACCTAGGCTGCCACCTGGTCTGAAACGAATATAAGTCAACTGAGTAAGAAGGAGTTCTTCTATGTGTCCTCAGTTAACTTAATCTATGCATAATTTTTTCTCTTATTTTGCCATCCCAATCCTTCATAGATATTTGCATCTCTTTTGCAGTCTGTGAGTAAAACATTATTTGATCAGGGTTTTCTCCTGTGCAAAGAGCTCTGGTTGCAAACTCTGGCAACAAGAATTCATTTCTAATTACCCATCCACGCTCAAAAGTGTCCTTTTTAAAATCTGTTTCCTATTACAGCAGGTAAAACTTGGGTAGTTCACTTGGTCCCTTTCTATTCTTCAATGTGTTTTCCTTCAAGAATCAAACAAAAGCAATATGGAATTAATATCCCCAGGTTTTGAGGTGCTGGCCTTAAAAGTATGGTTTGCTGTAGGAGATTTACAAATGTTGTGACAATAATTTTAGTAAAAGACAGGCCATACTGAAATGAGCATCAAAAGTGATAACATACACCAAAAATCTCATTAAATTCAGTTTTATTTTATCCACATTTTATTTTCCTTCACTGCTAAGAATTAAGAAATATGTGTATCTGCACAGCAATTTTCTCCTTTCCTATCAGTCTGAACCTCCCAGGTGATATTCCGTATTAGCTTGCACTTGCACTTGTATTAGCAGTCCCATCATTATCTCAGTTTCAGTGATGACTATTAGTTGATAATTTCAGATACTTTTTAAAGTGGATTATAAAGCCTTGTCACACCTTAAGCTGGAGATATGTGGGTTTTATTCCAAGTAAACCTTTCTGGCTATTTAATAAAATACATTATTTTCTTATGCTTGTAATCACAAGTGATATAATGGCAACTGAAGAGTCAAAATTAATTGTGTATGTATGAAGACATTTAAGTAAAGACGGAGAGTTCTCAGCTTTGCATCTGAATGACTTTCTCATGTCCCTGGATTTAAATCACACTCTCAATGAAATTAGAATATATTCACAATACATTTTAAACTGTGTTCAAGCAGAGACACTGAGCTTCTCACTCATCATCTTTAAGATAGGAATGAACAGAATGACATCCTAACGTAGTATGTAAGCTTATACAAAACAAGGAGGTGACTTAGAAACATTTTCCTCTTGGTCAATTTTTTAGTGTATTTAAACATAAATATAATGTATTTTATCTTTTTACTAGACTGGTTGACAAGTTACGGATTAAATCTTTAAAAAAGTATACCTATTTGTTGAAACCCTGACAACATTAAAAAAACAGAATATTTTAATTCACTTTTAAGATCAAAAGCTAAATGCTGCTCAGGACTTGTTAAGTTTACTGGTAAAATATTTTTGCAAAGAATTTAAATCAGAGGGTTAAGGTTGGTTTTGATTATATATCACCACTATTTTTTTTTGTGTTTAAAAAGGGACTGAGCACTATGTCTGGTCATGTGCTCATGATTAAGTTATGTTTCAACAGACCAGCACAGTAGAGACATAATCATTTAGGACTAAATTTTTACAAATACAAACATTATTTATGCAGACAACAAGCAGAACAGTGAATGCAAAAGAACCCCCACAAATAAAAACTTGGTCAAGATGTCAATGTGAGAAATTATGAATTTTGGTAATTTGCAAATTGCGAACAGAATTTTATTCTTTTTACTAAATTGATTCTCACAATTTTACATGCAACTGAGTATTTTAAATGAGAGGACAATTGAACATGCTTTTGTGTAAAAATCTGAATATGAAGAAAGATTCTGCAGAAATTCTATATGGCACAGGGAGGAACTGGTGCATTGTAGGCAGCAAATAATAAGATGATGGTAAAATGGATGTAGTTATCTGAAAATCTCTTACATTTCAGAAAATGTCAGTGTGTACCATTCAAAATATATGTGTTCCAGTTAAACATTACGCAGGGATCAACTGTAAATGTATGTGTTAATATTGCAAAAAACTGAGGATTGCCGTTAACTTTTCAGTGTGATTTTTCAGTTCTCATTCTGGCACGTGTACAGTGCCAATGTTGCTGACTGTGAACATGCTCTGGTAAATATGTGCATATCAGAGTAGAAGAGTACTCTAATGGCAGCTGACTACTATCTGGAAACTGTTGTGGCTAAGCAGAAATACTGGGTTTATTTTAATTTCCATCTTATAATCTAGCAGACCTATTTCAATTTTGGGACATTTTTTAACGTTTGAGAAATTCCCTCATATTCTTATTTCAATAATGAAGACAAAAAAGGCATATTTTTAAACAAGAGTTGCACTGGCAGTTACTGTAGCATGTATGTACTAAAAATTAAAATCTTATTATTTGCAAAGAATAACATCTTTGAGTATATCCTAACTAAACTAGCAAACCTAGGTCATCTAGCATCTCTGGGTGAAGCCAAGATAGGCAAGAATATGGAAATATTTAGACAAACTTTAGCGAGATGTGTTTTGCTTTCCTGGTTCAGCACAAAAATGTCATTCCTCTGTGTATTTTATGTTCTGGAAAGGATGAACAGACCAAGACTTGTTGGTGAACACTTCCAAATGACACGACATTTCCTTATTTTTATCTTCTACTGAGAAGTGTATAAAGCCAGGTTTTATTTTTTTTTAATTTAACTTATTAAATATCAAATGTAAATATTTCAAAGATTTAGGCATTGCAATGAGAGTTTTAAATAAATACCAGAAAGAGTAAAGTATCGCTTCAATAATTTTCGGTGGTAACTGAGTTTACAGTCGCTAATTATCAAATACACTCTCAAGAACCTGGATGAATTTCGAATGTAAGACTATAGCATTCTTATTAGTACTTATAGCATACTTATTAGTACTCAGTAGAATATGATTCTCTTAATTTTGTGAGCCTGTTTTCTCTTTGGATGGAAAGAAATCTTAAATTGAAAACAATTGCAAGTATTGTTGCAAGTATTTTCATTAAGATAGCAACAGAAACCAAAACTATAATTACATTAACAACTAAATTGCCTCAGTACCACTAGCTAGGATGAACCATAAAGTTCTCAACTTTGGTGTTTTCTACTAAATAACTAATTACTTATTCATCATTATCAGAACTACATTTATCTTTTCCTTGAAAAGAAATACCACCTGTCATTTACACAGATGGTACGTAATACGCTTTTCTATTATGTATTCAGTCAGGCTATGCATTCAAAGGCATATATCTATCCCAGTGCCTGTTCACTCCTGTTGTTCCCCCCTCTCTGGAAGGGAGGAAGAGTGCTTTCTTTCCTGACTCTCTCTTTTATCTTGAATTCATATTTCACAGCAATGCATTTTAAATTTATAACTCTGACAGAAAGGAAGCTGAAATTGAAAGAGATGGATCCAGTGAAAAAAGATTCCACCTGTTTATTATTCCGACTATACAGGAAGACCAGGTTCAGGACCACCTAAGGAACCTAAACATACAGAAGTCTATGGGACCTGATGAGATGCATTCCAGAGTCCCTAGGGAATTGGCTGATGTCATTGTCAAGTCACTTTCCATCATATTTGAAAGGTTGTGGCAGTCAGGCAAAGTCCCTGGTGATTGGAAAAAGGGAAATACTGTGACCATTTTTAAAAAGGGTAGGAAGGAGGACCCTGGGAACTACCGACCTGTCAGCCTCGCCTCTGTGCCTGGGAAGATCATGTAACAGGTCCTCCTAAAAGCTATGCTAAGTCACATGGCAGACAGGGAGATGATTCGACACAGGTAGCATGGTTTCACCAAGGGC
>Ga0181612_124797_pt1 | contig 17673 bp, 10 predicted proteins | sample HoacroProtozoa21_FD_119630 | JGI IMG/M metagenome (GOLD analysis project Ga0181612, IMG submission 119630) | Hoatzin crop microbial communities from Cojedes, Venezuel. Combined Assembly of Gp0051906, Gp0051904, Gp0051908 | reverse complement strand
TTCCTTAAAAAATGTACTTTCTGACGAAGACGTACATAACAAACAAAATTGTGATGTAGGCAGCTGTTGTGTGGGATGTTTGAGGAAAAACATAATTTATCACAGCTCTTTTTACTATCAAATGAATGTTCTGTAATATTAAACTATAAAAATCAACGTTCTGAAACCAAGCACGCTGACATTAGGATACACAAGGGTTAAGGTGCCTGTGATTTAGCTGTCCTTCTGCCTCTACACTGTGATAATCTTATAATTACAAAATCACATTTAGAAGATTCCTACATCATTCAGTGTGTATGAAGTACAGGGAATTGCTGAATATTTAATACGTAGCTGGTTGGTATTTGTTTTACTCCCAAGTCGCTGGGTAGCATTTACTGCATATCATTCAAAACTTGTACTGAATACAGACTTGCTAACTTCTAAATTTGGATGACGACAGATAGTACTATAATTTTCATCTTATTTCTTTACGAATATAGACATGTATTAAACTTCACAACATCCTTTTGGGATGACGGTGTTAATCCTTGTATTATACTGTAGAAACTGCAACTGCAAAGTAAAACTAAAACGTACAGTGTGGTACATTTTGGCATAGCTGTACTTATTTTCCAGCATGTCCTTGTAGTAGCAATAATCATGTACAGCTCTACTTAATGCCAATATAACACATTCCAGGAGTCTATGACTAAATTCAATACGGAGTGTCCTGAAATTCTCATTTGAGCGTGGTTGATAACCCTGTACCTTCTATGAAATGTTTTTGCTTGAGTGTAAAGATAAGCTTTTATGTCTAGTAACCCATGCTGTGTATGTGAAAAGACTGTGATTTATGATTTTCTTCTGGTGCTTGCAAACAAGGTGATACATTTTATGGTCACTGAACACAATGTTATTGCACATCAGCCACTCAACAATGGATCTTTTCCTTTTGTTTCAGAACCTGCATGGTGTCCCTATCTGCTGGTTCCAAGGGCTTCATTAGCTTTAAAAGCATTCCTGTTGCATCAGCCGTGGGATGAGAGATATTCTCTAGATATTATAAACATGTAAGGAGAAATATATATATATATAATTTTTTTTTAAATCCTACATATTTTATTATTCTGTGCAAATAACTGTTAGACGTGTAAGTTTCCTCACTCTATGGGACAGTCAGAAAGATAATAGTTTCACTGTTCATTACTAAAAGTAATAAATAGAAAAGTCTTTTAGGTCAGATATTTCTTTTGGCTTTCAGTAGCCCTTGGCTATTGAAAACTGCTGTTTGCCTTAAGGTACTGGCAATATTATTGTGTCATTACAGGTTATGTTACTTCAGAGAACAACTGTGTGTTCTCTTTGTTCAAGAATTTAATGTAAGAATAGTCAGAGTTGGTTCCTAAAATGTAACTGAAAGTGATATTCTAGCAAATAGTCTAGTAAGCATTTCTTTGCTTTGAGCGAGCCATGCTTCACTTCATAGAGGAGCACCTTTCTGTATCCTTCGTTGTGTATGTGTACCGTTGGTGGTCACGTAATAATGGGCAAGCTGTTGTTTTCATTAATTTCAAGGTTAGTGAATAAAAGAGAAGTGGAAAAAGAAAGATTGGTGGCACTGACTCTGAGGTTGAGAGAAAGCAAAACCAGTCTTTCATTTTGGAACTAGTAACTAGACAAAGAATCTTGCGTGAATGGCTTACCATACGATATGAAAGATTGTTTCCTTATATGTTCTTGTGGTTTTCTACTATCAGTTCAGTAATGCTCTTTCATTTCAGAGAATTCTGTCATTTTGGTAATACAAGAAGCCTTTTACTTTTTTTTTTTAATTTTTGGTTTTTTTTACCTAGTGATTATCCAGAGAATGAAAATATTAAAAACCTTCTTCAAGAGCAGTTGAATTCATTGTCCAAGTAAGAATTTTCCTATGAATATTTGAGTAAGCTAGTCAATTCAGAGGAGGCAAAAACCCTGAAAATTGTGGCAATTCACAACTTACTGAAGAAAGAATGCTTTTTGCCTCTCTGAAGATAAGCTTGAGTAATGACAGCTTTTATTTTAAACACAATTAACTTTTATTTTTATGTCATTTTAAGGGTGATGCTTTATTAATTTTATTGAAGGTTTTACATTTTTCTATTTTCTCTAATGAAAAATAAGCTGTAATACAATCTCAAAAAAATTTTTTTAAAGAAGCAAACAATCTCAAATTAGTTTATTAAATATTGACTCGACAGCCAAAATGTATTGTTTTGAGTATGTGAAGTGTGATGGAAGTCAGTATTTAATTTTGAGCATTGACTTGTATTAGTGGCTGACAATCAGAGATTTAAAGATACTAATTAGTGTTAGTATCTAGTTTGTAATTGTAATTGACCATTGAGTATTCATAATTTTGTAGGCTTGGTGATGTATGGTTCTTTGATGTTGGTCCAGACTGTATTGGACACTGCTACTTAAATACTCCAAGGTTTGTTAAGATATTTAAGCTCTGAGGAAGACAAGACAAACAATTCTAAAAATCTTTTATTGAAGATCTACTTCCAGAGTAATGTTCATGCACTTTGCTTACACAGAAAACTGATTTTTACATTCCATTTAAACTATGAAAATTATATTTGAAGCTACTAAACAGTTTTTCGATATTCCTTTTGTTCTTTCATTTAGTAGGATGAAAAAGATGACTTGGCATATGTTTATCCAGTATGAAACATATGTAGAATGCATGTGGATATCTCTCTTATGCTATGGCTATACATAGATGCAAAATTATTTGTGGTGGAATTAAACTTGTAATTTGTAGAATCACTGCAGACTGATTTATAGCTTCGTCTACACCCTTGTGGTTGTTCCCTTTATTACAAGACTAAGGGGTTCCTGACAGACTCACTATTTGTATTGAAACTTGTAGAGTAACTTGCTCCTTCAGATCAATTATATTTCAAATTATGGATACTTCCTGTTGTAATTGTTTTGATAGATGCATTTTTTCAGTTCAGAACAGAAAATGTGTATTTTTTGTTTTGATTTTTTCTTCAGTTTGTAGGTGACATATCCGATTTGTGTTGAAAAAACAACCAAACAAAAAAACTTGCACAGCATTTTACAGATTATTCATGTCTTTCTCTTTTTGCAGTGACATGAAGAAACTTTTGCTTGATCCGAATTTTACTCTCTTGCAAAGATGTCTCCTAGTTGCCAGGTAGTAAAGATTCGGATAACTGTATCAAATGCTTCCTAATAAAAGCTTGATCCTATTAATGCGTATGAATGTGCTGATTTTGAAGTACTCACCTAATTCTCCTCTAACTCAGGGCAATTCCTAAAGTATTTCGTTACCTATGTATTAGAGTGTTTTCAGGACCGAGAATGGAAATGTTACCTTACTGAAACACTTAGTTTTATTTGCTTGCTGGGTGTAGAGAACTGCCTTCAGTCTTGGTGGTGCTTTAAAAAATGCAGTTCTGCTGCCTTTAATTGTACAATGCCCAAAAATGTAATTCGGAATTCAGAACACACAATAGATTATACGCAAACAAGGGAAGGTGTATTTTTTATTTCAAATGTACTTGTCCTATGTTGTTCTTCTACCTAAACTGTAGCTAATTTTAGTCTGTCTATATTCAGAGATATTTTTCAAACTTGGTAACTTTCCTGTAGTTGAAAGGCGATATTAGTGATTAGGTGTGAAATGCTAATAAAATATCAATTTCCACGTATTTGTATGCTGAACATTCACTGAGTTTAACTGTTGTTGTAACAGTTTTCTTGCGAACCTCTTATTTATCTAGCTTGCTGAATGTCATTTCTTAATCTTTTCTCGTAGTTTGTCCCACTGATAATGTAAAGTACTTGTGATGCCACAATAATGCGTGGTCTTTGTAAAAATATATTTTCAGTATGTAATATTTTTATGTGACACGTGAAAAAATACAAACATATTTAACGTCCTAATTTGTATCTTCTCAGACTGTATGGGGATGAATCTGAACTGCATTTCTGGACCATTGCTGCCCACTATTTGCACAGCTTATCGCAGGAAAAGCCTGCAAAAGCAACAGGCACAGCTATCCTACAAGAAGAGCTGGTTAATCCATTGGATATATGCTATGACATACTGTGTGAAAATTATTACTTCCAGGTATTTCAAGGAGTTCAAAAACATGTTTAATCAGAATGTGATCAGAACATTAAAAGCTCAGCATTGTAACCTTCTTATTGTTTTAGAGTTTTTTACCATACGTGTTTCACTTTTACTAGTAACATGCAACTCTGGATTAAATGACTGCCTATTATTTAAAAATAGGGAGATTTTTGGAACTCCTAAAATACTTCCATGTTTTTTTAAATGCTTATTTTTATTTCTTATGGTAGACTTATGTTTACAAGATTTTTCCTTCTTCATGCAGAAATTCCAACTTGAAAGGGTAAATCTTCAGGAGGTGAAGAGATCAACATATGATCATACCAGGAAATGTGCTGATCAGCTGCTTCTCTTGGGCCAGGTTTGTGGGTAATATTTTAATTTTTTTGTTCTTCCTCCTTGTCCATTTTATGTACTTATCCTATCCAATTAAAGGTTTGTCTAACTCATGTGTTGTTTCATACTTTCAATCACCCAGTGGATAGTTTTTGCTGTCTTAATATGTTACTACACTGCAGACTCAGTGTGATGGTATGGCATATGGTAATGTTTGGTATTATCTGCTTCAGAATGTATAGTTTTTCTGGGAACACTATAAAAATCTTCCTTTCCACATGGTGACTAGAAAAGAAAAATTACATTTTGAGTTTCCCAGAAATGACTTAAAAACAACATCTTTGGGACAACTCAGTCTGCACTTAGTACTCTCAGTTTAGGTAACAAAGGACATGTCGAAGTTTTTGGCAGATCTGTACTGAGCAGTGAAACACTGCACAGAGCTGCTCACTGACACCCTGGTAAGAATATTACTGCATTTGTACAGAGTACATCATGAGCTGTTCCCTACTAAGGCAGTTGTGCCTCATCCATTTCCAGAAATAGCTTTGGTGTTACGAGCTTGAACTTAAATGATGTCTGTGCCACTGTACATTTGATCATGTCAACAAATGTTACCAGTAGAAGATGCCAGAAATATTTAGTCTGTAGACAATCTGTTTAAAAATGTCAGTTTATAGAAGTTTAAAAATACCAGTTTATTGAATCACTCTATTTTAATATATATTTAATGTGGCTTTTCATTATTTCTGTAATTATCTAAGGCATCATCTTGACTGACCTCACCAAATTGACCTCTCTGGAAGTTAGGCATCGCATTTTAATAACAGGCAGAGATGACATGCCTGCAGTAATTCGTTTGAATCAGAGACAGGTGTTTGCAGCCAGTGTAATGACACCCAACTCCACACCCCACACCCCCCCCAATGAGGTGCTCAGCTGTAACTAACATTTTAAATGGATGAATTCTACCTTTGTTTTAAATTATCAGGTTTTTAATCAGTCCTTGAGATCCTGGCCGGTTTCTACATCCTTACAATTTTATTTCTTCTCTGCTTATTTTGAATGCTTCTCTTCCTTTTATAACTCTGCAGAAGATTATGTAAACAAGGAAATGATTGTTCTGAATTAAAATTTTCTTTGGCTTCTTCTAGAAATTTTAGACTGTGATTAAACATTATATTCATGACAGATGTTTAAATGCTATCCTTACTAAGGATACTTCATCGAAATAGAACCTTAATTATTACTATGCTGGTAGATATTTTTGTAGTCTGTTTTAGGATAACTTGCGTTGTTGTTTGTTCCATGCCTTAAAAAGGGTAAAAATATAAAGACTTTTGTTTAAAAGTGAACAACTTGTGGTCAGATTTGTTTGTTTGTTTGTTTGTTTTTTCTTTTGCTAGACTGACAGAGCAGTACAACTATTGTTAGAAACAAGTTCAGAGAATGCACATTATTACTGCGATTCACTCAAAGCTTGCTTGGTCACAACTGTCACCTCCTCAGGTCCATCTCAAAGTACCATTAAACTGGTAGCAACCAACATGATAGCCAATGGAAAGCTCGCAGGTGAAATGTGACTTTAATTTTGTGTTTGCTTATAAACTGTAATTCTGTTCTTAAGGCTGCTGATGGAGATGGGAGATCAAAAATTGTAATAGATCTTATGTGTTGCATGTGTTATGGTATGCACTATCTACAGTATTTAACACAACAGTGACTGAGTTATGACTGAGTAACTGAGTTATAAAGAGCAACTTTTTTTGATTAATTTTCACTGGAGAACGTATTTTTGGATTAATTCAGCAATAATTGCACTAAAAGAGGCTGAGCACTTAAAGCTACATATTTTCCACTTTACTAATCAAAGAGTTAATAAAGAAATGGTTTCTTGTTGAAATAGTTGAAATACAGACTTAATTTCCTTTCCAGTTCAGAAATGGTTTCAGAAAGTGTGTTTTCTTACATGTACAGGTTAGTTTTGCTTAATGGAAGAGATGTTCACAATATGGTGATTGACTGAAATATTCAAAGGCATGAAGAGAAAGTACAAGTGTCTGTACTTGCCTGGAAAAAATACTTTCCACTCTGTGAACATTTAACGCTTCACTGTTAATAATTACACTATGGACGTCATTAAAATAAAGGATTATTTATGAAATGTGTTTACTTGACTTACAAAGATCATTGTCTCTTTACGATGAGAAGTCCAGTGAACTCCTTGTCATTTGTATTTAGGACAAAGATAAATGAGAGCTTTGTGAGGTCCTTCTAAACTCTGTAGCTGAGGAAAAATATATGATAACTGACACCCAGGTTGTATGGAGAGCCAGGTGGTAGAAATCAGGGTTTTTCAAAATCTTCATATGCTAAGAAGTATATAAGAGAGTTCACTTTCCTGGGGATGGATGATCTGCTCACACTTATATAGCAACTCTTCTTTCCCTTAACTTATTATACAGTGTGCTTTCTGTTTTCCAGAGGGTGTACAGTTACTTTGTCTGATCGATAAGGCCGCTGATGCCTGTCGCTACTTGCAAACTTACGGCGAATGGAATCGTGCAGCATGGCTTGCAAAGGTACGTAATTTCTCAGTTTCAGTTCGCTAACATAAATGGCCTACTAGTACATGTAGGTGTGAAGGCTAATGAGGGTGCTAAAGTTCTTCAAAAATTAAAAGCTGAAACATCAGTTTGAACTACCATCATGAGTTCTTTCCATGTGTTAAGCTATAACAAACTAGTCACTGTTGACAGGTTCTTCTTCAGTCATTTGACTACAAAGATCTTCCCTGGTCATCCAAATGACGTGATTGGGGCCTAAAAATGGTTAGAATACTCAATTTTCTAATTTTTGAGCAATGATTTATGAAGTTGCATATAGCTACAGCAGTACAGAGTTCATAATAAACTACAAAAAAGTGCTCCTGGAAGTGCGTGAGTTATTAGGTGATGAAGTGGCTTTGTGCTGAGCTCCGTGTAGCATATATGCTGATTTTAAAGTTAGCACCAACCACAGAAATTTGCACCAACTTCTGTTTTGGTATGCAGATGTTATTATAGTAGAAGTACCTAGACACAGCATTAATTCTCCATGTTGTAATGGCCAGGAGTCAGTAAGGATGATCTTTCAGTGTTGCCAAGTAAAGTTTCTGTTACGTTCTCTGCAGAAAGTATGGAAAAAGTCTTACTCGGATTTTCTAAATGGATGAATCCCACTCGTAAGAAAAATAAAGATGTTTGTCCTTAAGTTTTTAGCAAAGGATAAAGATTTCTATCTTCTAGATACTTGAGGTTTTAGTAAAGCCTTATGGTAAAAATAATGTCAATCACCTGTAAATCTGGAGTGACCAGAGTGGAGGTGTTTCATATCTATGTATTTATTCTTTTTCTTTATGTTGTATTTGTTACAGGGATTAGTGTACTTTTTATAATAAAATTGGTAATTTCGGATGCTTTTACTTTTGCTCAAGGTTTCTTACTGAAAAAAGTGAAGCACAAGCAGAATGCTGTCTTGAGGTAGTAGCTGAGAATCCATAACTGGCTTTCCCATCTCTTAAAGGTTCGTTTGAACTCTGAGGAGTGTGCTGATGTGTTAAAGCGCTGGGTAGATCACCTTTGCTCTCCCCAAGTCAACCAGAAGTCCAAAGCCATTCTTGTCCTCTTGTCACTTGGATGCTTTACAAAAGTTGCAGAGATGTTGCACAGGTAAAGCTGAAACAGCGCAATCTGTGTTTTGCCTTGTTCAAAATTGTTATTTAAGCATTTGTGGCTCAGATGTCAAGGGAGAGGGAGGAGGTCTGCAGTTTGATTTCTGACGTTTTTTCTATTTTAGCACGTTTTTCTCTAAGTAACTTTTAACCTCAGCAGTACATCATTTCTCTGTGCTGGAACTGATGTTTTTGTTGCCATTTCAGGAAATATACTGCCACTTAAATTTACTTCAGGCTTTAAGATTGCTAGCACCCGTTGACCAAGCAGTAAAAATTTATAGTAGCTAGGATCATTTCTGAGTAAGTTGAGCCTTAATATTTCAAAAATTTTGTGTCAAATACCAGTTTCTTGAGTGGAAGGGGAGATGTAAGAAGCTTGGGGAGGGGGCAGTGCCAGCCTAGCGGGTGCGAGGGGAGCACGAGGCAGTACGTGGGGTTGATATGGCCTGGTCCTGCTTACTGCCTGGGAGCAGGGTAGCAGCATTCACACCATAAGGAAAGCACTGGATGGACTGAACGCTCAAGGCCTACGAAGCCTGAAGGCGCAGAGAGCAACGTGGAGCAACCTTGGGAGCCGAGAGCAGTGTGTGATGGGGGACTGTGAATAAGTGCTGTAGTGATAGCTAAACAGTGATACTGCTGAACCTTGGCGATGATCGGAAGCCTTGTTTGCCCTCAGTGCAGAGGAGATTCGCAACTCCAGACCTAGGCGCAAAGTTTTAGAAAGCCTGTGTGCAAGTGTTCTAATGCCATGTCCTGGAATACTTTTCTGTTTTCCTGTCCTGACAAATTATTCTCTTTTTTTATCATTTAACAGTATGAGGTACTTCGATAGAGCAGCTTTATTTGTTGAAGCTTGTCTGCAGTATGGGGCATTTGAACTTAATGATGATACAAATATCCTTTTTCTGAAATCCTGCTTTTGCATCTGTGTACTCCTACAGTGAGTATGTATGAGCCAGTGTTGCATGAACTAGTCAGCACAGGAACAGGAGTTCCTATTTTTTCAGGTTGTGTAGTTTGAAAGAAGCATGAGGAAATAAGTGAAAAGGAGTAATTTGCATAAATCCATAATATTACCTCCTCCTGATGCTCTGTGAGGCCAGTGGGACTGGAAAACAAACTAAAATTGAAAAAAATAAAATGTAGGAGAGAAAAGAACAGATGATAAAATGTTCTTTGCAGAACTTGGCAATTATTGCTGCAGACTGTACTGAAATCAGTGGTTCAGTTATCTTTTAAACACTGTATCTCAGGAAAAAAAATCCCTGCATTGAACTGCTCTATACACCAACATACCGTTTTAGTGATTGAAGTCTTTTATGAAGAAAACTGTTCCGAGACAGTGGAAACAAAGAAAATTAAAGGTCAAGATCAGATGAGCTGAAAATGTAGTGAGTATTTTAAAAGGTATCAAAAGTATGGCTCGGTAGTCTGCACATTGAACACGGTGTTCTGGAAACTGAAGTTTCTCTAACTTATTTAGGTACGTGCAATAAAGAATGCATATGTAAATAATACCTGATTGTGTTTTAAGGAGTCATCACTGTTGTCAGCTTGTAAATAAAAAAAAGCCACTAGTAAGTCATACAGATAACTCCAGATACATCTCATTAACAAACAGATCTTGTAGTATGACCTTAGAATTTCTGAATTTCTTTTGTAAGTTATGAGGTGGTGTTATGATAGGTACTTATGCTTATCTGAAATGTATCTGGTTTAGTTTACAGCACTCTGCACATAGCTTGATAAACGCTAATACGCATTCAGTAGTAGAATTTAAAGCAACTTTTTTGTCTTTCTTTGTGCTGAAAAATACTGGATTAGCACAAGTGGCAGCCATGTTCAGCATTTTCAGTTTGGGAGAGCTAGAGTGAGGAGAAGAAAAAAGATTGTGAGTTTTCATTTTGCTATTAATTTGTGTTTCCCTTAATGCTTCATTTACAGAAATTGATCCATGCTGTATACGCAGATTATGCCAGAAGCTTGAAGCTCCTGTGCTTTAAACAGGGAGCTATTCTCTTTGCCTCAAAAGCAGGAGAAACTGGTAAAGAGTTACTGACTGAGCTCAAACAGCCTAAAGAGGAAGTGGCACAAGAGTAAGGACTGTATGTTTATGAGGAGATTGGGGTTGTCTGTCAGACTGAGATTCCACTGTGTGAAAATACATTTCTCTCTTGAATCACTGTAATGGCTGATATGTGTGATTTGAGCAAATATTGTTAAATGTGTGTGGAGGCAAGATTAAGAACTGTTTGATGTTTATTTTTGTGTTAAAATTGTCTTCACTTTCACAACAGGGGAAAGAAGTCTATGATAAAATTATACAAGAATATTTCCTACTTTGTCAACTATAGCAGAAAGCAAATTTAAAAATGTGCTGAAAGCGTTCTATACCTGTGTAAAAAAAAATCTACTGCATTTACTTCTAAAAATCAAATCTTTATAGTTCTTCACTACTGTTGTATTTATATGTATAAATGATTCAATCTGTACTATAGAAGTATAAATATATTTAAAGAATAAATGTAGATCACAAAACACAGTTCTTTCCTGGAAGATTTCTCAATCCAATATTTCTGTTTAAAATTACTGTTATTTCGAATCAGTTCTGTGCATTGTCTTTTTTCCTTACTGTCTGGAACGGAATCTTTGACAGGTTTACTTACAGAAGTCTCCTAACATTTCAAAAATCCATGAAACGTCATTTTTTTCAATGAAGGTATTGTTATATTCAGTGTTATTCTTCAGTGGACACTCCCTGCACACCTTAGGGACTAAATTCTGCTTTATATTGACTGGCTTGTGGGATCAAAGGATGGGAGAAGATCCTACCTCAAAAGCAGCCAGGTAGGCTTCTGCAGAATGTTCAGGAGACTGCTAATGCTGTCTCCACAGTTCTTGGTTTGTTTGTTATTCGATTGTGTGATTAACAATAGGTAGAAAAAGCATCGTGCTAAGCCAAAATGTTGACTTTTAATTGGATGCTTTTTATGCTAACACATCTTATGGTCCAGATACTTAAGGATGCCACCAATAACATCTTTTCTCATTGTTGTGCCAGTATTTCAGTATTTAAGTACTTCTTTTCTTTATTGTTTCTTATGTCAGATATATCATTTCTATTTATTACTGATTGACTGGGAAATTTTACAGCTGAGGAGTGGATGCTGATGTTAAATTGCCCTTGCAAATGAAGACTGTGGCATGTGAAAATTAGTCTTGGCTAAAAAATAAATTTGTTCTTTATACCAAGTTGTTGGAGCTACTGAAGTTTAGTACGCAACAGTGAAAAGAATCACACCACGTGAAAGGACTCTCATTTGAATGTAATTCATGGCTTGTCTGCTTAAAGTAATAGTGCATTGGATTCTCCTTTTGTTTGAATATTCGTGGCTATGTATTCTACACGCCTTCCTAGAGGAGCACCAGCTTCGGGACATTCTTTAACTCCATAAACCTTTTAACTGAAATCTAAAAAATTAAAATTTGAAAGGTTAGGCTTTTCAATAATGACTTTTTTTATACAAATTGAAAATATGAGTTTCATTGCTCTAAATAGAAAAGGGTGTGTTTTAACTGCATTGTCTTATTTCTTCTTGCCACTTCTTACATACACCATAAAATACTTTCTGTTCAAAATGTTACGAACAACGCTTATACAGTTACTTTAGCTTGGGAAAACAAGTATACAGTGAAATCTGCCTTAAGTATTAACTGGTGGGCAACAGCATTTAGCAAAATTAATCGTCGTTAACAAGGGCCTAAATTCTGGCTCACGTTGACTACTACAACATTCCTCAATTACTACTCTTGTATTTGGTAGAGTACTTGTGGGCAAGGTTACTACAGAGTTAATGTAAGCCCATGCAAACTTGTTCTTTGATAGACCATGTAGAATTGTTTGTCAGTGGGTCTCTTGAAAAAATCTGCTTTAATACACACTTGGGTTTATAAGTGCAGTGTTTTTAAAACACATTGCAAAGGCCTTTTAATGCTGAGTGTTTCTATAAACTAAGTGTGAAGGTTGCAGAATACTCTGTGACATTCCAACTGAAATCTTTATGATGAAAATGGAGTGTAGAAGTGATAGAAAAGTTTATTTAGATAACTACACTACAATAATAAAAACAAACTTTTAAAATCTCTGTATGTCGTTGTTTAATGCAAAAACGTCATCTGTTGCGCTGGGATTGAACTCTGTGTAATTGTCGTTTTGCCTTCTGGAATGGAACAGTGCTCGGGGCTGGTTTTAGTAGAGAAAGTGATGATCCTTGTAGATATTGGTCACTTTTTCCATATTAGTACTAATGAAACGTTGGGTTTGGGTAGTGTTAATTCCCAAGCTTTACTAGCAAACATAATATTCGTTTAGGTTAAATTAGAGCAGGACATTGCAATTTCTGATTTTTTTTAAAGCACGAAAATAAGTGATGGAAGAAAAATGCTTCCTTTCTGTTTTTGTGCCACCCTGCAGACAATAATCCAAGACTTCTCCTTGCTTCTCAGCTGATGTCACTGAGTATTGCACAACCTGGTTTTGTCTAGGAGGCAGGTATGATTACATCAGTGTAGATAATCAACTTCTCAAAAATATGAAATGCGTTCAGCAATGCTGAGGTCCATGTCAGTGAGGTCCTGTTTTTCTCCTTCCTAGTTCACATAACTTTCCTCTTGGCTCTTATGCTTTTATCACTTTGGCTTAGAAGCTGTTTAAAAAAATACAGATAACTGTCTGATATATAATTGGCTTGTACAGAATGAGATGTGAGAAGCTTCTCACTTGTATGTTTGAAGGACAAGCCACACAGTTGGGAACATACAAAGTGAACAGAAGTTTTTAACTCCTTTAACTCCATTTGAGAATTCATTCTTCAAACCACTGTGAACAGTTCAGGTAGCAGCTGAAGTTTATAATCTGTGTTTTCCAGGTTTTGCATTTTGAAGGTTCTCTCAACAGTGAAGTCTAAAGCTGCTGTAATTCTGGAACCTGTGTTTGACCGTGCTTGGCAATAAAGAAGCGGTAGAGGAGCTGGGTTTGCAAGCGGATGTATAGAGATTCTTTATTCATCTGTCTTTGAACAAAAGTCTTATGTTAATTGTGATATTTGATTATCAGAGCAGATTATTTGGTAGCTATTTTAAGATTCATTTGCAAAAGGCCAAGACCTTTGTCCTTACATAAGGATTTTTTGGACATTAGTGTTGTCTAGATGGAGAACTTCTAGATGGAGAACATCTGACAGTGTAACTAGTGATGGTTACCCCTTTCATCATATTATATGAATAATTTTGGACTCATATGACCAACAAAAAAACATGCATATGGTTGAGTCTACAGGGATGCATAAGTTCTCTTCATTTCAGTGAAGTGTTCTGAAATTTGTACATCTGTGTGAAGTTCACTCCATCCTGCAGACGTTTTCTAGGATCTGTGTGCTCACAGTCAACTAGTGGTTTTACAACTTGAGAGAAGCTTATGGTGAATATTATCACGGGACTCTTGTGGTAGTACTTAATTATAAAAATGGGGTTATTTTTTTCAGTTCCTGATGTGATTCTTAAAGTAAGTCCAATTAATAGATTTACATGTTTTAGCTGTAAATAAAAAGTCTGGAAAATAGTCTAGCAGCTTACTTTCACTATAAGTGTCCCCTCATTAGAGTTTTAATTGGAGCATGGTGTGCCTCACATTAGAGGCACTCTCTGTGTATTAATCATATTGATCAACAGTGTCTAAAATTGTCTAACTTTGATCAGTTTCTGAAGTACTTCTCCAAAAATCTAGTCTTATATAGTGTGTGTATGTATATATATACACACACACATATACATATGTTTGATTCAGGGGGACTAATCTATGGAAAATGACAAAAAGAACTATTTTATTGCGGTATAAAAATGATTAGTATCATATTGCAAATTACTTCCATGAAAATTAAAACAGTCTGCTAACTCAGAGACTTTGCAGCCAGATAGAGGTAAATATTATACGTCAGGGAAACCTGGTCCAGAATGTTGATGTGTTCAGCATCTGAGTAAATAATCGGAGAGATGATGTTTTGCAGCAGTTGGCCTTAGAGACAGAAAACAAGGACAGTCATATATTCTTTAATGGGAAATGGGTTTGGTCTGGGTGATCACTAGCTGCCCAAAATTCTAATCTAAATGCTCAACTAAAAATTTAATTGCTGGTGAGCAGTAAAATAATAAGAGCTTTGCAAGGAGTAACGGCTTTTTAAATTATTATTTTATTTATTACTTTCTGAGAAGAATTCAGCTCAACTTTGATGTCAATGTGAGCCTGATAAGAGAATTCACTAATGAGTTCAGGGTAAACATTTTGTATCTGTAGATGTAGGCAGTGGCATAAAATTCATTTATGAGGCTGTCCCGTTAGTATTTTTGAATTGGGACTTCTTGACAGTAAGTTTTTCACTTTCTACTTAAACACTGAAGACAGGAGCCACAGCTGTGCTGCTTTCCAAGTATGTCGCCTGGTTCTGCTGGAAGGCAGCGATGTTAAGCAGAATTAAAAGGAAGGAGCTGAGATGAGAAAAGTGTTGGCATGTAACGTCATTTCCTTAGGATGGCATGTTTCCTCATTCCCTGTATGAGGGCGAGCGAAAACTGGCACCGAAAATCCCTATATTAAGTCAGAAAATTCACAGAGGAGAAAAACAAATAAATAGGCTTGAATGGGTTATGCTTACGCCTTATCAAGATTTTTCACTCTGAGCTGTATTCAAAAGTGAGAGAATATTGCAGCAATTTACTGTGAAGAGATGACAGCGCAGTCCCTGCCTCCTTGTTCAGTAAAGGCAGATAGTGACAGATGTCAAAGCTCAGCAGAAGTTTCCAAGAATGAGAAAAACTAACAAAAATTGAGAAGGGAGAACTTGACAATTCTTACATTGAACTGGAGAAGAAAAGTCTTTGAATGTCCTTTTTTTTTTTTAATGGCAGGGGAAAAGTGTTTGAAAAGGGTTCTGTTCATGTAGGAATAGGAGAATGCAAAATAAAATCGGGGTGGATGCTGATGATGTGTTTGCAGATGCTCGAGGCATAAACATTTTGCTTGTAAGTGACAGCTTTCATACAGGATTATTCATAAAGAGATTCAGCGGAACTGTGTTCTCACCTCCCCAGAGGTTGTAGTACTGAAAAATTAAGTAGCAAAGTCAGTATGTGTTCATTTCCCAAAAAGAAGCTACAAAAGTGATTCAGAGCCTTTTCCAACTTCATACCTACTAGCATGAGTTGCCGACGTGTCATGTGTTGCTTTGTGTAGGTGAGATCTCATAGTAATAGCAAGTTTCACAAGCAAAATATTGTTTTATCCACACCTATTGATTCAAAGGGAAAAGAGGGATCATGATAAGATCTGAAATTAGTTTTTTTTTTTTCATTCAGACTGGTGGGTTTGGACACACTGAAGTTATTTTCTGTAGAACCAGTGTACAAACGCTCTTTGCAAGTCTGAAACCTAGCTCCCCTAAAGGATGGGCAGATGTTGGCGATATCCACAGCTAAACTTTGCTTTCCATGGGAAAAGTATTCTGGCTTTCTCCTTTGATCAAAAGACAAGGTCTGCCTTTTAAAAAACTTGTGGCTTCTGACAAGTATTTACTATGCGTAGTGAATTCTGAGATCCTACAGAAGTATATGGCGACTATTTAAATGGAAGACACTAATTTACTTCCTGCAGATTTTAACAATAACAAACAACGAGGAGAGACTGGGGTTGCGTAGGTACGGTCTGCTTGAAAGAATTGGCTACCAGAAGGCTTCCAACCTCCTGTAATAAAGAACAGTGACCTTTTCAGAGCGCTCTGTTATTTTGCTGGCTCCTCAGTCCCTCTGAACAAATTAAGTTGTAATGAGTTGGTAATGGAAAGACCAGATGACTAAAATATGAAATATTGAAAAAGGTAAATGTGACGTGTTGGCGTGGGTTGCAGGTACACCTTCTGAGGGATTCCAGCTCATCTGTCCGATTCCATCTGCTCTGGCAGCAAAAGAATAGAAAACATGCAAATGTATCTGAATTACAGCAGCTGGACTTGTTTTAATTTGTAAAAAATTCTCGAATTTCTTTCTGTTTTATTTGCTGTTGACTTGTTTGTTGGTTTTGAGATTTAAATGGCTTTCAAGCTTGAACATAACAATTGTGGAAGAAAAGGAAAAACGCGGATCCTCAGAGAAAGGAACCAACTCAGAGACACAAAATGCAGTTGCAGAAGGTAAGTGGTGCCCCCATGTGCCTGCTGGAGGAAGGGGAGTTTGAGTTTAGTTTCAGGCTTGAAAGTCACAGGTAAGCGAGTACATGATACCAGATTTATTTTCATAATATTCATTGATATTGTCTGTCCCCTTTCACAGGTTAAACTTCCCCCTCCACCTTCCTGATTTCTCCTCCCTACCTATTAGTGCAGCGGCAGAAGGAGGAATCGTGGATGACAGGAGGGGGCTGCAATCACCGGCGTTACGGAATGGCTGGTAGCAGCGCAGCAGATGCTCGAGGTACAGCGAGGGCTGTCTGTTAGGCTCCAAACTCAGCAGGGGGTGAAGGCATGGGCTTCTTCAGAGTTACTTTATCAGCCCAGCTGAATGGTTTTCTTTCTGGGAAACAGATCCATAAATCGAAAACACTTCCCCCCCCCCATGATATTGTCACTGCGACTTCATTTAGCAAATGCTGACGGTAGTTCAGTGCGGTTCCCGCTGACAAACTCCATTTCAGTGACTGCTTTCCAGAGGGTTATTGAGTGATAGTCCTATATTGCTCAAGCCAGATGTCAACAGGTGCTTTCAAAAAAAGGCAGGGTTTTGTCATTACTTTTCACCCTACACTAACAGGAGATAATAGAGTTATATTAGACTTGTCTGGCTCCTATTTCACTCACTGTAACTAATAAAAAGCTGTAGGCAACATATTTCAGTTGCAAAAAGAAGGTTATCTTTGTGCTTCTTTTTATGAGTGATCATTTTTTCCAGACCCTTTTTTTCATGGTTACGGCCCGAGCGAGTCCATTGCTGTGAGGCCTGAGTTTTGAATCCATAGACCCATGAATAATATTGTTTTGATGTCCCTTCAACAATATTTTTCCCGGTGTTGTTTGTGAATGAAATTTTGCAGTAGCCTGTAACAAGCAGTCGCAGATCTTGACTCAAAAAAAAAAAAAAAATGTGCGCAATGTAAGCCTTCACGTTCCTTGGTAGTATAATGCACAATATTTATCATCCCCTCCTGGTGAAGCTGCTCACCTTTCCACGGCGATGCTCGCTCGTCGCTGGTGACTGCAGGATCTCCAGGCTCACTGACACAAAGGCAAAGCTTACCACGGTTCTACATACCCGTCTCTTCCGAGTATGTTTTCCAGTTGTTGTCTCCAAGGTTGTTCCAGTGCGCTGGGCTATCGAGACTTTTGGCTTCTCGTCTTCATTCTGGTGTGGCATCTTGAATCTCGGTCTGCACAGAAGGAGTGAGATG
>Ga0181612_170702_pt1 | contig 17674 bp, 17 predicted proteins | sample HoacroProtozoa21_FD_119630 | JGI IMG/M metagenome (GOLD analysis project Ga0181612, IMG submission 119630) | Hoatzin crop microbial communities from Cojedes, Venezuel. Combined Assembly of Gp0051906, Gp0051904, Gp0051908 | reverse complement strand
GGGGGGACAGGGGTTTTTTGTTGGTTCTGTGGGCCGGACGATTTATTTAATACTTATACAATGTCTTTTAAAACAGCAACCTGACGAGGAGTTTCCTTTGTGATCTCAATGGAATTTGTTTCGTAGTAGTTGATGTCGATAGTGCCTTCCAAATAATAGAAAAGATCTTCCAGCTTGTATTGACGGCGATTTCCCACATGATCGTGATGATAATGCATCGGAATAATGATCCGGGGATCCACATTAAAGGCAAACTGAGACAGGTCATAGGACGGCATGGTCCGAGTGGAACCGCAGCCCATCATCAGAACATCCGGCTCCCATAAAAGTTCGTGTTCAGTGTTGATACCCATATCCCCTGTATGGAGAAGCTTGTAGCCGTCATCCGTAGTAATAACATGGATATAGTTCATGCCGCGGAAAATTCCGTTTCTCGTATCATGAGGTGCGTCGACCTTTTCTACCGTAAAGGGACACGGTTTGCTGTCATTGGTTAGAGTAACAGCAGCTCGGTTATTATGTCCCGTGTGCTCATGACTTACGAGCACCATGTCGGCATCCAGATGCAAAGGAGGATATCCCGTATTTGTATTGACGTATGGATCGATCGCAATTACGTATCCTTTGTGCTCGATAGTAAAACAAGCTCTGCCATACCATGTGATTTTCATAGATTTCCCTCCGTAAGATTTGAATCCCTGATTTCAGGATTCTGAATATGTTCCAATATTTCAAAAGAATGCGGTTCAAGGAAGTCCCAATTGCCGTGCGTCAAATGTTGGTGAACCAGTTCATCTTTCACGTTGATACAGATATCCTCAATAACATTCTGCTTTGTTTCCTGAGTTTCGGGTTCGTTGTCTCCTGTAAGAAGAAATTCCAGAGCCTCTGAGATGTTTCCCAGCACAGGAAGTTCCTTTAATGCACGCAGTGTCCATTTGTAGTAGGGCATATGGCGGCGGTTCAGCAGAAAGACCGCACCGGATGCGGCATTCACAAATTCACTGATCGCCAGCATAGCGGCGCCAGATTCTCCGTGCAGAAGACAGCGGCGGTAATTATACTGTCCGGCCTGTGCCATCGTGAAAATTCTGCCGGAAAGTTTTTTGAGACGGACGTCTTCCGGTATGCCATCAAGAAGATAGTTTCTGAACTTGGAGTATTCTCCGAGATCATCCGTGAAGACTTTTCCGTTGGTTGCCTCTGCCAGTGCCCAGGAGGGTAGCATCAGCCACTGATTCCACTCCATAGGATAATTTTCGGATCCCGTATACCTTGAAAAGAATTCTCCGATACGGTACACTCTGCGGATGTTTCCTCCGGCCCGGCTTTCCTCTGCCGGAACAGAGTCGGGAAGCTCGCAGTAGCTGCTTTCAAGAGCACTGCCGATTTTCACATAATCTTCATCCGTCAGCCACATCAAAAAACCGGGGGCATAATCGTGGTCTACAGAGATGCTGTCATCATATCCAAAACATTCGGATCCATGTCCGACCAGACCGACCGCAATCCGGCTTTCATACTCCGGAAAACGGCTGAGGATCATTTGCTGGCCGAAATCTTGATAGAACTTAAGGGCGGCGTTTATTCCCTGCATTTTGTCCGATCCTTTCTTTTAAGACCTTTTCATACAGGAAAAATCCGAAGTATTCAAAAGCCTCCAGACATTTAGAAACTGTAAATCGATAGTAGCCGTCTCTCGGGATACGATCGGAATCCAGACATTCCCAGGCATTCTCGATACACTCTCCGATCCGTTCATCCTCCGGGTCCTGTGCATCATACAGATGAGCCATATTACAGTAGGTTACCGCCATCTCGTATTCCGGATTCACACAGGATCGAATAGCTGAAAGAGCACGATGGTAGCATTCTTCGGCCATGGAATAATTCCCTATGTCACAATAAGATAAGGCCATGTTGTTATAGAGACCGCCGAAACGGTAATCATCGGGTGCCAAATTGTCTCCGTACACTCTGCAGACATGCTCAAAAATAGGAATGGATTCAGAAGCCCGCCCAAAGGCTTTCAGTGTTGTTGCCGCATTCAGCAGAATAGTGGCACCGGATACGGTGCTGCCTAAACCGTGAGTCCGAATAATATCCAGTCCGCGATTAACGGAATCCATGGCGGAATCGATATCCTCTGTGCGGCGGTAAAAACCCATCAATTCCGAGAGAAGAGAGAGTTCTCCTCGCCAGTCGCCCATAGAGTGGGCACAGCAACACCAGTTTGACAAGTACGATTCGGCCTGAGCATCCATGCCTTTGTCATAGAGCGCATCCAGGCGTGCTACGATTTCCGGAACGGGGATGGTCTTTTCACAGATCTCCGAATCGGGACAACCGGTATAATCCGACGTATCAAAACAGCAGGCCGGGTCCATATAATCTTTTTTATCTGTTACTGCCATTTCATCACCGTAAGAAAGCATAACAGAATGTTGCACACGCCGATGTGGCGTGTGCAACAGCTCATTCATAGACCAGTTTTATTCGGAAGCAGGGCTTTTCGTCAATCCCCTCAAAGTACCAGGTATTATCGTCATGAGACCACTTTATTTCAAGGGCCTTTCCAGGAATCACTTCGTTGAGATAGTCCACCGCCGCATATTTCAGCATGTGATCCTGCAGATAATCCAGAGGCATCAGATCTTCCGCAATGTCCAGATATTTTGTATTATTTACATGCCTATTGATATCGGCCAGGCTGTAGGTAGGAATAAACTGGAGTGTATGTTCGAGTTCCGGAAGGCGAAGACGCTTCGGTGTTGCGATCTCGCGCCCGGTAACGAGATTTTCAAAACTGAAGGGCGGAGAGAGCAGCATACTGCGGGAATCAATGTCTACCAGTGTCCATGTGCCGCAGGCCCGGACAAGAGACTCTCCGGATTCAGAAAGCAGTTCATAGTGCCGAATAAACATCCCGTGGCTGGTCTTTCCGGTCCAGGTCGATACCGTTATTTTCTCCAAATAGGCGGGCATGCGCAGGATTTCCGCACGCATGTGAACGACCATCCACACAATACCCTTATCCCGGGTCTCGGTTTCGCCGAGTCCGTATCGTTCAACGTCTTCCGTTGCCGCAATCTGAAATAAAGTATATAACGCAGACGGCCTCAGCAGGCCGTTCATGGCCACAAGTTCTGCCGCCACGACTTTGTCCTGGGAATAAATGCTGGCATCCAAAAGTATTCATCTCCATTTTCTGTTGGTATAATGAATTATACATCAACTTAGCCGTTAATAAGTAAATTTTTTAAAAAAAGAATATTATAATATTAATTTATTGAAAGATAATTCGGCCGTGCTATAATAGGAAAGCCATAATGAAACAGGACTGACACAATTCGAAAAGACCTGAGAGTCGAGGTAATTTTATGAATATTATTATTGCTGGTGCGGGAAAAGTAGGTTATACCGTAGCAGAGCAGCTGGATAAAGAAGGGCATGATCTGACCCTGATCGATGTCGATCCGGCCAAGCTGAGCCGTGCTTCGAATGCCTTGGAAGTAATGACATATGAAGGAAACAGTGCAAGCCTCAGCATACTGCAGACTGCCGGAACGGAGAGAGCGGATGTCTTTATTGCCGCCACCGGCTCGGATGAAGTGAATATGGTCAGCTGTCTGATGGCGAAGAAGCTCGGGGTGTCTCATACGATGGCGAGGATCCGCAATCCGGAGTATATGAGAGACGGAGAGTCCATGAAGCAGATCCTCGGCCTGTCCATGGCGCTGAATCCGGATCGGATCGCAGCCGACGAGATCTCAAGGATCCTGCAGTTTCCGCTGGCAACGCAGGTTGAGACTTTCCCAGGAACGAATCAGGACGTCGTGACGTATCGTGTTCCCCAAAACAGCAAGCTCGTTGGAGTGCAGCTGGCGAACATAGGCAAGAAAGAGGCTTCCAAAGTCCTTATCTGCGCAGTGGAACGGGAAGATCGGGTCATTATTCCGAACGGTGATTTTATCATTCAGGAAAATGACAGGATCACTGTGGTCGGAGCCCGTCACAGACTGAGAAGCTTTTTCGATCATATCCATGCCTATAAAAAACCGGTGCGCAGCGTGATATTGCTGGGCGGAAGCCGGATTGCCATCTACCTGGCATTGCAGCTGGAAAAAGAAGGCTATGATCTGACTTTGGTCGAAAAAGATCACGAGAGATGCGAATACCTTGCGGATATTCTCCGAGAGACCGACATAATGAACGGCGATGGGACCCGCGGGGCTTTTCTCCAGGAGATCGGACTGGATCAGACGGATGCCTTCGTTGCACTGACGGAATCGGACGAGGAAAATATCATCCTGGCCATGTATGCCAATAAGTGCGGCGTGGAGAAAGTCGTAACAAAGATCAACGAAGAGCGGTTCAAAGAGATGATCGAGGATTCTTCCTTGGATGCCGTCATCACACCGAAGTTCCTGATCGCGTATCAGATCGCCCGATATGTACGAGCTATCGGAAACTCCGAGGAGAGCAGCACGATTGAAGCGCTTTACTATCTTGCCGGAGGCAAAGTAGAGGCAATGGAGTTCGTTGTAGGTGGCGGATCTAAATGCGTCAATATCCCGCTGCGGGAACTGGAACTAAGAAGAGGCGTGCTGATTGCTTCCATCATCCATCATGGCAAAGGACACGTTCCGGACGGCAATTCCATGATTCTTCCGGGAGACAAGGTGATCGTTGTGGCATCCGATGAATCCGTTTCGGATCTGGATGATATTCTTAAAGACTGAAATAATAAAAAAGCTGATTTCGACTGCCGAGCCGATGTTCCGATGCAGAACAAAGACTTGAGGTACGGAAGAGTTGCTGATTCGGGTAGGAGGGATCCACGGCCTCTGCAGGCAAGCAGACGGGAGGCCGTCGGAAATACTTTTCATGAACTACAGAATGGTTTTGAAAATTTTGGGTAAAGTGCTGGTAGGAGAGGCCGGACTCATGGCCATCCCCGCCATTGTCGCATGCTTTGTGCACGAACCGGTAATGCCCTTTATTATTTCCATGGCGATCGCTGCGGCAGCCGGCGGACTGCTACTGGCGGTAGGAAAACCGAAAAAGATCGAGATCTATGCCCGAGAGGGTTTTATATCGGTGGGACTTTCCTGGATCGTGCTGTCGGTTTTCGGCGCGCTCCCGTTTGTATTTTCAGGACAGATCCCCAATTATGTGGACGCTCTGTTTGAGACCGTTTCCGGATTCACGACAGCGGGCGTTACTGTGCTTAACGAAGTGGAATCTTTCAGCCGCAGCTGTATGTTCTGGCGTGTATTTACTCAGTGGATCGGCGGCATGGGCGTTCTGGTATTCATCATGGCCGTCATTCCGATGTCCGGTGAGCATTACATGCATATCATGCGGGCTGAAATGCCGGGCCCGGCGGTCGGGAAACTGGTTCCGAGAGCCAAAAAATCTGCCAGAATCCTCTATTTGATCTATGTGGTCATGACCATCCTTGAGATCGTTCTACTCAAATGCGGAGGAATGACCTTTTACGATGCGATCCTTCACGCATTCGCAACAGCCGGCACAGGCGGCTTTTCCGCCCATACTTCCAGCGTGGCCTATTATAACAGCTCCTATATCAATATCGTGATTGCCACCTTTATGCTTCTGTTCGGAATCAACTTTCAGATTTTCTATCTGATGCTGATCGGCAGCTTCAAGCAGGCGTTCCAGAGCGAAGAACTGAAGGTCTATCTGATTATGATTTTTGTGGCCTTCTGTGCGGTATCGATCAATATTTATCCGCTTTATAAAAATGTGTCCGAGGTTCTGCAGTATTCCTATTTCCAGGTCACATCCTTTATTTCGACGACAGGCTTTGCGGCGACTTCCTATGATGAATGGCCGGCATTTTCGCGATGGATCCTGTATATTCTGATGGTATGCGGTGCCTGTGCAGGTTCAACGGCAGGCGGACTGAAAATATCTCGAATCATCATTATAGTCCGGTCCTTTTACTCGGAAATCTATAAGATGCTCAGCCCCAGAAAAGTAAGCCATGTATGGTTCGACGGCAAAAAAGTCGAAGAGAAGACCGTGCGCGAAACGAATACCTATATTATTATTTACTTTTTCATTTTTGTTGCTTCTGTCCTTCTCGTATCTCTGGATAACTTTGATCTTGTGACCAATTTTTCCGATGTGCTTTCGTGCCTGACGACGGTAGGACATTCACGGGGCATTATTGGCGCCACCGGAGACGTTGCAGGATATTCCTGGGCAGCGGAACTGGTCCTGTGCCTGGATATGCTGGTGGGCAGGCTGGAGATATTCCCGGTGCTGTTCCTGCTGAGCCCGACGGCGTGGAAAAGAAGATAAGACTCAATAACGGCGGCAGCTCGGTATGGGCGGCCGCCATTTTTCATAAAAACAACAGATCCAATTAGACGTATTAAACAGAAAGTCTCCAGCGGACGATTGTCAAACTTTTAATTGTTGACTTTAGGATAGTATAGTTATTAGAATAAAATTAGACAGTTTCTGACGGAAAGAATTTTCGATCCGAAAGAGAAAAATAAGGTACAGGCTCTGACAGCAAGGAAGATTCCGAGCGATAATAGCTGGTGCAGTACCGCGCATGATGTGCGCGGTTAGATAGGCATTATTGCATATTCAAGACAGTTAATGAACTCTTCTGCTGACGGGCGGAAGAGTTTTTGTTTTATAAACGGAGGAAACAATGATTAAGATTGCAGTGTATGGAAAAGGCGGAATAGGAAAATCCACGATTACAAGTAATCTGGCGGCGGCATTTGCCTATATGGGGAAAAAAGTGATCCAGATCGGCTGTGATCCGAAAGCGGACTCAACCATCAATCTGCTGGGAGGAGAGCTGCTGGAGCCGGTCATGAATTATATGCGAGAGCGGGATCATGATCCCGAAACACTGGAAGAGATCTCAAGAGAAGGTTACGGCGGGATCCTGTGCATCGAGACCGGAGGGCCGACTCCCGGACTGGGATGTGCCGGCCGCGGGATCATAGCGACTTTCAATCTGCTGGAAGATCTTAAACTGTTTGAAACCTATCAGCCGGACGTCGTTTTATATGATGTCCTTGGCGATGTCGTATGCGGGGGCTTTGCCGCACCGATCCGGGAGGGCTACGCGGAAAAAGTTCTGATCGTTACATCCGGTGAAAAGATGGCTCTATATGCTGCCAACAATATCAACACAGCAGTGAAAAATTTTGAAGATCGCAGTTATGCAAAAGTATTCGGTATTGTTCTGAACCGGAGAAATGTGGAAAACGAAGAAGAAAAGGTAAGAGAATTTGCCGAGAAAAACGGATTGAAGATCGTAGGCGACATTCCGCGTAGCAACGAGATCAACCGATATGAAGACCAGGGAATGACCGTTGTCGAGGCAGACCCGACTCTGCCGATCAGTCAGTGCTTTATTGATCTGGCACAGCTCCTGCTTCAGGAGGAAGAAGTATGAAAGAAGCGATTTGCTATACCGCAGAGGAACTGGTCTCGCTGGGAAAGGATCAGATCCCATCGGAAATGATCTCCAATACACACCTTATTTACAGTTCTCCGGCGACGCTCGCATTCAATTCTCCCGGCGCAGAAGGCTTTGGTGTAAAGAGAGCGGCGCTGGCGGTGCCGGATTCAGTCATGCTTCTTGTAGCGCCCGGATGCTGCGGGAGAAACACTTCCGCTATTAGTGAAATGAAGGCCTATCATCACCGCTACTTTTATCTGATGATGGATGAAACGGATCTGGTGACCGGAAGACATCTGAAAGTAATTCCCGAGGCTGTAGAGGAAGTATGCAACAGTCTGGCGGTCAAACCGGCGGTAGTTATGATATGCATTACCTGCGTAGATGCCCTTCTGGGGACGGATATGGAAAGAGTCTGCCGGAAAGCAGAAGAGCGAACGGGCGTTCGTGTGAGACCGTGTTATATGTATGCACTGACCCGGGAAGGAAGAAAGCCGCCCATGGTCCATGTAAGACAGTCTATTTACTCTCTTTTAGAGAAAAGGGAAAGAGTATCTACAACGGTAAACATTCTGGGATTTTTTGCACCGCTCCATGATGATTGCGAATTATATCAGCTGCTCCGTCAGGCCGGAGTGAAAAAAATAAACGAGATCTCACGATGCCGAAATTACGAGGAGTTTACCGAAATGGCGGAAGCCAACTTTAATCTTATTCTGAATCCGGAAACCCGATTTGCGGCGGAGGATCTTCAGGAAAAGCTGGGGATGCCGTCCGTTGAGCTGACAAGGCTTTACCAGACGGACAGGATCCACCGCCAGTATGAAGCCTTTGCCGCAGCGTTGGGGACATCGTTTGATGATGCGGAACAGAAGAACGCTGCGGAGGAAGCCGTAGCACGTTTTAAAGACCGGTATCCGGATGCGGTTTTCGCGATTGGCGAGACGATCAATGCCAATCCGTTCGAACTGGCACTGGCCATGACGAGATATGGCTTTAAAGTATCCGAAATATACGGTACGCTGGCCCCTGAGTTCTATGTATATATAAATAAGCTTGCAGCACTGAGCCCGGATACCAAGATCTATTCGAATCTGGAACCGACTATGCTTTATTATGATTGCAGCACATCGGAGGCAACAATGACTCTCGGCAGAGATGCGGAATATTATCACCCGGACTGCCCCAATGTTCCATGGAATACAGATCGGCAGCCGTTCGGATACGAAGCCGTCAGGGCACTGTTTGACGAAATGTACCGAGTGATGCAGAGCAAGGAGGCACAGGGCCAATGAAAGGACTCAGAAAATATTTAACGCCATTTGCTCCCGATCAGTCGGGTGCGGTTTCAGTGCTGTATGAAATGGGCGGTATCATAGTGATCTGTGATGCGGGGGGATGCACCGGCAATATCTGCGGATTCGATGAGCCGCGCTGGAGCAGCACCAGAAGTGCAGTGTTCAGTGCAGGACTGCGGGATATGGATGCGATACTCGGACGGGACGATAAACTGGTTGAAAAACTGGCTATGGCGGCAGAAAGAATAGATGCCAATTTTGCGGCGATCATTGGGACTCCGGTTCCGTCTGTTATCGGAACAGATTACAGAGCACTGAAAAGACTGGCAGAAAAAAAGACGGAACTTCCTGTAATCACCGTGGAAACGACCGGGATGAGACTGTACGACGAAGGAGCCGACAGTGCCTGCTATGAGCTGTTCAGAACTTTTTCCGAAGAAGGAAAAGAAGTCGAGCCGGGACGGCTCGGAGTGATCGGCGCCATTCCGCTGGATTTCGGCGAGGGTCAGATGCTTGAGGAGATGAAGGAGATCCTGACGAAAGACGGATGGACGGACATAGTGTTCTATGGTCTTGGATCTTCAATGGACGATGTAAAGGAAGCCGGAAAATCGGAAAAGAATCTGGTGGTCTCTCCCGCTGGGATCCATACCGCAGAGTTTTTAAAGAACAAGTACGGAACACCCTATGAGATCGCCTGCCCGATGAAGCCTGAAAGACTCCCGGATGTTGACTATAACGGCAAAAAAGTGCTGGTGGTGCATCAGCAGGTCATTGCCAATGAGATCCGAGATATGATCCGAGCAAGAGGCGGAGAGGCGGTAGATGTTGCCACCTGGTTTATGCTGTCACCCGTCATCAAAGAAGAAGGAGACCGGCACCTGACAGAGGAAGACGAGTTTGAGTCTGTGGTCATGAACGGAGAATATGACTATATTCTGGCAGACAGAACAATGGAAAGTATCGTGCCAGGCTACAACGGCAGGTTTTTCCATGCACCTCATTTTGCCGTTTCAGGAAAGCTGGGGGATGATGAACAATATAATCACTAAAAGAATTCGAGTGTACGGAATCGTCCAAGGAGTGGGATTCCGGCCCACCGTAAGCCGGCATGCGATGGAAACGGGAATTACCGGTTCGGTATGCAATAAAGGCCCATACGTGGAGATCTTCGCCCAGGGAACCCCCTGCCAGGTAGAGAACTTCATGGCCGCGCTGGAGCACCGTCCGCCCAAAAGAGCCGCGATTCTGAAGATCGATGCCAAAGAGGCAGAGAACTCAGCTGTATATGACAGTTTCGAAATCATAGAAAGCGAAAAAACAAAAGGTGAGATCTTTGTCTCCCCGGATATCGCAACATGCGATGACTGCATCGAGGAGATGTTTGATAAAAATAACAGAAGATATCTGCATCCCTTCATCAACTGCACGTGCTGCGGTCCGCGGCTGACGATCCTTGATGCGCTTCCCTATGACAGGGAACGGACAAGCATGAAGGAATTTCCTATGTGTCCCGAGTGTGCGGAGGAGTACTACAGCCCCGAAACAAGGCGGTACGATGCACAGCCGGTATGCTGCAATCAGTGCGGTCCGGAAGTGTATATTATGGACCGTGATGAAAAAGGAGCAGAGGCAATCACTTATGCACGCAGAGTGATTTCAGAAGGCGGGGTCGTGGCTGTGAAAGGCATAGGGGGATTCCACCTGTGCTGTGATGCGACAAGCCAAAACGCCGTTTCTCGACTCAGAGAGATGAAAAACCGTCCCATGAAGCCGTTTGCCGTGATGATGAAGGATCATCAGACGGTGGAAAGGGAGTGCTTTATCTCAGAGGAGCAGGAGGAGATCCTGACCGGGCATCAGAAGCCGATCCTTCTGCTGACCAGGAAGGAGGAAGGAAAACTGTGCGATGCGGTTGCGCCGGATAATCCGAAAGTGGGTGTCATGCTTCCTTATGCCCCGGTTCAGTTTCTGCTGTTCCAGTATGACGACGGGATCGTGATGCCGGACTGTCTTGTCATGACGAGCGGAAACCTTTCGGGCGCACCGATCTGTCGGGAAGATGCCGATGTGAAGGAACAGATAATAAATTACTGCGACTGCGTTCTCTCTCACAATCGAAAGATCCGCATTCGGGCAGACGACTCGGTCATGGATTTTTACAGAGGACAGCCGTATATGATAAGGCGGTCAAGAGGATACGCGCCGCTTCCGTATATTTTGTCACAGGGGTTTAAAGGACGGGTGCTCGGTGTCGGAGGAGAACTGAAAAACACATTCTGCGTCGGAGTCAACGATCTGTTTTACCCCTCTTCATATGTCGGAGACCTTGCCGACCTCAGAACGGTAAGAGCACTGGAAGAAACGATCGGGCGACTGGATACGTTGCTGGAGACAGAGCCTGATGTGGTGGCCTGTGATCTGCATCCGAAGTACAATTCAACGGCCGTGGCCGAGGCGATGGGAAAACCGGTGGTCTACGTTCAGCACCACTATGCACATATTCTTTCCTGCATGGCGGAAAACGATCACTCGGAAAAAGTGATTGGAGTTTCTTTTGACGGGACCGGATACGGAACCGACGGAACCATCTGGGGAGGAGAGATCCTGGAAGCAGATTATGACGGCTTCAGGCGACTCGGAAGTATTGCTCCCTTTATCCAGATCGGCGGAGACAGTTCTGCCAGAGAAGGATGGAGAATCGCAAGTTCCATGATGTATTCCCTTACAAAAGACCGGGGAAAAGCGGAAAAACTGATTAAGGAACTGGACCTTTGCGATGAACGCAATGCACGGGCGCAGGTAACGATGGCGGAAAAAAAGATTAATGCTGTTACATCGACCAGCGTGGGAAGACTGTTTGATGCAGTCAGTGCGATCCTCGGTATACGAAAAGAATCAACCTTTGAAGGAGAGGCTGCGACAACGCTTCAGTTCAGAGCGGAGGAATGGAAGACAGAGGTGAACTGCGATGCCGCGGGATCGCGGCTCAAAGAAGATCCGGAAAAGATCATCCTTTCGACCGATGAGCTTGTTCGCGAAATCGTGGAAAGACGGCTCCGGGGAGAGGATCCCAAAAGGCTTGCATATTATTTTCATGCAGCACTGGCCGATCAGGCGGTTGCCGGGTGTGTCAAAGCGAGAGAGCTCTCCGGGACGGAAACGGTGGCTCTCAGCGGCGGGTGCTATCAGAATACGCTGCTTCTGCAACTGACACAGGAGAGACTGGAAGAACAGGGATTTTATGTGCTCAGGCACAGCCTGATCCCGCCCAACGACGGGGGAATCGCACTGGGGCAGGCTGTGTATGCCATGAAGAAAATAAATAAACATTAAGAAAGACATAAACAACAGGGAGGATTTTATCATGTGTGTTGGATTATCAGCAAAAGTAATTAAAATCACGGATGGTACCGCATTGGTTGATGCATCCGGAGCCAAAAGAAATATTTCGGTAGAACTGCTGGAGGATCTGGAACCGGGAGATTACGTGATGGTACACGCCGGAACGGCGATTGCAAAGATTTCCGATGACGACAAGCCGGAGACGGATAAGATTATGGAGGCTCTTGGAAAATGAAAGAAGATGCATTGCAGGAAGCCAGAGAGATCCTGACTTCTTATAAAGGGCCTGATCTTCGGATCATGGAGGTCTGCGGGACACATACCCACGAGATCTTCCGCTTGGGCATCCGAAAGCTGCTGCCGGAAAGCATCAATCTGATCTCCGGACCGGGGTGCCCGGTATGCGTCACTCCAATCGGCTATATTGACGAGGCCGTCATGCTGGCGCTGGACTATGGAGCAACGATCTGCACTTTCGGAGACCTCGTCCGTGTTCCCGGAACGGAAATGAGCCTGGCCGGTGCACGCAGCAAAGGAGCCAAGATACAGACCGTCTATTCTCCGCTGGATGCGGTAGACTATGCCAAGGAGCATCCCGAAGAAAAGGTCGTGTTCCTTGCAGTGGGATTTGAGACAACGACTCCCGCAAGCTGCCTTTCTGTAAAAAATGCCAAGGTAGCCGGACTGACGAATTATTCTATCCTGACAGCGAACAAAACAATGCCGAATGCCTATCTTGCGCTGAAAGACAGTGCGGATGTGTTCCTGTATCCGGGACACGTGCATGCGATCATCGGAACAAAGCTGTGTGAGGAAATGGCAGAACAGGGTGTCAGCGGTGTCGTGGCGGGATTTACGGGCCGAGAACTTCTGACGGCACTGGCAGTATCCATTACACGTGCACAGGAAGGAAAACCGTTTTTCGAAAACTGTTATCCGCGCGTTGTTACGGAAGAAGGAAGCCCGGCGGCACAAAAGCTGATGGCGGAATACATGGAGCCGTGTGATACGGAATGGAGAGGCCTTGGAGTTATTCCTCTATCCGGTATGCAGCTTCGTAAGGAATATGCAGAATTTGATTCCAGAAAGAAATTCGATCTGCCGCCGATTACGGGAAGAAGCAATCCTGCCTGCCGATGCGGCGATGTTCTGCAGGGAAAATGCAGACCTCTCGACTGCGGAGTGTTCGGAAAAGTCTGCACTCCGGAGCATCCGATCGGAGCCTGCATGGTATCCAATGAAGGAGCCTGCTCGGCCTATTATCAGTATGGAGGGGTTTTAAATGAATGATTTTGTAACACTGGCACATGGCGCCGGAGGAAAGCAGACGGCCGAACTGATTGATCGGGTTTTTAAAGAGCATTTTGCAAATCCGAATTTCACCGGAGATGATGCTGCAGTCATGGATCCTCCGAAAGGGAAGATTGCAATGTCCACAGACGGATTCATCGTTTCTCCCAGAACCTTCCCGGGAGGAAATATCGGAAAGCTGGCAATTTGCGGAACCGTTAATGATCTGGCCTGCATGGGGGCAAAGCCGCTGTATCTGACAAGCGCCTTTGTCATAGAAGAGGGATTCCCCATGGCAGAACTGGAAGAAATCGTATCTGCCATGGAAAAAACAGCCGCCGAAGTCGGTGTGTGCGTAGTAGCCGGAGATACAAAAGTTGCCGGAAAAGGTCAGGTGGACGGCGTATTCATCAATACTACAGGAGTGGGAGAAGTCATGGAGGGGATTCATACTTCCGGAACCCTGGCACAGCCGGGTGATGTGATCCTGACGACCGGAGATGTCGGGCGTCATGGGTGTACGATCCTCCTTGCGAGAGACGACTACGGAATAGAAGCAGAAGTGAGCAGTGACTGTGCTCCGCTGTGGAATGCGGTAAAGGCTGTCTTGGATGAAGTGCCGGATGTCCATGTCATCCGCGACGCAACACGCGGAGGAGTCGGAACAGTACTTTACGAGATTGCGTCGCAGAGCGATGTTGGAATCCATCTGGACTACAGCAGTATTCCTGTCGAAGAAGAGGTCAAGGGAGTCTGCGGAATGCTGGGACTGGAGCCTCTCTATCTTGCCTGCGAAGGAACGATGGTCATGATCGTGCCAAAGGAAAAAGCAGAGGATGTCCTCGCTGTTTTGAGGACACAGGCACATACGGAAAAGGCGGCCGTTATAGGTGAAGTGACAGAGGAATACAAAGGCAGAGTCGTCATGACAACGGAGATCGGCTCTGAAACTCTGCTTCCTCAGCCGGGCAATGAGCTGCTGCCAAGGATTTGCTAAAAGGAGAAATCAATGGAAACAAGAGTTGCAGTGATTTCAATCATTGTGGAATCGGGAGCCGATACTGAAATGCTCAATGAAATCATTTCATCGGCCGCATCGTATATCATAGGAAGAATGGGCATTCCGTACCGGGAATGCGGGATCAATATCATAAGTGTGGTGATCGATGCACCGCAGGATGTTATCAGCGCACTGTCCGGAAAGATAGGAAGACTCCCCGGCGTGACCGCGAAAACCGCCTATTCCAACGTCTTCACACATGCAGAAGGGAAGGCATGCAATGGTTAAGATTGCTTTCTATGGAAAAGGCGGGATCGGCAAGTCCACAACCGTGTCGAATGTTGCATCGGTGCTTGCGCAGAAAGGGCTTACGGTGCTGCAGATCGGCTGTGACCCGAAGGCAGATTCCACTCTTTACCTCAGACATGGGGAAAAAATGGAGACGATACTTCATCTGATCCGCACGAAAGAGGGGGTGCTGACTCTGGATGATATGGTCAAACCGGGATTTTCCGGAGTGCTCTGCGCAGAAGCAGGCGGTCCGATACCGGGACTCGGCTGTGCCGGCAGAGGCATCATCACTGCGCTGGAGAAACTGGAAGAACTGGGAGCCTATGAAAAATATGATCCGGATGTTGTCATGTACGATGTCCTGGGTGATGTTGTGTGCGGCGGTTTTGCCATGCCGATGAGAAAAGGATACGCGGAAAAGGTATTTATCCTAACTTCCGGAGAAAACATGTCGATTCATGCAGCGGCGAATATCGCTGTTGCCATAGACAACTTCAAAAACAGAGGATATGCCACTTTGGGCGGACTGATCCTGAACCGGCGAAATGTAAAGAACGAAGAGGAAAAGGTCTGGGAGCTGGCCGAGGATATTCATACAGAGATCATCGGAACACTGGATCGGGATTCGATCGTAACGGACGCCGAGGAGCAGGGGGAAATCGTGATGGAGGCTTTTCCGGACAGTGAGATGGCCGGACAGTACCGGACCCTTGCGGAGAGCGTCTCCAAGATATGCGGACTGGAGTAAGACTATGCTAAAAAGAATAGGACAGGATGTAGACAGGACAGAGGCCTATATTCCTGTCACGGAAGCGGGATACCCGCTGCCGTTTCCGAGAGAGCTTGAATTTAATGCTCCAGTGCACGGGAACTGGAACATTGTACACATCGGTATGCTGATTCCGGGAGCGCATCAAATTTATGTCGGCTCGGATAACTGCATGCGCGGCGTCGTGATGACCGCAGCAGAAATGAATGCGCAGGATCGGTTTTCCATGGTGCTGATCGAAGAGGAAGACATCCTGGAGGGAAATTTGGAAGACCTGACCATAGAAGGGATTTCTGAGGTGATCCGGCAGATGCCCTCGCCTCCTCCGGCGATTCTGGTATTTCTCGTCTGTCTCCACCATTTCCTCGGAAGCGATACCGATCGCATATACGGCGAACTGGAAGAGCGGTTCCCGGATATCGATTTTATCCGCTGCTGGATGGATCCCATTATGCAGAAGCATGGGTTGACGCCGGATCAGAAGGAGAGGAAAGCCATGCTGGATCCGATTCCGGAAAAACCGGTCGATCTAAAGACGGTCAACATACTCGGCGGAGATATGGAAACAGAGGAACGCAGTGACCTGATGAAGATTCTCAGCAGCGGGGGATATAAGGTAAGAGAATTGCCTCGTTGCAAAACGTATCAGGACTATCAAGATATGGGAGAAGCTTTCCTGAATATCTGCTGTCTGCCGGCAGGGGAATATGGAGTCAAAGAATTTTCCCGTCGGCTGAACAGGAAGTATCTGTATCTTCCGATCTGCTTCGGATACGATGAGATCGAAGAAAATATCGAGAAGCTGTGTGCTGTTCTGAAGACCGAAAAACCGGATGTTAAGGCGGAAAAGAACAGGTGTGAAGAGGCCATCGAAAAAGCGAAAAAAATGATCGGAGACACTCCGATCGCCATTGATTATCTGGTCCATCCCCGCCCGCTGGGCATGGCCAGAATGCTTATAGAACACGAATTTAACGTCAAGACGGTCTATATCGATGCCATAACGCCGGAGGAACAGAAAGACCTTGAGTGGCTGAAACAGAACACAGCGGGCCTAGAATTAGGATCGACGATGCATGTTAAACAGCGGAGGATTCGCCATGACAGCGAAGAAGTGCTGGCGGTCGGACCGAAAGCCGCATGGTTTGAGGGAACCTCTCATTTTGTCAATATGGTAGAAGCCGGCGGATCGTGGGGATTCGACGGGATATGCCATCTGATGGAGCGGATGATGGAGGCATATCAGGAAGAAAAGGATACCAGAGATCTTGTGCCGAGAAAAGGATTGGGGTGTGCAAGTTGCATATAAGGCAGGTTTATAGAGAACTTCCGGTCTATACCGGTGATGTTTCCGGTGTATGCTCGGCACTGTTTGAACTTGGCGGAATGACGATCATGCATGATCCGTCCGGATGCAACTCCACCTATAACACTCACGATGAGATCCGGTGGTATGACTCCGACAGTCTGATCTTTTTGTCCGGACTGACGGACAGGGATGCCATTATGGGGAATGACGACAAGCTCATTCATGATATAGAAAAAGCCGCAGAGGAATTTCATCCGAGATTCATTGCGATCGCAAATTCACCCATCCCGTATCTGAACGGTACGGATTTTACGGCGATTACCGATATCATATCCGAGGATACCGGAATCCCGGCGATCTATGTTCCTACAAACGCATGCCATGACTATGTGCGTGGTGCGGGTCAGGCTTGGGAACTTCTGGCCGAGAAATTTGTATTAGACGAAAAGAAGGGGAAAAATACGGTCAATATCCTTGGCGCAACGCCTTTGGATTTTGCTGCGCCGGGTGAAGTCCATGACCTCCGGGAAAAAATAGAATCGGCGGGGTATCGTGTGATTTCCTGCTGGGCAATGAATGAAGAACCGCAAATGCTGGATCATTCCGGAAGAGCGGAAATCAATCTGGTGATCTCTGCGACAGGACTGCCGCTGGCGGAGTACCTGCGCAGGCGGTTCGGAACCCCTTATGTGGCCGGAATTCCGATAGCCGGCTGCGAAGAAAGCTATTTTCGAGTTGTGGAAGAAGCCGTAAAAACAGGAGAAAGCAGACTTTCTTACGAAAACAGAAAGCAGCGCGGAGATCGAAAAATCATCTTCGTGGGAGAGATGGTAAAAATGGGTTCTCTGGCTGCAGCCGTATCAGAACGGGAAGAAGTGCGGCACGAAGAAAACTGTCCGCTGGGGGGGGGGGGGGG
>Ga0181612_119057_pt1 | contig 17675 bp, 4 predicted proteins | sample HoacroProtozoa21_FD_119630 | JGI IMG/M metagenome (GOLD analysis project Ga0181612, IMG submission 119630) | Hoatzin crop microbial communities from Cojedes, Venezuel. Combined Assembly of Gp0051906, Gp0051904, Gp0051908 | reverse complement strand
GGATCGGAACCTGGGTTGCTCAACGGCACCAAGCTGTGTCCACTCTCATCCAGCCAGGACTCCACACTGCAGCATTAAAATGCCCTCTGCCTAAGAGCTGGCAGAATGTCCTTCTGTTTATTTGACTCCTGTTTAATGGAACTCATTACAGCTAAGTGAGACTGAAGGAGAGAAGGAGTTATAGCTGTCTCTTGGAGTTTTACATTCCTGGCCAGTGTAAGAAAGTTTTAAACCATTTGATGATAATAGCTACAGCATGCCAAGTCCCCTGGGAATATGCACAGATTACAGACCACAGATATAATGTGCTTGCAATGAAAAGCACTGTTAAGTCAGTGGGCTGCTTTATTACTCACTAAAGCTGTAACACTCTGCTTGTTAAGGCTAACAGCAACATTCCAAGTACATTAAGTGGTGCACACCTCTCTGAAGTGACTTTAGGTGTGGTTCCTTGGAAAGGCGTGTAAAACAGTTCTGTCCTGGGTACATCTTATTGTACCGGCAGTGATGTAACTTCAAAGGTAGGGAAGAACTGAGGAATGATAGCTAGGACTGTACAGAAGCACATTTGGCTTTAAGACCAGCTTGTGAGGATGTGGGTTGAGAAGACACATATATGACAGATTTGGACAATACTGGAAAATCACTGAGTGTTTTCCTTACACATTTGACCAACTGAGTATGTGTTACTGGTTGAGTGACACATTACACTTCTATCCTGCCTCTCCCTGCCCTATAAAAGACACATTTTAAAGTGTTTTACAATAAGCAGACCACAAAGTTAGAAACTGGATGATTCATGTCATTTTGCTTGTTGGCTTAAAGTTAGGCATTTAGTCTGCTGGCTGTCTTCAACCACCTGTTTTTCTGTGAATATCCCATCCTTAGACTGGTGTGCAGAGAAATGAAATGAGCTGCCCCTGCAACCTGGTTTTGATGTGAACAAAGTAAGAGTCAAGCATACTTGCTAGGAGTATTTCCTGTATTCTGAACTATAAGTTAGTGTTTTCCTGCCTAGCTTAATAACACAAATTCAGTTTGATATCTGTTTCTGTGCGTCGCATTGTTTACACTATTTGCTGGCAGGTAATGGGATTATTTAGATAAAACAAGCAAATGTGTTTTATGGAAGTTTCCTGCCAGTATGGCCATGTACATATGACAGGTACTAGACACATGATTTTCTTTGGTTGAGATGAAAGGAAAAGCTGTACAAATAGTTTCTCTCATGAAGCAAAAATGCAAAGCGAAAAAATTGTGTTACAATATTTTAGAATCACATGCAAAAGATACTTTCTGAATGTTGTGGGTTTATCAGTTTTTGCCAAAGATAACTTGCTTTGCTTTTGCTGAAACATCTGAGGACCAAGAGAGTTGAAAATCCAAGTTAACTTCCATTTGCTCCTGCATGTTTTCACAGATCAAATGTTAGCTGGAAGGTCCAGTCTGGGAGGCAACAAGTAGGTACCAAGGAATTTAAAAAGAGAGAGAGATCCAGTGGGCAATTTAAGAGCTCTTGCTTTAGAAATCAACGGTAAGGCAATCAGAGGCTCAAAAGGTATTGTTGGCTTTATTTGGTAGTAGCTTTGTTTCATCCATTGTTTGTAAGGTGGAAGAGTGGAGGAGACAAATTAGATACGGAGTATTACTGGGCATATACTAAAAGCTCTCTGAGAGGAAAGACGGAGGCAAGCATACATGATTTGGTTTACATAAGCACTTGCTGCTTAAGAGAATGTGGCTCCGAACAATCTGCAATTGGTGAAATGAGGACGGGGGGTTGGAAGACTCATTCTGCAGGTTTCTTTATGTTCATTTTTTTAATACTGAAAAAGTCATTTCAGGAAAAGGAAACATGAATGATTCCATTACAGAAAAACAAAGTAGGGGGAAAAGAAATGTGATGCCAAAGTAACAGGCTTTTGCAGTATATTCTGTAGCCAAATTGCTATAAGGGGAAACTCAGGCAGTGTGTCAGCAAGACCTGAAGACACTGTGACAGCACTAGTGGCAGATGATATACCAGAGAAGTGGGCATGACTATTCAGAGAGTTTTTGTCTAATTCTGATATCATTCACATCAGTCCATGGTAGGAACTGCTCCACAGGAGTCAGAGGAATTGCACAGCTTAAAACTGGTGTGGGATTTAGGACTTTTGTCCCCTGATTGAAAAGAAATGTCCTGACTCATATCTAATTCCCTGGAAGTGAATTTAAACAGGAATTATGGCTCACACTTAGAAATAGCACTGTAGATGCTGCAGAGATGTTGAGATATTGACACATGGCTATACAATATCCTTTTTCCTATTATTGTCATGATGACCTAAAAGCTGCCCCAAAACCATTATGCATGGTATTGATAATCAGGTTATGCTTTAGGAGTTAGTTGTGCAAGTTTTACTGATACTAGTACATGATATATGGTGAGACTGCAGCTGGAGCAGGGAGGCTATGTAATCGCTGGAGCTGCTGTTCTTCAGAATGTCATCTTTGTCATTCCTGGGGCTACGTGGATAGCTGCTAGAGCACTTGGATATGAATGCCAGTGAAAGAGGAAATTATCCCAGGCAGATCTGTAGGTTACAGGACAACAACCCATCTGGGAATTAGAGACATTCACATTCTCTAATTTGTCATTAACATTATTACAGTGCTATCCTAGCTAATTTTTGCTGGAGGAGCTAGTAGTAATTCTTACACTTAGGCTGCCTGCCACTTCTTATTATAGAGGGTCCTTGTAACCTTTATCTGAACGTTTTCAACACCTAAACTGCTTGCAAAAGACCTTTGAAATTCAGTAGTGCGGAAGCCCTCAGGGTAATAAATGTTCGCTACTACAGTCAGAAAGTTCTGTGAAAGATTTAGAGGTTTTCTGTTTGAAAAGTGCTGATTCCTCTAAAAGGAATCTTTGCTGATCCCAGACCTTGGACAGATGCAGAATGGAAGGTGTGGTTAAGATGACAGATAAAGGCAGACATACACAAAATGTCCAATACCCATAATGAAAATGAGACACGAAGCCACCTACCTGAGAACGGCTAGGCACCATGCACTTAAAATACATAGAATCTGTCATATGGGAGGCTCAGATTTTAAGTACTACTCTAAATTAGTGGCTTCAATCTGTACTTTTAATGTGCTAGATGAACGCTATATTGTCTGAGCTCTGGAGTTTGTAGTTATTCTTTCTCTCCTTCGTTAGAAACGAGAATTATGTCTTTGACATGCATTAAGTTGCTAGCAGTGTGGAAACTCCTAGGCAGCTGCAGTTCCCTTTGCAGGTACAAAAATATTGGCAGGTATGAAAGAGGATGTCAGGCCTTACTGAAACCTGCAGAAAAGTTTGACCTCACTAATAAATATACTGAATTACGCAGATGTGAAGCGTGTCATCTGATCAGAACCAATTTTAGAATGAGTGTGAATCTAAAGGTGGGGTTATTGCAGGACTAAAAGGACCACAGTTTGTAAAGTGTGTGGCATACTCATCCCCAGACTGACTAGTCCATTTTCAGCATTGATAGCGTAGTTCCTTCTGTGAAAAGCTGTTTTAAAAACATTTTTGTCTCAAAGATGAAGCTATTCTGTAACTCAGTCACCAGCAGGGGAAAGTCTGTCAGTTCATAAAAGGTGTTACTTCTGAACTCTAGGTTATATAGCTTTTAAGGTGACTGAGTGTATTCATTATTGATTACAAAGTGTCCTGCTCTACAAGTACTTGGATTGTTACACTTTAGAGGTGTTTCTCAGGTAATAAATGAAATGGACATTTCTCCAGTTGCTCTTTTGCAGCAGGTAAAATTGTTAGTCATGTGCAGTACTCTCACAGTGCAGCATGCCTGGGGATAATAAACACCCATTGGAAAACAGCAGTAACAGACCATTCCTTTCTGAGCTGTATGGTGATATGTAATGAAAATGTTAGTCAATAGAGGCTATTTTACCCCATTGAATTTCTTTTCTACTTGAGAAGTGAATTTAATGGTCATGGCAAGTGTTCAGATGACGCCTTTATGAACTCACATGCTCTATGTAGTGATATAGCAAGGCTTTTTATTACTTCAGGCCTACTGGACCAGCTTCATAAGTAAATTTTTGATGCAGCTGTCACATTTCATCTGCCCTGAGAAAAAGAAAAAATAATATTGCTAAGAGGAAATAGGAAGAGACTGGAATCTTTCAAATTACTCAACAAGGTGAAGGGAAGCTGGAAGGAAATCAGCTGTGATTTTTATTTCTCTCTTTTACTTTATCTTAGGAGTCACTGGTTCAAGTCAGTACTCCAGAGTAGTTTGTCCATGTAGTGCTTCAGTTCTTCCTCTATAAAATGGAAGAAATGGCATTTCCTTACTTAAGAAGACTGAAAGAGTAACTATATCAGTGAAACACTACATCAATTTGAGGCTGAAAAGCAACATATCTCTTCCATTATGAAAACTATTTTTCTCCAAATTTATTCCATTGAATCTCACTCTTAGTTTCTTAACTTTTATTTTCAATACAGTTTAAACAAAATTACGTGTAAGACCCCCTAAAATCCTTTCCCAATCATATCCTGCTTTCTGTGAACAGAACTCAATGAAAGAAGGCTCTGCAATCAAAATAAATGAGGAAAACCTAGGCAAAATGTGATTAGAAACATTTGCAAACCAACAGGTATTTACAGTATCATGCTGATGGTTTCAGGGTAAGTGGAATGAACAGATGATCACAACCATTAACAAATTGTTGATTATCAGTAGAGTGTATGCATGTTATCAGTACGTATGCCTGTATTTGTTGCATCTCATATGAGAAATAGAATTCTTAAAACAAATGTTAACATGTTTTGTTTCGCACTAGGGCATCCTGGAGATGTGGCCAATTATGCTGGTAACACCTTAAATTGCAACAGCTTAGCTTCTTGACTTAGTTTCTTTCCTCTCTCTGTATCCTCCAACTCTTGCTTGTTTTTTTGAAACCAGCAAGCTACAATGGAAAGTTGTCACATATAAACACTCTTTGTACTGACTGCTACGTGATTTTCCCATTATCCTTTCAGTAAAGGTCTCTCTTGCTATTGTCTTTTAAATGGTTCACTGCAGACACATTTTAATATTTCAAACAATTTCCTCTCGTTCTTTGTTTCTTTTAGAGGACAGAGTTTCTTCTCTTTTCAGAAAATTATAATACTGCTTTGATGACATATGAAGTTGCCTTTAAAGGCCAGAGCTTTGATGAAAGTTGGTGAATTCTTTTTGCAGTAGGAGTAAGTGTAGCTAAAAAAATTGCAACTGAAAAAAGGAAGACACAAAGACAAAATATTAAAATACAGAAATGAAATTATAAGCTGTTCATGTTATAATCATAGGATAACAATAATTAGTTCACTAAGTAAGCTTAGTTAACAAAAATTGGATTTGGATGCCAGTTAAGTGCTGGCAAAACTTAGATGCTGCAATTCTAGCATTTGTCACTTAAACTTGGAGGCACTGGAAATTCCCAGGCACCTGTGCTTAATGTGTGCCTATGGATCCAGACTGGGACATGCCCCGTACCAACACTGTGATTGCAATGCTGGTCAGCCGTCCCAAAGCAGAGGTGGTTACCTCAACACTGGGGACTGTGGCAGTCACACGTCGGTGTCTCTGGTGCAGAGAGAGAGCTGAAAACCTACACACTTTATACAGCCCATGGAGAGATTTCTGTAACCTAGGCCGAAGTGCACCTTAGCTGATAGAATATGCTAAGAACAATGAAACGCTCTTCTGAATAAAGCAAGGTTGAACAACTCTGTCACATAAGCACTGTGAAATGAAAGTGGAAGCCTGACCGTGGATTTTTTTAGGTCAGGGAATGGTTTCAGAAGCCTGCTAAGTACTAATTTTTTTCTGAAATATTTAAAAGCATGAGTTTGCTAGTGAAAACATCTGTGTCTATAATTTTGTACCTATAAATTCTGAAGCCTTAAACTGTAGCTTAAAAGCTTCTATATAGAAATTTCTTTTCTCTTTGGAGATTTTTCACCTTTTTGTAGATTCACTGGCATAAATCAAAGGAACTATATATTTACAACTGCAAGTGGATTTTAAAAAATCATATTAATGATACTTTTGTTAGGAAACTGTAAAGGCCTAGGACTAAATTACAGTTTTTGAACTTTACTTGAAAATTTATTAGAAAAAAATATTTTAGTGTTCTATGATTTGCTTTCTCTTTCATCTAATAACTTTTAACAGGAAAATAGAAAACATGGATCAGGAAATAGAAAACATGGATTGTACAGTAGCAAGATTGCACTGCAAGCAGAACTACTAACTTTTCAAAACTTACATTTTACTACAGATATATTTCCGATGAAATTTATTGTACTCTTCCACCAAAATTATATGTTCCAGTTTTCCCACTTCTGCTGTTTTCTCCTGGCCTTTCTTTTTCACCCAGGAACAAAGCGAAATGCAGATTAAACACGTAGTGGAAAGTAATCTGTTGCTCCCTTCTCCTAGTTCACTCAGCTACAGTGCAGAATATTAGCAAGTTTCTTTCTGTGCCTGTATTTGTCAAGCCAGATTGTCTTGGTTAGAACCTTTGTTTTTGACAGGTCTTGTTTTCTTTTAAAGAAGTTCTGTCTCTAGGTGAAAAACCCCAGTACAGCACTTCATTTGGATGGTTTTAGGAGCTAAAGGGTAGACTAGAGACAGATTTCAGCTGATATAAAGCTTTTTTAGCTCCACAGAAGTGTTTCATTAGGTTATTTCACCCAGGTACCAGGCAAAGAATGTTTTGGATGGGGAAAAGAAAGGTGAATTGTTGTCAACATACAAGTTTGTATGTATAAGCTATTAATCTAGGAAGACTTTTCGTTCTTAACCCGTTAGTTTAAAAGAAGGTTACTCTGTTAAAGAATCAATAAAGTTTGCTTAAAATGCAAAGGTGTGTAAGGAATACGCGGTCAAGATCAACAGTGTCACTCTTTAAACCCCTGCCTGATACTAAGCATCTTTAGGAAGGTGCTGGTTGCTCATGGCTCTGTCTGGCTTCAGCAGCTGCACTTGTTTCTCATGGGGTACAAGGAGACCTGAGGAGCCCCTGACGTGATTGCCGTGGGACCAAGGTGTGTGTTCAGGAAACAGGCACATTTTCCAAGGCAAAAACAATACTCTTGGTGCCTGCCAGGATGGAGCTGACACCATTTGCTAGTGAAGGAGACTTCTCTCTGCAGGACAGCATTTTTCCAGGGCCCTGAGCAAGCCAACAAGCCTTGATTGCCTGGAGCAGCCTCACCTGGGACCACCACCCACACAGCCTTCACACACCCACACTCTTCTCTCTCTTCTGGAGCCATATTTAAGCTGTGGCCATGGCTTCTATTCCTTTTCTGAGTCATGCTGTAGCTAGCCCTGTTTCCTGCTGTCCTGACTTGCCAAAGGGGATTCCAGAACTTACCCTGGACTTGATTGGTTAGCTGATCACTGGATGGCCACCAGAGCATGCTACTATCAGCAGCCTAGCCTTGCTTGTGTACTTCAGCACTGCACCCTGGTAGGTAAGATTGCTGCTCCTGCCATGCTGTGGTCAACTTCAGCTCTTGGTCTCTCTACCCTTGTGGACCAGCCCTGGTTGTGCTGCTCACTGATACGTCCATCAGCTGTTTCCAAATTGCCTTTATAATGGAAAGAAGATAACCTCTTGCATCCCTTGCTGAGCATAAGGTATATCTTCTCTGTACTGCAAAGTGCATACCAGGTATAAGTCAGTCTGTCTCACTTCTAAGAGTATATTGGTTGAGTCTATTTACTGATTTTCCACTTAAGGAATGAGTTTTGCATTTGCTAGACAACTCAGAGAATTCTTTGCTACTAAATTTTAGGCTATTGGATAGTTAGATTACCTTTAGAAAGTACAGGCTGCTCCTGTTTGTTTGTTTTGTATAAAACTACATAAATAGCTTTCATCCACCGCATCTGAGTGGGGAAAATGGAGCTGTTAAGGGATCCAGCAGAGGGTAGTTCCAAACTTTAATTGCCAGGATAGAGGGGAAAAGAAGGGTTTATGTGTAAACATAATGAAATCAGGAGGGACTGAATGGGGAGAGAGATGCAGTCTAGAACTAGCTACAGAGAACGCTGGGCAGCAATAGAAAAGGGTTGTTGAAGTGAAAGCCTTTATGTGAGAAGCAACTGTATGTTATCTTAAAGAGTCATTAGACAATTGGTTATTGAAATTTGTGATAATTCCTGAAGTCAGAAACAGAGACCCAAAGTGTGCCCTCCTAGAGAGCTCTCCCAGTAGTTGTCTTACAAACTTACACCATTCTTCCTTATCGTTGCTAACTTGGAATCTTACACTGAATTCATATTAGCCCTGCTTCAGAAGAAACAGTGGAGAACAATTTCATCCAACTTAGTCCGTTGACTGTAGGATACCTAAGAGAGTGGGAAATGCAGGCTTGAAGAAGCACAAGAAAGCATCATATGTGGGTGTTCTGGTTATAGATAGGCCTAAACATAAGCAGCACCATCACAAAATGGTCTTTAAAAGGAACCACATCCTTGCTAAGCTTTTGGCTTGTGCCTATGAGTTATGGGCCAAGGGTTCTCATGGAACTCTCAAGGACTTTCAGCGTTGTGTGGATTCTGGCACATAGTTGTTAAACCTCCCATGTCAGTTTCAGAAATGTGTCTTCCTTGTGAAGTAGTTACATTTAGTGAGCTATTAACAACTAGAGGCAACTTCAAATGTATCCAAATCTGGCATCAATTACAAGTAAACCTATGGTTGTTTCTGTCCTTGGAGGATGATAGGAACAGTAGAGGAAATTATTACTGATAACACGCACTTGCAAGACTTTATGGTAGGAGATGTTTGCCTCGTTAAGTCTTGGCTTACAAAATGTTGCTATTCATAGAATTGCTGACTAGTAGCAGCTACAACTATCAGTGATTGATCTTCTGATTGCTTTCATTATGGGACTTCCATCTACAAAGAACACTGTGTTTGGTTCCATTTTTTGCCTTTTTGACAAGGAGGGTTGTTTATAATGATAGCTCATGAATGATGGCCAAAATAGTTTGGGAAGCTAAGAAAGCTGGATCGTCAGAGTGGTTTGAGCTTAGGGCACATCAAAGCCTGACATCATGCAAATTTTCCTGTGCATTTCTTTTAGTCTTTTTAAGTGTCTGGCTTAATATTCTTCTCCATCATTAAATCTCTTTGCCAGGAGCTCATTCATGCCGTAGGGAAGTGTACCACTGAAGATGAGTTAACCAGTGTTTTTTATTCTAGAGCTATCTGGATAAATGCTTAGCATGCATATTTCAAGAGTGATAATCTTTGCTGTGTGTGCTAGATTCTGAACTGGCTGAAATTACTGTATTAGCATGGCAGTAATTGGATCTTTTTCATTTATCCCTGTTGATGTTCAGTCCCTTAATATGTGTTACAAAGAATGAAGTTAACTATTTTCACAGTGTTTTTGATGTCTGCTATGAGCTAAGTGTATTTCTTTTCTGTATGTAGAATAATAGTTGGTCTGTCTAAAGAGTTCTGTAACATTAATTTTTATGCATTGCTACTGAAACCAGAAGTTAGAGAAGCGATTAATTTACATATCCTTTTTTACAAAGTGTTTGTGATATTGAAAGACAAGCTTTACAGCTTCATCTAGACTCTTTTTGGAAGACATAATTGTTTAATATCAACAGCCTGAAATTCTGCCTTTGTTAGACAGGAATCTGTATCCAAACAATGCTCTTGATATTCTGTGGAAAGGTAATTGAAATTTGTCTCAGTCTTTAAGTTTACTAGTGTTTTGTCTAGTGATTATAAATTTACTGGGGTTTTTTATGATGGCAGGATTTATTACATAATTTTCATGATTATGAAGTTACCTCCTGTAAAAGTTCAAAATCCATTATATTCTAGACTCTTAAATTTGATTTGCCAATACTTTTTTCATCTCCTGATACTCAATTTTATTAGGAATTGCAAGAGACAAAATGAGTGTTGCAAGATAGGGTCCACTGGCATCAAGAATATTATTCCACTGCAGTTACAGAACAGCATGTTGCCCTTGATAAGAGACAATTTTGACAGGTATCTTTAATCCATCAAAAGAAACAACAATACAGATGTTTAAGGACAATAATTTCCCAGGTATGTGATGACCTGAGAACACAGTAGGAAATTTTACATGTAACTGTCTTCTAAGATAAGTCACTAGACTGTGTAAAAAAAAATTTGCTTTCTGAAAAATATCAATATGTATAGAAAGTCAGGACTGATCTAGTGACACTGGTAGGCATTGTGCTGAGCGCAGGACCAGCTGATAACACATTTTCTCTGATCTTTCATTAATCTATTGTTATACTGTAGGAAAATTTCTTGAAAATATTCCCTTTTGCTGACTCATTTTACTCCCTCTTACAATGACACAATGCTGGCTGTTCTAAAGAGAAAAGGACAAAGATTTTTTTCAGTCTTCTTGCATGTCCGCTTTTGTACTCAGGGTGCTAGGAAAGCCACCATTCCCATCTATCTGATCTCTTATAACTCTACAATTGCTAAATTCTCTTACAATTGCTGAAGTATTAATAAATAATAAGTTCTTTCAGCAGGTTTCATAGTATTTCATTGAATTTTGAAATGGTTAGTTGAAATTCAGCTTTGTGAAATCTTCCAAGTCCATATATTTTTATCAAAGTAAACTTATCTGTAGACAATTAGAGAGAGTTTAATACAAATAATTGTGTTAGTATCCGAGTTAATTTCCCAGAAGATTTATCAAGAAGAGTAGATCACACCAAAATTAATTACAAAGTCTTCTGTAACTTATTTAGCAAAGCCTCTGCTTATTTGCAAATAACAATTGGGATACTATCAATAATAGGACAACTTGAAGTCATTGAAAAAACTAATTAAAAATTGTTTACATTTAGTGAAACAACAGTTCAGATCAGAATTGCCTTCTCAAGTGATAATTCATTGTCAAGATTTTTTTTTTCTTTCGTATGCTAGCTAATGCATTCAATGAATGATTCAAGCTAATTCTAGCTTCTTTCAAAATTCATCAGTAGCTGTAACCAGGGTAACCTGCAATTCTAATCTTGATTCACTCTAAAGTCTTATGCTGTTTTTATCAGATGTTATGGTGAACTCTTCATTTATACATCAGACATTCATTAAATCAATGAATCTTCTGTCTGAGGAGCTGTCAGTTTTCTGCAACATACAGTGGTACTGGCTCTAGACACTAATTGTTGGGGTTTTTGAGGTGTGTATGTTGTTTCTAGTTAGTTTTTCATTACACGCAAGCAGTGTTTTCTGATATATTAGTTTGGTAATAACTGACCAAAAAAAAGTCTTTTCCTGTTGTATCGGTATGTGAAAGTGAATGCTGGAAATTATTATATTCAATTTGGGAACTGAGGCACAATAACTGATAAATTTAGAAATGTAAATGGTGTTCCCTGTGCTCTTTGTTCCTGGTGCTACTGTGTTGAGCCATGTGGGTAATTTCTTGTGTCAGTTCAGTTAAGGGATGGATGTCCATATCAGGGGTATACATGTTTTTGGAGTAAATGTCTCATGAACACACGAGTAATTATAAAACGAGGAAGCAGGAATGGTAGTGTGCACAGAAAGGGCTAGTGTCTCAGAAGAATGCTATAGCCAGTAGAATGATTGCGTCTTGTATAGACAAACTATCAAAAAGTATCCTTCCTAGAATGACTTGGTTTTGGGGAAGTAACAGTCTTCTATATTTCATCCCTTAGTGGGGAGACTTGCTCGTGAGCATCTAGATAATTAGATAGATGTCAGTATGATTTAAGGTGGAAAGAATATATATTTTTTCACAGTGTGGATGATTACCTTGTTTTTTCGATATTTATTTTTAGCTAAATGAAAAAAGCGGTTATGATTATCTGAAATTGTTATACTGCTTGTGCATGATGGATATGCTATATAGAACACAGTTGATTTTCTTTCTAACTGCATATTGCACTTCTTGCATCGTCAATTATACTGAATGATAAAGTAAGAGTCACATTGGGATTTCATCTTTTTTAATTTTTATTATGAAAGGGAACAATCAAAATTCCATTAGCATCAGTGGAACCTGTACTTGTCCCGACTGCATGTTATTTGTGTCCTCCTCTCGCATATCATGCTTGTTGCTGAGCAGACTCTACATAGTCATGCATGTGAAATCCCCTAAATATCAACAGAGATTCCTCCTGCCAGGACTACTCATTGAATTCTATGTGGTATTCATATACATAGAACAGGAAGAGAGAAACAGTTGCTCTAACATAGACAACAATGCAGTATATATTCTGTGTAAGTCTTTCCACATTCCTAATCAGCTGTTCTGGTTTCTTTTAATTTATACTAAAAGATTTTTTTCTTTCTTTTTTTCTTTTTGGAGAATAACTCAAGTAATTTCTGTTCAGCTGTAGCCTGAATTATGTGCTGTTTAGTATAGGTAAGACTTGCAAAACTAGTTAATCTATGCATTTAAAAGCTTTCATTGTTGGTGTTGTTGTAGAAATGAAGAATGCAGCCCACTGTAGACCAATGTGTAAGACTGGGATAACGGAGTTTTTAGTTTTCGGGATCTCTGCGGATCATCCCAACCCCCCCTGCCAAAGCAGGGTCACCCGCCCTTGTCCAGGCGGTTCTTGAATATCTCCAGAGAAGGAGAGTCTACTTCCTCTCTGGGCAGCCTGTTCCAGTGCTCCGTCACCCTCAGAGTGACGAAGTTCTTCCTCACGTTCAGATGGAACTTCCTATGCTTCAGTTTGTGCCCGTTGCCCCTTGTCCTGTTGCTGGGCACTGAACAGGGTCTGGCCCCATCCTCTTGACGCCCACCCTTAAGACATTTATAAGCATTTATAAGATCCCCTCAGTCTTCAGGCTAAACAAGCCCAGCTCTAGCCTGTCCAGGCTGAATGGCAGCACAGCCTTCTGATGTATCAGCCACTCCTCCCAGTTCTGTGTCGTCAGCAACCGTGCTGAGGGTACACTCTGTCCCTATGTCTAGGTCATCGATTAATAAGTTGAACAGGACTGGGCCCAGTACTGACCACTAGTTACAGGCCTCCAGCTAGACTCTGCGCCGCTGATGACAACCCTCTGAGCTCTGCCATTCAGCCAGCTCTCAATCCACCTCACTGACCACTCATCCAGTCCACTCCTAGATAGTAAGTCTTTACCTGTTATCCTGACATGTAAATAAATTTAGGTATTTGCTAAAATACTTGTATTTAAGCTCTCCATTGACTTTTCTGAGGCTTGCAAAATGACAAATGAAATGGTAGCATATCTTAGCAGAACTACTGAAAGAAAAGAATCAGTGTGACAGGTCAGTGTGGAGTGCCTCGGCCCCATCTAAGGGAACTACTTGTGTTTTGTCATTGGAGGTAAGCAAGAGCTCTCTGCTATGCTTTATACAGGTTGTCACTTCTAGGCAATCTAAAATAAATTGCACAGTATACTCTTGACAGAAGTGTTGCTAGACAGTTGATTTTTCTTTATCCAGGCAAAACAATAGAATATGTTTAGATCAAAGCACGGTAAAAAATGCAAATTTGCAGGCTGGACCCACAAATGTAGAAAATTGTTAGTGAAACGGTGTGAAGTTGGTAGGAGTATTGTCATCAGCTGAAATGGAGGCAAAATTCCATTTTATGTCATTGTCACACAAAGGTATTGACCTATTCACCATTAAGTACGACAGAATCATTGAAATGAATGACACAGCGTATGTAATCGGAAGAAGGCCAAGAAAAGGGAAAGCAGATATCTGCTAACCTTGTCTACACTTTCTATTCACAAGATGCGATATTTTCAATAGTCTTGATTAAGAAATATGCTCTGGTACCTACTGTTCTGCATGTAGAGAATTGGATCATATCTTGCATTTGTTTGTGATCAGCAGCACTATTTGTAAGCTGTTCACACATTAATAGAAAGCTGGGCTGGCTTTTTAAGATAAGATTAAGAGGTTTGTGAATTTACAACGAGTATCTATAATGCTTGTTTCAGTAAAGTGGATCTCAGGGTTTTTTTCACTTACATCATTTTTACATTAGTGGTAATGCCAATGTCTACTATAGAGTTATCATTAGAAAGTGAAAAAAAAAAAAGATAGCGTGTAGGCTGGGAAAAGGGCCAGACCTCTAGCTAAGTAATACAGTGATGCTGATCCTGTCAATTGGGTTTCTTTACAATATTAATATAAACTGTGTATTGCAAATGGTTGTTCTAGTCTTTTTAAATATCACAGAATTCTAATTTGTAAAAGAGCTGTAGAAATTCGGAACTGGAAGTAAGTTAAGAGGTCTCATTCTGTCTCCCAATCCAATGAAAAAACTGGTAGATCTAGATCATCACTTATGAATACTTCCCTAGTTTGTTCTTAAAAATTTTCCATGAAGGGGATTTTCTAGATTCTCTAGATAACATATTTCAATGCTTAACTGCTCTTAAAAGTTACAGTAGGTGTCCTAATGTCGAACTTAAATTTTCTGTGCTGAAAATTAAGCCTATTTCTTCTTGTCCAAGGTTCAGTTTAGATAGAAAGCAGCTAATCACCATCTCCTTTTTAATAACCTTGTTTGTGAAGACACTTGTATGTCCCCCTCCATCTTCTCTCTTCCAGTTCAGACAAATCCAATTGTTTTAACCTTTCATAATAAGTAATATTTTCTAAAATCCTAGTAATTTTTGTTGCTATCCTCTGGAGTCTTTCTAATTTGACTGCATGTCTCCTAGTGTGAAGACCAGGTATTCTCAATGAGAATTTCTACAGCCTATAAAATGCAGTAATTATTGCACTGGTGTTCTATATGAGTGTCTCAGAATTACATCCCTGATTTACATTTGTCTTCTTTTTTTAAGCCAAAATGTTACTTTGGCCAGCCAGAAATAGTTCATAGCCTGCTCTAGCCTCAGCCACTTACTCCCCGGTGTTGTAATTACAAGTTTATTTTGCCTTCCTTGGTAGAATACTTTGTACTTGTCTTAACTGAATTTCATCTTACTAATTTCAGACTGTCTCTCCAATTTAGCAGGGTCAAAATCATCAGGAATTCTGATCCTGTCATCCAAAGTGCTTAGCGTCATCCACAATATGCAGTGTACTTTATCTTCCCTTACATCAAAGTGACAATGAATACATGAAATTGTGTTAGACATGGAGCAAACCCGTGGGAGATCAGAAAAGCTATGTCCTCAGAAGTGGACAGTTACTTACTGATATCTACACAGTGAGTCTGTAGATATCATTTCCATCATTTGTGCACTCATCTAACAGTTTTCCAATGCAGTATCTTGCTTTTCTTAAGAAAGGGTTGTATGGGACAGCCTGATAAAAATCAAGCTATGTTTTGCTTTCCAAAAATATTGATTTCTTAGTAATAAACAATTTTAGTTCTATCCTGGCTCAAAATGCCAACATAAATCCTGTTTCTGAACTGGTGTCCCAAATGTGAACGCTGGTGATAAAGAACGGTCTTACCTAAGAACTATTGCAGTCCATTGTCAATCTGTGGTCTACAATTCTTTCTACATCAGTGGATTATTCCTAAACAGTGCATAAAAGGCCATAAGAAATGCCAGTTCACATAGCTGGACTGAAATCTGAATGTGAAAACTTTCTTGAGTGATCTGTGTCCCTCCCAAATAAATTCTGTATAGTCATAAATCAGAAAAGGCAAAAAGTTCCAGTGCTAGTTTCAGGAAAAACATGAAAGTTTCTGTCCATTTAAGCTGCTAGTAGTCTCTGACGGTGGTTGCTGCTGAAAGTATTTTTAAAACGCAAACCTGGTAAGGTTTGGAACTGTTCTGTTTGCTGAAATACAAGCTGAATGGGAATTCTTTTTTACTTTGCAACACAAGCTGTATAGTGCTCTGGAGTGTAGAAGTGGACTTATTTTTAGTCATATCCTGTTTAATAACACTGCAGCTGGGAGTTTTATTAATCTGTCTATATATTTTTTCCTTCTTTAGGCTACATATATTTCCAGACCGTCCTTAATAATAATCATCAATTAGTAAAGAATGAAGGTTTTTGAGGTAAATTAATACAAATAAATTTAATACATTGCCTCCATTACATGCATATGTTTTCTGAGAAAGCTTATTAACTATTTTAAATCGTATGCATAATATACCTTGAGACACATTATTTCTTCATTTAATATGCCACTGTTTCTTCATTTGGCTTCTGTTCTGCAGAGTTCTGCATTGTTTTCTATTTGATTGTGGCCAACTATGTTACTTGTAAGTTAATCAAAATATCTAACTGGCTACAGTTGTTATTTAATTCCCACAAACCCTCACATTTTTATCTGCAAAAATAAAGATGTCTGTGAAGTGAATATTTTTTATTTTTTGTTTCAAATAGCTGAAAGTAGAGTGACAAGAGAAATGACAGTGGCTGGAGCGATGCAATTTAATGCAGAGATTCATGCAGCTAACACTTTGTTAAATGATGGCACAAGTTTCGTGTTAATTGTAATTTGTAGTAGCATATCAGAGTGCATTGAGGAGTAAGAAAGAAAATGGAAAATATTTGCATGGAAATGAAAGTATCTTTTATATCTACTTGTATTTTTGTAACTCTCTGGGAATTTCCCTGGGAAACAAAAAGCTTAATTTCTAGGAGGAATTCCTGCCGTAGGTTTTTGGCTGACCTTGACAAGGCTGATTAAGATGCGTCAACGTAGTCAGGAAAAGACAGATGCAAATGCAAACCTCCAGTCTCTCTGATCCCATGCACAAGCCTGTCTTGATTTGGAAGTCCCAGAGTAATACAACTTGGTGGCTTTGAGACCAGAACTGGCTCTCATTATACCAGTTCAGGGCTCAGGAATATTAACCCTTATCATGTAGACAAATACACGGGTTCTGTCTGTGCTGCGCTTCTTGCTCTGTAAATTATGAAGGAATATTAGTACGCCTCAGCTTCACCTTGTGGCTATGAGAATAGAAGGACTGGCTTGTTATAACATTGATCAAACCCATGAGGGTACTATAAAATGATTTTCTGAACCCATCTCTGGAGGGTTTAAAGAAGTAGAGAGCTATCTATGTTCAAAAGTAAAGAAATTTGCTGTGGAGCTTTGGGTGGCTGGACAGTGTAATAAGATGATGGCACTCCCAGCATGTGGGATATACAACTGGATTATGGAATTCTTATTACTGGGCACTTAAAACTATAAAGGATTGAGATCAGTTTCAGCTGCAGCAATCAAATACAAAAAAAATTACAGAACAAAATAGGCCATGTGGTGCTTTCTTTCATGGGGGAAGGAAAATCTTGCTTTTCAGATACCTAGAACTGAGCAGGGTATTTATAAGTGCAGGCATTCAACATTGCCAACTGCTAATGCTTTGTACTAGGGCAAGATTTAGAGACTGCTTTTCCTTTCATTGCTGAGGTTTTGTTCATATTTTTAAGTTTATTTGCTGTAACATCATATTCTCTCTGTCCTTTTCCATGCATTGTCAGGCCTGTGAAGTTAAGACCATTTTCATAGAATCATAGATTCACAGAATCATAGAATCATAGGCTTTCTGATGCAAGTGGTGGAGGAACCAACAAGGAAAGGCGCTCTGCTGGACCTTGTATTAACAAACAAGGAGGGACTGGTTGAGGATGTTAAGGCTGGAGGTAGACACGGCTGCAG
>Ga0181612_108340_pt1 | contig 17675 bp, 12 predicted proteins | sample HoacroProtozoa21_FD_119630 | JGI IMG/M metagenome (GOLD analysis project Ga0181612, IMG submission 119630) | Hoatzin crop microbial communities from Cojedes, Venezuel. Combined Assembly of Gp0051906, Gp0051904, Gp0051908 | reverse complement strand
TTTCTCAGACAGTGCTTAATGCGTCAGGCTGCTTGGCAGTGATTTTAAGCATCACCACTCAGAATCTTGGACAGCTATAAGCAGCAAAGTTGAGAAGAGTCAGCTGCAGGCCAAGATAGCCAGCAGATTCACCTATGGTTATACCAAGGGCAAAGGCCACTGCTTCTCTTCAATCTCACGTATGCCATCTCTTGAAGGTAGTACTTTCCAAAGTGACATCATTTCTGCTGCTGCTTCAAGGAATAGTATTTCCAGAGAGTTCAGATCTCAAACAAATGAACCCCCAGACAGCTAAGCATGTACAAAACAAAAATAGAATAGCAGTACTTGTATAGCACCTTTTGTCTTACGATCATACAACAATAATATCTAATAAACCAAACAATGCCTTTAATTTCAAAGGCAATTCCTTCAATTCGATGATTAAAAGAATAACAGAACAACAAAAATGAAATTTGCACAGTGCATAGGTCCTTATTTACAAGTTCTGTCCCCATTTCAGTCCTGGGGTTGATCTTTTAAGCCAGACAAATCTGCCTCCAGCTAGCAAGTATTTTGAATTCTTCAGTTCCCAAGCATTCAAGACTTCAGCCATACAGTAGGCACCAGAGCTTCTAAAATTCAAACTGCACACAGAGTGCTTGGTCACATCTACTAACTGTACGTTCCCCTCTCAGCCATCCCATTTGGAGGGTGCTTTGCATGAGAAAGAGAACAGAGTACAGTCTTCTACGCAGGAGGACTGCTTCACCAAAGCAGAAACATGACCACCCAACTCAACCAGCACCAGATCAAAGAAAGACTCCCAGGAACCGATCTCATTTCCATCCAGCAGAACATGTACAACAAAGCCCTTAGTTCTTAATTAGTATTTATATTAGGAAGATCCTAAATCAACTGCTTAGATGACAGTGAAAGACAGGTGTACATTTGTAATACTTTTATACAGAAGAGAAGCCAAAGGGTTTTTTATAACTCGTACAAAAAGTAGACGTTTCAACTGCTCCCATGTTGTACCAGTAACCCAACCCACTGCCATGAAAGGTACCCCATTCCCACTTCATTCAGTCTTCTGTCTGAGGTGAGATGGGGGCTGAGCCCTACTCAGTCATGATGGAGAGCACCTAGGGCAGGAGCAAACACCTTGTATCTCTCTGCTGAAACTAATTTGGACATATGGAAGGAGGCAGTGATGCCTGTGTTCTTTTTGGCCTTGGAAATACCATCTGCAGCTGTGAAGTTCACACAAGCACCAAGCTGGTAAAGAAAACAGATGGCAAACAGAAGCAAATGGTTAAAATGTTCCCTCCACTGCAACACATGTGAAATCCCTTACTCCAATGGGCTGCAATAAACCTACAACTGTCAGTGCACATATAATGTGTTGAAGAATTTTTCTTCACAAGGAAATAAATCTGATATTTATCTAAGCTGGCAGTAAACAGGATCAAATATTTAACTGTTTCTGTGGCAAGTTCCCTATTGTTTTTCAATTTTAGTTGGTGTATTGTGTTTTTTTATAAAGCCAGCACAGTCAGAATGCTGCATAGCTACAGATCACAAGGATGTGAACACAGGTGAAGAGGGTCCACGGCAAACAACAGCTGTCAAATGAGGAAGGTAAATGTTTAGTGTAAAGGGCAAACTGCGGTGCCAGAGAGAGGAACTTAGCTTCACCAACACTGGATTTATTGTGCATGGTTTAGTCAAGTGATTTATATGGATTACACCACATTTTCCCTTTTCGTAGCTTGCCTTGATAATCAAAAAATCTTTTTGCAATTTACATGAATAGCTCTGCAACACTGTGGAAAATATTAAAAAAGACCTTTATATTTTTGGCACCTCCTACTGCAGAGGACTGCACACAATCAATGCTCTTTTGAACTGTTCCAAAAGGTTTGGCAAGAATTTGAGGTACACCCGAAATGTCATGCAAGACCCTGTGCTGAATCCTCAGAAAAGCCGGTCAGTGAATGTCCAGGTCAATAGTTTTCTTAGGCCCAAGTCTGCAACGTGCCTCTGCCAGCAAGAAAACACATACAAGTCACTTCCATTATCTTAACTCGGTGGTTTTTAACAATAATAATAATACACCTCATAGGAGTCTTCTTTCCACAGTCAGTGGATCCCAAGCTGGGGAATACTTTCAGACCATAAAAGGATGTCACCACAGAAGATTTCAGAATGAAATCAATTAAGAACCAGGCTTTTTCAGCACATGTTGCTGCATCAACAGCACAAGCAAAACAAAGCACAGCAGAGAAGAATCCAATGCAGTAAATTAAGAACGGAATTCAGAAAAGCCTGAGGTTTTGATCATAACTGCTCTTCTGACCTTGGACAAGAGTTCTTTTACTTTTCTGTTTACATTTTCTTATCAATAAAACCCCTCCTATCTCAGAGTAGGGCGACTGACTGAAAGGAAAAAATTGAAAGTTCTGTAAATGCAAAGAAGTTAGCCCTTATGGAAGTCGTGTGAATACACCATGCAGTGCTGGTACCGTCCCATAACACACTCACAGCTTAACCTAGCAAGAATGATTGTAAAATTCCCACCCTCACTGGTACACTGGCAAGAAAACAAAAAAGCCCAAGAAAAATCCCACAAAATTGAAAGAACTTTTATTAAAGTTGTTTTTTTTCAATGCATCTACCTGCCAATTCATAAAAGGGTACTTAAGAAGCACCCACCCAAAGCAAAGCAGAAAACAAAAGATGAAACGCAATGGTGGGTAAGAATGGGAAGTGTGTGAAGCTCAATTCACAGCCCCAAATCCCAGCTGAACTGACGGCCAACTTTTTCCAAAACTTCCCATCAGGATTATGTGGCTTTATTACTTCTGTAAATGTAAGTATCTTGCTTTTCTTCCACGTCTTTTGTGCCTTGTTTGTGAGCTTCAGGAAAATCTGAATCAAACAGGATCTGTGCCAGTCTTGGACACCAGACACAGGTATCAGGAGGTATCAACCTGTACACTGTATATTTGGAACTGTTTAATAAATTGTAAAGATACATTTTACTCCTCTCTATTTTTTCATTAGTACAAGATAATGTAAATACAACAACTAATGTAAAATGCACCAAGACGTATTCAACAAAATGCTGGTCTACAGAAGAATTAGTTATTTGCCATGCAATTCTCAAACTAGCAAGATGGCTTTGGAGCATTGGTTCAGCTTCCTAAAGAAAATTAACCGAGAAATGCTACTAAGAAACATCTTTCTGGATTTCAGGCTGTCAGTCCGCACAGAAGCAGATGAATGATGCCTGGCTCCAGAGCTCTTGCTGCACTGCTCTGGAAGCGCTCCTCCACATGCTGCCAGGGCTGTTTGCACGACACGAGGAGGATGGGGCAGAACTTGAGGCAAATATTTGCTATCACTAAGGTATCAGGCCTACAGGCTACATGAAGCCAATCCCTAAACTTTCTGATTTAAGAACATTACATTTAAGCTTTCATTGTTAAGCTAGAGCCAAATCTTGTTCCAAAGATATGCAAGACCTATAGCAGCTTCTCCCAGGCCAGAAATCAGTAAGCTCTAGCAGAAAGCTACAGATACCTATAATTTCCCTATATACATATTTCTTTTTTACTTGTAGTGAATCATGCTACAAAAACTCCTTTCAAACACTTTAACACGAGCTGGACACATGGTATTTGGATAATGTATTAGCTGAACACAACGGAGTAAGAGGAACAAAACTAATTTTTACAGACTGACGCAGAAAGGAGAAAAATCTCAAAAACCAACACTTAGTATCTTAGCAAGGGACCTCTTTCCTACATATTGAATATTAAGCAGAAATAATCAAGTAGGAGAATTAACCTACGTGTTTAAAAATAATCCCACAGGCATCAGTTCCCCTCAGGAAGTGTAACAGTGATCAGATCTGTTAACTACATGCATCAGATAAAAGTTGTGATGAATTAACACCAAAGAACAAGGCACTGAATTTGCTCTGGTTCTCGCTGTTCTGCATCATTGGGATTCCAGGAGTTAGCTAAAATCTGACTACATAGGAACCGGACTGATTTCCAAGTTTTTGCAACTATTAAGATACCAGTTACTGTTAACATCTGGATGAGTCCAGCTTCAGAATACACCCAAGCTTGAGCTAATTCCGTATTTAATCATATTAATTCCAATCTCAACAGTGACAATATGTAAACCTTGTCCACGTGCTGAACAAGAAGAAGGAAAGGCAGAAATTTATCTCTTAAAATAAAATACCAGCGACTAATAAATCATATGTTTATATCTCTTTGGAGGAATACTTCTAATACAAAGCAATTCCAGCCAGAGCATTTCATGCCAAATCAAATACTCATATGAAAAGAAAAGACAATTTCTGCCAGTTCCTATGTCCAAAAAAGCTTTAAAAATTGGAAAAACTAAAGCTTTTGCCCTCTTCACATAAAAATCCAGAGTGCTGGGCACCACGAAACATAATGTTCCCACTGATCTCCAGTTACAAAGGTGAATAATAGAAATTTCAGAGTTATGAGAAGTAATTTGATGCATTCTGGGGGGGGAAAGCAATTCCTTTTGATACTGTAGAGAATTCCCTAAGAGATAACTGCATTGTATAAAAATGCAGATCTCTTTTCCCGCCTGTATCGTCCAGCTGAAGATAAGATGCTTTCCCCCCCAGTTACAGAGGATTTGGAAAAGCTGTCGGAACCACAACAAAAAGAAGGCAGAAGCAAATTTTAAAAAAGCCAAAAAACCCCACCAAACTTGGGTATCATTTTCCCCTTGCTCAATGGGAAGCTTATCAAGATGATTAGCTTCTAAAGCTTGATTTCAGAAACTAGTCAGTTCCAGAGAAGAAAAGCAGCAGTTACAGAAACACTTTAGTCAAAGTACTAAGACAGAGCTGAATATTAGTGGAAATACATCTTTCCCCCCCCCCAATAAAACAAAACAAGCAAGTATTCTCCAGAAATACTAGAACAACTTTGGAAAGTCTATGCATTTAAAGTAATTTTGAAATTTAAACAAAGCAAACCAAACAGCCAATAACAATTACAAAAAAAACAAACGACAAAACAAAATCAAAAGGCCACCCATAAACAAGAACGAGAAACAGTTGAAAATAAAATGTACCGTAACTGACAACCAGTACTTTTAGTTCTATCTCCATTTCTCACCAATCTTACAAACTGCAAATCCATTTCATTTTTTCACATAGATGAAGATAATATTGATAAGGACAGCCTTGACAAAGAATATGAAAAGTTTAGTGGCATTTCAATGAAAGAGTCAGATCCAGCTCCAAATGCTAGCAAAGCAAACGAGTCTGGAATACACAACTTGTGTTCTTTAGAGTATCTCCATCTCCAGGGATATAATTTATTTTAAATTTTGTTTTTCCATTTAAAGTTTCATAGCCCCCTGTTTAGGTACTCATACCTTACAGTGTTGCTGCTGTTACTGCAGCAGTCTAAGCACATTTGGGGAGCCAAAGTAATTTTCCTGAAGAAGCACCTCCCAACGCACAACCTTCACCAGTCACGGGAATCCGAGATATTTCAAAGTTGCCTCTGCTCTCCAAAGACAAATTTATCAGAAAACATGGCCCCAGCTATAGCGCATTCTTCACCCACTAGCTTATCCTTGCTTATCTGTGTTTTTCTCTCCTTATCTTTCCTCCATTATGGCAACTTGGAGTTTATAATCTCCATTTTGACAATAGATGTAGGAATCATGCTCAAAAACTAAAATAATCCCAGGCTGAACACCCAACTAGCGAAGCTTAGAGTCCTGATAAAAATCATCCAGTTTGAACAAACCTGGCCTTTCTAGACTAAGCAATTTTGAACAGAAGACATGCCATAATATTCAACTTAGAAATATTAGATGTCTCACCTTTTTTTTTTTTAAATGATCCCTTGCCTGACTAATTTAAGTCCTCTAGGAAAAAAAAAAAATCCACCATACCATAAGTTCCACTGTACAAAACATGAGCCATACTTAGTCAGTTCTGGCAAAATCTGTAGGAAATGCCAAGAATAAGTTTAGTTGGAAATGTTGTTTAACACAATTACTGAGCAAACACTGATAATATTAATCTCTCATGGCACAGAGCAAGGAGGCCAAAGAGAGTTAAGAAAATGCTATTTTTTCCTCTCCATTATAAAGCTTTAGATTCTGCTATAGCAGAGCAGTCAGCTGCTGTGCTGAAAACATCATGTCAAAAGTAAAGACAACAAGCAAAGAGTGCTGGCATTTTTCCTCTGATCTTGAAAAAGCCAGCTGAAAATGACACTACAATAGGAAGACCTTTTCTTTACAGGTATCTCTTCTAGATGTGTTCTTCTTACGTGTCTGCCCATGGTGGCCTGTGGTGCAAACAGTTGGGTATTTCCTTAATATCTGTGCAGACAGAACAACTACGATCATTCAATTGGAGCAGACTTTTTTTTTTTATCTGCTCCGCACAGCTCTACATGATGATACAGACAGAATCTAGAAGAGAAACATATATAAGATTGCACATTAGATCAGTTCGAAGGTCCATCCAGCCTATCTCAAATAATTGTCTTAATTGGATATCTAATACGGAATGAAATCAAGGTAAGTATGTGACACTTCCCTTCTCTCCCAGCCTTGACCTATTTTCCACTCCAAGTTATTAATCCTCTATAGGTTTCTATTTCATGAGCTTGCTCTGTCTCTTCTGAAACCTCCCTAAACTGGAAGCATCCACGTCCTTTGGTAAGTTCTACAGGTCCGCTAACTGTCATGCGAAGAACTTCCTTTTCCCCCCATTTTGAATAGGTCCCTATTAGCTTAATACAATAGGCCTTAGTTCTTATATTAGAAGTAAAAAACACTTGAATCCCTCTCTGCCACTAACAACTGTGCAAATACCCACCATTTTCTTGATTTTCTTCCAGACTGAAGAGCTTATTCATTTCTAATACTGAAGCTGTTCCATCCATATTTTTTTTCATCTTTTTCTTCATCTTTTTCATCCTTCCCTGTTACATTTTCACTTATTTTCTGTCCTTTTAGACACTCCAATAGGCAAGTCAGAAACTTATCTCTAATCCAATACTACCAATTCTCAATAATTGATTTACTTTCTCCCCCACACTGTTGCCAGGTACTGAGAAGATCTTTCCATGGAACTGTTGTCATCACCCCCAAGATCTTGCTTTTAAGTCATCAAGATAACATTTTACATGTGAAGGCAGTATTCTTACTGCACCACCTGCATAATTTTGTGCAGCATTTATTTACACTGAATTGTAGCAGCCATTTCATTGCTAAGTTAGTCTCAAAGTCTTTCTTAAATTTTTCATAATCTATGTTATTTCTCTCATAACACATTACTACGGCACATAATCCTATACACTGTGACATGGGCTTGAAGTTTTGAGGACTGGGTTTATCTGGGGTGATTGAGTGTATTTTTAGAAAAATACTACAGTGAATTATTCCAGAGAGAGAAAAGATTATTACAGCAGGATATTCAGTTCTACTTGCTACTGGAAAAATACATCACGATACAAATTTCCAGGAGTTCTCAGAGGTTCATTGCTTTGTTTCAGGAGGAAGTCAGGTGCAACTCCCCTTCCCACTGCACACACACTTTTTTTTTTTTTTTATGTAGAACACTTAGAATTGTTGCACAGCAAACTAGCAGAAGGTTTTGAATCCCTCTGTCCTACCCCCTGAGGCAGTCAAACAAGTGTTGTGACTAAACACAAATGGTGCTGCTAGCAGGGGCTGGAACACCCATCTTGCCTCACACAAGAGCCCAGTGACAAAACAAGGGACTCAGTCACTCCACACAATACAGGGAACCTTCATTTTTTAAGCAAGGTGGAGCAGCTTCAATGGGCGAGAAACTGTTCCCTCACTTTTCCCATATTCCATGTATAAGAGGGAGGAACAGATGCTTCTCCGGTGTTATTTCTAAGGAAGACACAAGGGTTAACAAAGCTGTTTGTCCACGGTTAACTCTTATAAGAGTTCTCTCGGCATGGCTACAGGTCAAAAAAAAAAAAATCTCAGAACACTTCATTTATGGCTCCCAAGACAGCTCATGCAGAAAGAGCATCAGGGTCCTCAACCTGCCAAAAAATTCTTCCAGCATGCTAAGAGGAATTTAGGCTCCTGTTAAAAATATTTGTATGTCTGAATTTTACACAGCTCCTCGGTTTCACAGTACACAACCTATAGTTAAGTAGTGGAACACTTTGCTACAAGACACTGCCTATGCTTAAAGTTTACAGACATTCAAGGGAAGATCAGACAAGTTAATGACAGAAATTCAGAGGCTTTCAATGTTCAGTCTGTCTGAAGCAGGCCCTGAACCCCAGACTCTTGGGAGAAAGTATCCCTAAAATAATATTGCAATATTTTTCCCTAGGCATTTGCTTTTCACTGGATAAAACAAGGTTGTATGCTATAAGACCTCACGCCTTATCTAGAGTAATTAGTTCCTCCTGTGTCAGCATCAAGATAGACAAATAACGTAGAGACTCCCATGCCAGCCCATGCCATTTCCACCCACAAGCAGGCAATGCAGCCTGGAAGATGCTTTGGGATTCAGGTCTTGCAGCTGACTGGTTGGACCAACCTGCTTTATCAGCCTGCAAGAATCAGGCTGGACATTTGTCTGCTGGTGATTACGGAAAGACCGTGGAATGTCTAGGTTGCTTTCCCAACTTTATCCCAACAGTTACGTGCTTTACAGGACAAGCCAGCTCATTTCATTATGTCTAACTTTCCCCACTTGGGTAAGCTTTCACATTTACTTTAAAGCAGTTGCACATTGAAGTAGAAAAAAGTTGCAATCATAACACATAATCTTTTTTCTGTAGTTATGAAAGCAGAGGGATGTCTTTTCTCCCTGTGTTATTCTGGATTCTTCTTTAACAGCTCTGAAAATTTAAAGCCATCTGGTAGCAGCTGTGTCTTGACTGCACACCTGTGCTGGAGCTGAAGTGGGGAAAAGGTCAATAAGGATTATACTGTAGGTGCCAGAACGTCTCACTGGTTCCCGAAATATCGCACAGATTTAACATTCACCCCCACCTTCCCCTTAGCTGGTTCGTGCTTTACTCAGAACATACAGATCAGAAAGACAAAGCAATTTCTGGAGAGCACAAAGCCCTTGCTGCTAGGCGCATAGCAAAAGTTTCCATGAATCTCTGTTGATCCTGGACCTGGGCTTGCAAAGCTATATTGATTCAGGACAAAAATAGGCCTTTGGCTGGGCACCGTGGCTTTGCATAGATATCTACTCATCAGCAAGCCAAAGCAAACTGTCCTAACAGTGAAAAAGACACCATTCTGAGCAACTAGACAATACTGAGCTTGGTAATGTCTGCAGCTGCAGGGACCATATGGTCAAGTGCAATTAGGGTGCACTCTCAGGATGGTATCTCTCATTATTTCCTTACCTAGCCCTTCCTTTACATCCCAGAAAATATGAAGGCCGTGTATGCAGGACACACAAAGAAGAACCTGCCAAACTGCAGAAGTTCAGAACAGGACAAGCTGAACAGGTCACTAACAATTCTTTTTGCATAGCACGGCACCACTTCACTGCTGCTGATTCACTCGCTTCAGTTGTCCCTGCAAGGACACATGTTCCTGCAAAAAATCTGTGGAGTTAAACAGTCTAAAATACGGGATCTCCTCCATACTTTAATCCTATTACACTAGGGCTGCTTGCCATAATCTAGCACCGCTTTATGCCATTGACTTTAGTTTAAATCCTTCCCCAGAGCAACTCTCATCTTGTTCCCGCGTCTTCTTTATCAATGCAATGCCCTGCAGCTTCTCCTCCAACTCCGTGCTGAGACAATGCCCTAGCACAGTTGTAAGAATGCTATGTAGTTAAAAGTATTATCACTTGAATTAAAAATAACCCCAAATTATCTGCAGATAAGTATCACTGACCCCATGGCATTCTCTGCTCCATCCATCTTTTCACCTCCACCATCATCAGTCAGGCTTTGAAATAAGCAGCATCCTCTCAAATGGCAAAACACAGAAGTTGAGCAAAACCCCAGGCATTTTTGCAAGCAGTAGGACTATAAATGTAAAACCCTGCAACATTTCAAGTTACATAACTATTTTCCCTTTTATGGTATCTTTGATTCTTGTAGTTAGTAATCGTGCAGATTTCATGAGTGTTCAACAGCTGGCACAAAGCGCCGTGGGATTTTTCAGCATTAAACAATCTGCGTGAGACACAATTTCCTTCTAAACCCTCATCTCCTTATTAGTCGTCAAAACGAAGCCATGCAATATCTAATCTAGGTTTAGCTGCTCTCAAAACCCTTCTCTGTAAGACATTAGTCACACTTAGATGCCCTCTCCCTTTAAATTCCCTGGGCACTTCCGTTCTAGCTGGTAGTGATAATGCATCACCTGCAAGTAAAAAGTATTCCTCCATAGGAGGATAATCTCTTCAACAGAATGTGGTTTTCCAGAGGTGGGAAAAAACAATTCTTTTTCTTCCAAAAAAACCCAATGTACAACCAAGAATAAGTTTCAATATGTACAGCAACCATCAACAGAAAGTTGTGTAATCCAAAATTCACCATTTCCTTGTCTCCCATGAAAATCTCTTAGCACAGCAACTCAATTCAGAAAGAGAAAGAAAGGAGATTAGGTATTTCTCATTGTGAAATATAAACTAAGCAGGAGTCTTGGGTTTGGGCAAAGAGGAAGACAAGAAAGAAAAGTAGGCTCTGCCTCGAAGGACAAAAGGCATCATATAAACTTCCAAGAAAATCAGATGGGGTTTCCATTCCCTGCAAACAGGAACAATCTATTGATCATCCCCATCCTGAAATGACTACTGCAAGATTATAAATGCTTCTCATTATATACAGCAGGAGCCCAGGCCAAAACCCAGTGTTCTAACCCCTCTACAGAAGAGGAATGGTTAAAATCCAAAACCAGACTCACAAGCTGACTGTGTTTAAAGGGCCAGCTTTACATGCAACATCACCGAGCTCTGGGATGGCTGAAGCAGACCGGTTTTTCAGTTTCAGCAAGGTCACTGCCATGTAGAGCTCTGAATTTCAGACTTCTGTTGCTCCAAGTACTTAACTTTCAGTTAACCAGTCACTGGCACAAGAAAATTTGCTAGAGTTCAGTTTCCATTCTCCACTGAAAGCTACTACCTGAGAGCAAATTAAAAAACAAAAACAAAAAACGTACTTGGGCAACTTTCTTCGGCGTATGCTGAGCTGGGATATTAATCAACCCAACCACTCACTACAGTTTTCTTCAGAGCTGGCTGCTACGAAGTAAAGGAGTTTCGATACACCTTCGGTCTACCTCTGATGAGACTTTGCCCACTCCCCTCCAGTTAATTACAACTTCACTTACAAAACAGTTTGGCTTGTAACATATTGCAAAACCCTGTCAGTGGGCTACCTCATCATCATCCCTGGCCTGACTTGAACGTTCACAATACAAGCGGCATTCAGTTAGTGCATCTCCTTCATGGCACTCTGCTTCCCCACAAGACTGTGTTCTCAGAACGACCTAATGGTACAGCTCGAAGACCACTTTTAATAAACTTTACTGATAAATCCTTCTCCAGTGTCAAGATCTCCTCTGCCATGCTCAGACTGAAAAAAAGATTTCTTTGCAGACCTCAAAGCCACAGTCTTCATTAGACCTACACTCTTATTTCCTAGCTACACAGTGAGCGCCCCATGTAACAGGGTATAACACTGAAGACAGCCTCATACTTAGGTTGAATGTTAAAAAATTAAATCCTTTTGACTTAAGTTAATAGCCAAATTGGTTGAGCAGCACTGCAAAGCTCTCACTCAATCAGCGTGTCCTTCATTCCCCTTCTTATGACGAGAAGGTCTGTTCATGAGAATGAACCTTGGTTCAACCTTGATTTTCGTAACTTTCAGTAACTTGCTCCAAAAGAATTGTTACCCGAAAACAGTATCCATGTACTTCTTCAAGGTTATGCAATGCCACAAGTGATTCAAACAGATGAGCAATTCTGGCTGTTCACTAGGGGCAGGATGTTAAACAAATCATAACTATCTGTGATATGTTCATCACTACACAACACAAGCAATTTAAAGGACGCAAGATCTTCTACAGTAGAAGTTTTAACCAAAACTACTTCCTAAGCATTATTTCATTCTATTCCAATTAATTTTGGTGATGTTCCATCATGATATCTGATACTCTTTACCACCACTGATACAGGCAGCACTGCTTTCAGTGCAGTAACTGGGTTGTGGTAGCACTTTGGGGCTGAGTCTAGAATTGTGCCCCTGCTGTGCTAGCTCTTGTAGAATGGAACAAAAGACAGACTTAGGCCAAATAAATTATCATTCAAGTACTTGAATTCCTATTTCGCATTTGTGAAAAGTGAGTCACTTGTAATCACTCAGTAAGTTAATACAAAGTGGGATTCAGCCAAGCTGCAGTGCTTAATTCACTAATGCTTATGAGATACTTTGAGATCCTGTAATAGGAAATTTCTAAGAAGGACAAGAGATTAAAGTAAAAGCTTTAAGACTGTCAAAATGCAACAGTTGCCATTTGCTTCCACACAGATCTACTTGAGAAACAGTTCCAGAGCCAGTACTTTAATGGCTTACATACTGTATTTTTTTCAAAAGCCATTAGGGCCTTAGAAATCCCATAGTGGTTATTTGGTGTGACTGGAGAACTTCTACAGCAGAAAAACATTCTGCTCGCCAGGATGAGGTAGGGGAGGCTCCTCTTTAATTGGGCTGGTGACCAGTTCTCTTAAGGAAGGACTTTTACTTCATTATTCAAAACCACTTCCTTGAGGATAAGCAGGGGAAAAATTAGCATGTGAGCAGCCCAGTCAAAAAGCAAACACACAGAAACATACAATATCAGATCAGAGGGAAGCTTTCACTCTGGGTTTCAGAGACCACTTATTGAATAGAGGTGGGGAAAGCAGTTTTCAATGTTGTTGGTTTTTTTTTTTAAATAAAACATCTGTTAAAAAGAGGTAAAAAATACAAAAAAATACATTGAAAAGATGTCAAAGGCCCAGTTAACAGAATACAGTTAATTTCATTGTACATAAAGAAAAGGTTGTGTCCATATTTCTAAAGTAGTTCACAAGATTCTGCTTTAACTGAACACCTTCACTCCCAGTTCCAACATCACCTACAGTAGTGTCAATTAAAAAAAGGTCAAAATTCATTCAAATTAGTATTATCATAGTGACATCACATCCTGATAAGGATCAAAACTGACATCTCTGTGATTATTTAACTCCAGCTACTTACATCACACCATTAAATCATACTTAGACATTCACTTTCCAGAAAAATAAAGTTAAGCGGTGTACACAAATTTAAACAGCTGCTAAACTCACATCAACCTGTGGTACGCTCAGAGTTTAAATAAAATAAATGTTACTTTCTTTTCCCAATTCAGTAGTTTTTTTTCATGGGGCTCACAGACAGAACCACCAAAACACTGACAGAAGACGCAAAATTTGGAAGTCCAGATTATACTGAAGACTCAAGAGACTCCTCTAGTTTGGTTTAGCTCCCAAAACCCTAGATGCTCATTTTCATTGAAGCATCATGGGTTTATTCTCCTTTTACTCACACTGCTTTCATATCAGTACATGTATCCCAATCTCTTAATTTTCAAACAACACTATGAGATGAAGAATCAGATCATTTAAGTTCAAGATATCGTGACTTCTATTATGTATATTACATATTCTCCTTGCAAGTCAAGTGCAGGATTTCAGAGTGATGCACTCAAATCAAGTACAGTTTAGGGGAAAATGGTTTCATCTTTCTATTCCATGCCATTCCTCAGCACTTCGAAACAGCAGAAGGCGGCTCATTCACCATCAATTAATTACCTTCCGAAGCTGCAATAAGTTTTTCTGCGTAAGCCCTTTGAGAACAGGCGTAACGGAGTAAGCTGCAGAACCGCAGAGGCTGCAGTAACTGTGCTGATTACTGAAGCACTAGATGGCACCCTAGCACTCAGCTCTTCAGAGGTTTTTACAGCCCTTCTCTCACCCAGATTTGAAAACAATACAGATCCCTGAATTATATTCAGGTCAAAAATCAGGATTTTTATACTTGGGAGCGTGTCTTAGGAAATAGCATCTAATATAGTAGTGCCAGATTACAAATCAAAAACAATGAAATCATTATTTTATTCTACATAAGCAAATATTAGTTCTTCTAAATAAGATTATAGAAATAAGTAAGCAATTCCATTACTGCAAACAGTTTAAAGGCAGCCTTTAGATTAGAGAAAAATACTATGCTGACATGTTTCTTTTCTTCTTGGCACTAAACAGCCAAGAAAAAGTTGTAATTAATTTCTGAAAATCCACCTGAGTGCCTCTGTAAATGCTGGACAAGTCAGCAGAGTTGATGGTATGCAAAGATTTAGTTGTCCTGAAACAACAAGGTCCTTGTGTGTTTTGCCAAACAAATTGGCATGCACCTATTTCCAGTGCTATTAGGATGCAAGGAGGCACTGTTATCTCTAGACAGCATACTGATAAGAAAATTCAGGCTTTGAGCAATTAAATGATATGGTCAAAACCGCAGAGGAAATCTGTGTCGGAGCAAGGAAATGAAGCCATTCCAGGTCAGTGACTTACCCAGGAGGCAGCCTCGCCCTCTGGCTCCCAGCAAGTCTTGAGACTTGCTTAAGGAGCATGTCAAGCAACCAGTAGCAGGCAAATACCATTCAGGACTCATACAGAGCATCAAGGGATTTGAAATAATGTAGCTGGCCTGTAGGTGGATCATGGCATCCTTTTCAGAACTACCTCACAGAACCAATATTCCTCTTTCCTGAAGCAAGGACAAATAAGGATGTTCTATCTTGTTTGTGAATTATTGCCATGAAACATTATTATGGTAGAGAAAGGGCAATACCAAGCAGATGAGTACAGAATTTTAGGTACATTTTAGAACACTGAAAGAATAAGACAGACAACACAGAAGCTATTTTATGGTGGTATCATGGAAAATAAGACTAGCAGATAAAAGAATGGCTTTGGAAGCAGAGAAACCAGAACAAAGAAAAAAATTACACAAGCAACAACAAATGTGCTATGGTATTATTTAAAATAATAAAAAGCAGGGAGATCTAGGTCTTGTTAAAGTTTAAATTAGACAACTGAAATTGATTTTACAAAAACTACTTAAGTTACACCAGGTTACATGAGGTCAGAATTGGACCCAAAGGACCTAATCTCTCACCGTATCAACAAGTTAGCAGGTGGTCAAGACAGTCCAGCTGGAGAATGGGCTCAAATTTTCAGTGAGCTAATACCAATCTTTCACTTCTACAGACCTGGATTCAAAATTTAAGATCATGAACTAAATTTAGTCGGCTGGTTTCATTCTAGTCCCCATTTGTGCATGGCACAAAACCACCATAACAAGTGTCATAACTGGCAGTCTCTCTAAGACAGCCCAGTTCTGGAATAGCAGGAAATGTTGTAAGTTAGGACTGAAGCACACTGGCACAGCTGTGTATGGAATTTTATACTCTCTGCCCACATTATGCTTGCCAAAGCCAAATGTTTTTTTCTGCTTGACTTCTGCAAGTGCCACATTCACACTGAAAAAATAAAAAGAGAGAAAGGAAAGAAAAGAAATACAGAATGAATCATCGCAGTCACTGGAACCAACGCTGTACTGATTCATGCTCTGTACATCTGCAGTAAAGGCAGTAATGTTGCACAGGGTATAGATTTGCACAGAGTTTATTTACAGTACCTAGTTTGAGGTTTGGTTATTCTTGGTTGGTTTGTTTTGGGGTGTTTTTCTTTTTTTTTCCTTTCTTTAACATAGTATGTAGCTTCATTTTGCCCCGTAATAACGGTGCACATTGACTTAGTCCAGTTCAAAAGTTATAGACCCAGTTTAGCAAAGTACTGCGGAACCAGAAGAATCTCCCACTCTCCCAGCTTAGCTGACTAGTGACCCAACCTGGAAACATGCTTGAATTTATTAACATAAAACATTCATAGTTATCCATGACAGTTCACTGGATGAACTCCAGACACATAAACCAAAGATAATTAGCCACATGTCAATAAGGAAAAATCACATCCCACTCATAAGTCCGACATAACATCATGTATTAATATGGGCAGTCATATTCAATAGTTAGAATCTAAAAGAAGGGCTCCTGAACTACACCCTATCCCTCTAAAACCATTTAGTATTGGGACAGTTTTTTGCAAGTAAAATTTCTCCCATGCATCATGAAACTTCCAGCCAAAACAGGCAGTGAAAAATCAGGTCTTCAGCAACACAAGGTAATGTAAAAATGAGCAGTTTCAGGCAGTTACAAGATCTTTAAGATAGCAATAAAGGAACACGCAAGACTTAGTTAAAAGGAAATAAGAAGGAATCAACTGATACAGGAGCTTAACGAATTGTTCTATTTGACAATTATCAGCCATAAATAACATGGCTCCACTACATCACAGAATTGAATAAGACTAGCTGACTGGAATTAAATAAAGCAGGACCGTAACTTTTGCCAGCAAAAATACAAAAGCCAGATAATGTAACAGTAGCAGCGGTAGTTGCTGGTAATCCCAGGAAACAGTTTTTCTCCTTTTGCCAAAGCTGCCATTTTCCCCAAGAGCAATTCTCATTCCGAGGCCAAGGTGGTGCTCCAATATAGTAAGTAACAACCACCTTTCTCAGAAGCTACCTGCTTCAACTCTACTCCTTCCAATGCAATCAACTGGGGGAAGAATCAAAACGATTTACTCTCCAAAGGAGGACTTTTGACTTCCATACAATGGAGTTCATACACATAGCCACTAACATAAAAATGTGCACAGGCAAAACTAGCAGATTGAAAACTAAATGTTCTAGGAATTTACCAGCTTATCTACAGATTACACTTCCTGAAAAACCTTTATGTTCCTCACCTGGACTATATTTTAAGAATAGTTTCTATTTAAGAAAGCTTCTGTTAGCTTCTAGGTAAACATGACAACCTCTCCAAGTCTTGGGTCCTCACTCACAGTTTTTGCATCTTCATATCACTAGAGTTTGCTTCAAAGCTCCCAGAAAAGGTATTCAACAAACACCAGTAAGAAACTTGGAAACTCCCTCCCATCAATGTGTTAATAACCTGAGCAGTGGTTATTAATGGAGTGGACTTCTCTGGCTATTGTTGTGTCTTGGAGGCTCCATGTCTCTAGAAACTTCTTCTCAGGAAGAGGAAAGCCTAAGGTAGATGCTAGAACTGCAAAGCAGAAAGAGACCAGTTCTATTCACGTAGCGACAAAAAACAAGAAATCATTAACAAGTAGAACCTGACACTGGCCACAGAATTGAAATGTTTAAGCCGTGCCACATGTTCACTCTGTTACCATTTAATTTTCTTCCTTAACTCACATTCACAGAAAATCTGGAAATAAAAATACGCTTTCTACAGATTGAGCAGGTTGGACAGTAGAACATGATTTTCTGTGGCCTTACCTGAATAAGCAGAGATAGTGCTTTGTTTCTCAAAAATGTTTCCAAGTGAAAATTCATGAGATTTTTTGATTCATCTGAAAGTAAAACTTGAAATGATAAAAATGGACAACCCCATTCTGGAAAGTTCAGATTTTAGTTCAGGTTCACAGTTGTTAAAGATCTTGTATTGATGCAATACATGAATAA
>Ga0181612_105643_pt1 | contig 17676 bp, 11 predicted proteins | sample HoacroProtozoa21_FD_119630 | JGI IMG/M metagenome (GOLD analysis project Ga0181612, IMG submission 119630) | Hoatzin crop microbial communities from Cojedes, Venezuel. Combined Assembly of Gp0051906, Gp0051904, Gp0051908 | reverse complement strand
CTTGGAGATGTCTATACGGCGGGTTGCGTCGAAAACGTCGTTGCCGATGGTTCCCTGCCACAGCATGGAGAAGTCGAATCCCCTCCAGGATGCGCTGAAGTTCCATCCCCATGTCCAGTCGGGGGTTCCGTTACCGATGTTGGTGCGGTCATCCTCGGTGATGACTCCGTCTCCGTTTACGTCTACGAAGATCACGTCTCCGGGTGCTGCGTCAGGCTGGATGAGTTCGCCACTTGCATTGGTGTAGGCGTTGATCTCGTCCTGGTTCTGGAAGATACCTGCCGTCTTGTATCCGTAGAAGAAGGGGAAAGGTTGTCCGTTCTCGGCCCTTGAAATCGTTCCAACTCCCTGGAAACTGTCAAGGTTCGCCCAACCTGTCTCGTTACCGTATTCTATGAGCTTGTTCTTCAGGTAGGTGAGGTTTCCTCCTGTGCGGAACTTCCACTGTCCCACGTTGAATTTGTAGGATGCCTCCATTTCGACACCGGAGTTGTTCATGATACCGACGTTACCCATGGGCTTGTTCTCTCCCACATAGGTGGGGATGTTCATGTACATGAGCATGCCGTCGGTCACTTTCTTGTAGTAGTCGATGGAGAAAGTGAGGGCGCTGGAGAGGAATGCGAAGTCAAGACCTATGTCGGTTTGCCTTGAGGTCTCCCATTTCAGGGAAGGGTTCGCAAGACCGCTGGCCTTCACACCCGTAACGACGGACTCGTCCACTCCGAAAATGTAGTTGTTTCCGGTTGATGTGAGCACGGTGTACATGAAGTCACCGATGTTCTCATTTCCGTTTTCACCCCAAGAGAAGCGTGCCTTGAAGATGTTCCACCAAGCGGGGAGGGTTATGAATTTCTCCCTGTGGATGTTCCAACCCAGTGAGAAGGATGGGAAGGTCGCCCAGTGGTTGTTGCTTCCGAAGCGGGAAGAACCGTCACGGCGGACAGTAACCTCCGCCATGTACCTCTCGTCGTAATTGTAGCTGGCCCTGAAGAAGTAGGAAGCCAGGCGTGCAGAAACGTAAGGCGCCCCGTAAACGGACATCTCACCGTCTTCCTGGAGACCGTCGGAGTAGTCGATGTAAGGTTTGGAGTAATCCTTGAGGTTGTAGCGTGCACCGCCGAGGTACTGTCCTGAGGAAGCCTTTGCGGATTGTCCCAGAAGGACGGAAACGCTGTGCTTGTCCCAAGTGCGGTCCCACATGAGGGTGTTCTCAACCTGCCATACTTTGCTGTGGTCGCTCTCCGAATAGGCAGTGGAGTGGTCAGCCTTGTTGTTGCTTCCCAAATAATATATGGGTGTGTAGCCGTCGTTGCCCCAGAAGGAGAGGTCTACTCCGTAGCTGCTCTTGAAGCGCAGGCGGTCCCAAATGTTGAGTTCAGCGGAAAATCCTCCAACGAATTTGTGTGTCCAGTATTTGGTTCCGGGCATGGAAAGGGATGCAACCGGGTTCACCATCTCGTTGTAGTCGGTTCCGGGGATGGTGTACATGTTGCCGTTGGCGTCATAGAGGAGGTCGTATCCTGCGTAGCTCGCGAGCTGGCTCTGGGCCTCACTGTCCGTGCAAAGCACATTCAGGATGGGGGACAGTGCAAGGGCGGAACCAAGAGGGGATCCCCACTGTGAGTTCTCCGATACTCCCGCCGAATTCATCCTGGCGTAGGAGAGGTTGCTCGTCAGGGTGAGCTTGTTCAGGTAGTTCCTGTCCTCTGTGTTGTCGAACACTATATAAGAGGTATTGCTGCGAAGCGAAAGACGCTTGTAGTAGGAACGGTCCATGTTGCCTCCCACGATACCCTTCTGGTTCGTGTATCCCATGGAGAGGTAGTAGTTAACCTTGTCGTTGGCTCCGCTCAGCGAAAGTTCATGGTTCTGCTGGGGGGCGTTGTCGTAGAACACTTCCTTCTGCCAATCGGTACCTTCACCGTAGCTCCAAGGGTCGTTGTAGATGGGCGCCATGCCGGCGTTTATCCTGCCCTCGTTCATCATGACGGCATATTCGCTGGCGTTGAGCACTTCCCTCTTTCTCCATGCGCTGGAGAGTCCGAAAGAATAGTCGTAGGTGACCCTGGTCTTACCCTTGGTTCCCTTCTTGGTGGTTACGAGTACGACTCCGTTAGCCGCCCTGGCTCCGTAGACCGCACCCGATGCTGCGTCCTTGAGGACTTCGATACTCTCGATATCGCTGGGGTTCAGGTAGTCTATTCCGCCTTCGATCGGCATTCCGTCCACTATGTAAAGGGGATCCGAATTGTTGATGGTTCCCGTTCCGCGGATCCTTATTCGGGGAGACGCACCGGGCTGACCTGAAGAAGATGTGACGTTCACACCTGCTGCGAGTCCCTTGAGGGCTTGGTCAACCCTGACGGGACGTGCCGACTCGATGTCGTCCGCGGACACTTTGGCGATTGATGCGGTGACGACGCTCTTTTTCTGTACGCCATAACCTACCACGATGGTTTCCTCAAGCATCTGGGAATCGACGTCAAGGGAGACGACCATCCCGTTGGATGCGGGAACTTCGCGGGTAACGTAACCGACGGAGGAAATCTCCAGTACGGCCCCCTGGGGTACGTTCAGCTCGAAACGTCCGTCGACGTCCGTAACCGTACCGTTGGTGGTGCCCTTCTGGACAACTCCCGCGCCAATGAATCCGGCTCCCGTCTCATCAAGAACGGTGCCGCTCACATGGACTGTCTGCCCCCAGAGCGTGGGTGCTCCAATCCCCAAAAGGCAAATTGCCGAAAGTAGCAACAGCCTCAGTTGTTTGGCTTTCATGATTAATTAGTTGATATGAAAAATTAGTTTAAAGTGTTTCCGTGGCTTGTGCGGGACGCTGCAATGACTGTCGCGCGTACCATTACATCGCAAAAGTATGAATGTTTTACGGATTTTCTAAACCGAGTGGTTCAATAAGTGGAGTTTTCAAAGGTTTGAAAAATGGTAATATATTGAATATTAGGATATTCTGAAAAATTAAAAGGATTTAAAAAAGTGGATGGATTGAGTCCACTTGTGGGCTGAAATCAGAGGTTTCCGCCTATTTCCCGCACCCTTTGTTCGAATGTTTCCCTGTCACCGAGGGCGGCGTTCTTGACCTGAGCCCTATAATTGTAGATGGTGTTGGGGGAGAACCTCAGGAATGATGCTATGCTCGAGGACTGGGTTATGCCAAGGCGTATAAGAGCGAAGATCCTAAGTTCCGTATTCAAGAGTTCCCCTTCTTTGAGGATTATCCTCTTGTCTTCCTGGAGAAGGTTGTTGAACTCTTTCACGAAATTCGGGTAAAGCTTCAGGAAGGATTGGTCGAACACGTTGTAGAATTCCTGGAGCTCGGAGTCTATGAGTTTGTGGGAAGATACCTCGGAGAGGAGCTCGTCATAGTCTTCGGAAAGAAGTTTTTTGCGCACCGAAGACTGCATTCCCTTCATTTTCCCAATGTAGTTGGAGCACATGGAGAGGAACAGTCCCAAGTATTGGTCCTTTGCGGTGTTGGCCTGGGTGAGCGCCTTGTTCATCCTCTCCATCTTTTTCCTGTCCTCACTCTGTCTCTTGTACAGCAGAAGCACGAATCCCAGGGCTGCCAGTGTAGCCAGTGCCAGCACCGATATTACGAAAAAGCGCCTCCTGTCCTTCTTTCCCTGTTCCTGGAGGAGTTTGGAATAGCTTTCCTGTATGCTCGGGAATATGGCCGATATCTGCCACTGGCGGAGGTAGGCATCGTAGAAGTTGGCGTCATTAAGCGAAAACATCGAATAACGGAAAGCCCTGTCGATGTCCCCGTCCGCGAAAAGCAGCTTTGCAAGGTTTATGGCGGAAGCGTTGTCCTTCGTTGCCGTCTGTATGTCGGTGGTGGCCGAGCGGGCGAGCCACATCCTGCGATCTTCCTCCCTACCGAGAGCTTCGCTTATGAGGGCTTGGTAATAGGCCTGTATCGCATAGTCGTGTGTTTGGGGACCGAGCTTCAGGATAAGTGCCCTGTTCACCGAATCCGCCTTCTGGAAATCTTTCGTATCGGTACTGTGGGTGAGCTTTTGGACCAGGATCTTTTCCCCTTCTACGGAAGAGGGTGGCACCATTGAAAGGATCTTGTCCTGATAGACCGCGGCCCTTTTTATCTTGTCCCTTTTGGCTTCCTCACCTTCGTAGAGATAGTCGGCATAGTCCGTCCAGAACCTTTGGCAAATGTTCAGGTACCTAAGGGCATCCTGCCCCGCAAGGGAAGACGAATCTATCTTTTCAAGGCAGTTCCGGGCTTCCAGGTAATTCCCTCCCACCGTACTTAGGAGGGCCCTTTTGAAAAGCACGTCCAGTTTTTTCTTCCCGTCGGATGCCACTCCGGCAAGACTGTCCATCCTGTCCAGTATGCGTTCCGCCTCCTCGTATTTGAAAGAGAAGTACTCGTCGTACAACAGGCTCAGGGTCGAATAGTACTCTTCCGGCCCTATGCTGCCGTTTTCGAGGATTCCTTCAAGGACTCTGATCCTGCTTTCCTTTTGGGATACGTACTGCTCGGCCTTGGACATTTCACCGTCCAGGGTGAGGAGCAATTCTTTTAGCGTCTGCCCGCCGAGCGTGACCGCGGACAGACAGAGTATGATCGGAACGGTTAACGGTAAGATATGCCGGGGGCGTATCATTTTGTCCTTCCGACGAGCTTGTCGGAAAAGCGGCGGAGTTTTTCGTAACGCAGACCCTTGCAGACCTTCTTTGCGTACTGGAGGCCTTTTTCGCTGAGGCGCACTATCTCTTCCTTGGCGTCGGCTCCGACTCCGAGGGCGTCGTAGATTCCTTTTACCTTTTCAATCTTCGCATCCTTCTCTTCTTTGGTGGATACGGGCATGTGAAGGGCTTCGATGAGGGCTTTCTTGGATTCCCCGTCGGCCTTTTCAAGGGCCCTTGTGGTGAGCCAACTCATCTTATTGTTTACGATGTCGCCTCCGATGGGTTTTCCGAACACCTTTTCGTCACCGTAGGCGTCAAGGTAGTCGTCGGCTACCTGGAAGGCGAGACCTATATTATAGCCGTATTCGTAGAGGTTGTCGCAGTCGGCATCGGGAGCTTCGGCCAGCATCGCGCCCATTTTGGCTGCGCAGGCGATGAGCACTCCCGTCTTCAGGCCTATCATTTCCATATACGAGGACATGGGGACACCTTCCTCCTTCTCGAAATCCATATCCATCTGCTGACCTTCGCAGACCTGTGCGGCTGTCTTGGCGAAGAGGTCCATCAGGGGATGGAGTACCCGGGTGGGTGCGAATGAGATTCTCCTGTAACTGTCGATGCACATCACATCCCCCGAAAGGATGGCGCAGTCCTCTCCCCATTTGCTCCAAACCGTGGGCATGCCCCGCCTCAGGTTGGACTTGTCCATGATGTCGTCGTGGATGAGGGTGAAGGAATGGAAAACTTCCAATGCGATTGCCGGTTGGAGTATCCTTTCGTCCTGAAGGTCGTCCTTGAAAAGGGAATAGGTGGTGAGGCACAGGGTGGGCCTTATCCTTTTCCCTCCTATTGAAATCATGTACCTTAGCGGATCGTAAAGGCCCGAAGGGGCGTCCTTGAATGTGATGTTGCCGAATAGCTCTTTGATTTTGGATTCGATCTGTTTTTCGCTTACCATGTCAAAAAATATGTGGTTTCTCTTTGACAAATATAACCTATCTTTGCACAATTTCCAAGCTAAATCGAAATGAGAGGACAGGCGACGGTAGTAAAGAACGCAGGCAGCCATTTCATGTTGTCTGCACTTCCCGAATGGAAACCTTTTCCCGCAGTCTTGAAAGGTAAGGTGCGGCTCAAGGGTTCGTCTTCGACCAATCCCGTTGCGGTGGGGGACAGGGTGGTTTTCGAAACAAGCGAGGGGGTATCCACTGATGACGTTACGGTGGAGAGCCCCGCATCCATATGCGAAGTCCTTGACAGGAAGAACTACCTCATCCGCAAAAGCACCAACCTGTCGCGCCAATCCCATGTTATAGCGTCAAACATTGACATGGCCTATGTGGTCGTGTCGCTGTATTTCCCGCAGGTTAAGCTCCCGTTCCTCGACAGGATCCTCGTGACTTGCGAAGTGTACGGAGTCCCCGTCACAATAGTCCTCAACAAAGTGGACCTTTATAAAGATGAGGCTGCCGATTGGGTGGAGGATTTCCACAGGATATACGAAAGTGCCGGATACAGGGTTTTGGACACTTCGACCGAGACCGGTGAGGGGATAGACGCCTTAAGGGAGGACTGCAAGGGCAGGGTCTGCCTTTTCTCCGGGGAATCGGGAGTCGGGAAGTCGTCCCTGGTCAAGGCCTTGGACCCTTCTCTCGATCCGAAGATAGCGCAGATTTCCGCTGCCCACCTCCAAGGAAAACACACCACTTCCCTTTATGAAATGTACCGCCTCTCTTCCGGAGGCTTCATAATAGACACTCCGGGACTCCGCGGATTCGGTCTCGTAAGTCTGAAAAAGGAGGAGATAGCCCTTTATTTCCCAGAAATGCTTGCGGCCTCCAGGGATTGCCGGTTCACGCCGTGCACCCACACCCACGAACCCGGTTGTGCGGTCAAGCAGGCCGTCGAGGAAGGCACAATTAGTCCCGAAAGGTATTCCTCCTACCTGGGTATGCTTGAGGAGGACGGGAAATTCAGGTGATGCGCCAAATCAACCGTGACATACTGAGGATTGCCCTTCCCAGCATATTGGCGAACCTGACCGTGCCCCTTGTGGGGCTTGTGGATTTGTCGGTTGCGGGCCATTTGGGGAGCGGTGACGCCGTGGGCCTCATGGCGGGGATTTCCCTGGGATCCATGCTTTTCGACCTCCTTTACTGGAACTTCTCTTTCCTTAGGATCGGGACCGGAGGGCTTACGGCCCAAGCATACGGGGCTAAAGACTTCTCCGAGTGCGGGAGGATGTGGATAAGGGGAATGGCTCTCGCCCTTCTTATCTCCATTTTCGTACTGGCGATCCAGTGGCCTTTCCAAAAGATAGTTTTCCTGTTCGTCAAGGCTTCACCCGGAGCCATGCAGATGGCCCTCAAATATTTCTTCATAAGGATTGGGGCGGCTCCCGCCACACTTTCGCTGTATTCCCTCAAGGGCTGGTTCATAGGGATGCAGGACGGGGTGAGTTCGATGGTGACGGACCTTGTCGTGAACATCCTCAACATAGTCCTCAGCATGGCCCTTGCCTTCGGATGGTGGATATTCCCCGATTGGGGATATGCCGGCATTGCCGTAGCTACCGTGATTTCCCAGTACACGGGAATGCTTGTGGCCATCGGGATAGTCTTTTTCAAATACCGGAAGGTCTTCTCAGGCGTGAAGGTTGCGGACTCCTTGTCAAAGAAGGAACTCGGGCGATTCATGTCCCTTAACGGTGACTATTTCCTCCGCTCCTTGGGGATGATAACCATATATGTGGGATTCACTGCGATAAGCGCATCCTTCGGGGACATGCTCCTGTCTTGTTCCAGCATAATGATGAAACTGCTGCTGTTCTTCTCGTACTTTACGGACGGGTTTGCATTCGCGGCCCAGGCACTTGTGGGGAAGGGTATCGGTGCGTGTGACGAAAAGCTTGTGAAAAATGCCGTAAAGTGGACTTTCGTATGGAGCGTCTCCATAGCTATGGCATTCGTCGGGGTGTATTTCTTCGCAGGGAAACCTCTCCTTTCCCTTATGACCAATGACGCCTCCGTCATTGGCCGCTGCTCCAATTTCCTAATCTGGCTGCTACTCATGCCGATCGTAGGAGTCGTGGCGTTCACTTGGGACGGAGTCTATGCGGGAGCCACGGCGTCCGCCGCCATGAGAAACTCCCAACTGATTTCAGTGGCGTCTTTCTTTGCCGTATGGATACCCGTCGCCATAATTTGGAGGGACCTTTTGGGCCTTGGGACCGGTGATGCTTCCGATGCCGCACTCCACATAATGCTCGGGGCTTATTTCGTGCACCTGGCCGTAAGGAGCATTTACCAGACGGTCCTTTACAGGCGGGAGATATTGGGTAGGGTCCCCGCCCCCGGGGAGAATACCTGAATCCCTCCCTTTTGTCCTTTTGCTAAATTGTACTAACTTTCGCCCTGAAAGAAAAATATCCGACATAAATCAGGAAATCCATGAGCTACTATTCCTATTTCAGAAGTTCCAAACCAAGCTCATACAAGGTCCCTAAGGACCAGGTGGAATCCACCTACAAACGCCTCAGGTCCCGCACGTTCTGGGCCGTTACGGCGGGATATGCAATTTTCTACATATGCCGAATGGCCTTCAGTGTGGTCAAGCAGCCCATAATAGACGGCGGAATTATGGATTCCAGGCACCTTGGCATAATAGGCTCGGCGATGCTGTTCTTCTATGCGGTGGGGAAGTTCGTGAACGGTTTCGTGTCGGATTACTGCAACGTCAGGCGGTTCATGTCCGTGGGGTTGGGGATTTCCGCCCTTGTGAACCTTCTTGTGGGTGTGCTGGGATTCTGCTTCAATTGGTTCTCCCTTCCCGCATCGGTTCTTTTCGTATCCCTGGCACTCCTTTGGGGAATTAACGGGTGGATGCAGTCGATGGGGTCCCCGATGGGGGTGATCAGCCTATCGAGGTGGTATCCGAGATCGATACGCGGAACTTACTACAGCATTTTCTCGGCCTCCCCTTACCTTGGTAAGACGCTGGCTATGATACTCATAGGCAGTATGGTGGCATGGATGGGATGGCAGTGGGGATTCCTGGTGGCTTCTATAGCCGGGTTCGTGGGGGTCGCCATAATACTTATTTTCGTAAGCGACACTCCGGAAAGCAAGGGTCTCCCTTCGGTTCAGGAACTCTCGGGGGAAGAGACCACAAAGGTGGATAAGATGCCGACAAAGGAGCTGCAGAAACTCGTGGTGAAGCACCCCGGCGTATGGATCATAGCGGCGGCGACGGCATTCATGAACGTCACCCAGTACGCGGTAACCGACTGGGGGGTCCTTTTCCTTCAGAAACAGAAGGATTTCTCCCTTGAGAGTGCTTCGCAGGTGGTCGCTTTTTCCGGTGTGTTCGGAGTGCTGGGGACAGTGGTCGCAGGATGGCTGTCGGATAAGGTGTTCAAGGGGAACAGGATAAGACCGGCGCTTATGTCCGGAGCCGTTTGCATAGCCGCACTCAGTCTCTTCCTCTTCGGCGGAGGCGGTTATGTGCAGAACCTCCTGTACGTTTCCCTTTTCATTCTCGGAATGGGAATACTTTTCTGCATTGTGGCGGGTCTTATGGCACTTGACATGGTGCCGCGCAAGGCAACAGGTGCCGCTACGGGGATAATCGGCATATCGAGCTATGTCGCTGCGGGAATACAGGATGTTGTGAGCGGATTCATGATTCACGGCGGATCCAGCGGGGAGGAATACGATTTCACTGCGGTGTCCGTTTTCTGGCTGGTGGCTTGCCTTGTGTCAATCCTCATTCCGGTACTGGGCTGGAGTTTCATGAAGAAGAAAGTTGTGGAGTAATTCCCGTTTCCAAACCTTACGAACCATTCTTTTTGGAGACTGCAAAAATGCATGCGGCCTTCTTCAGTGTGTTTTCCCTTTCTTAGGATGAGAGCGTAAGGACAAATTTGGCGGCATTTTGAGATTCGGATGTCCCGATTTTTTGCGCCGTCCCCTTTCGTATTTTGTCCAAAATGGTTACATTTGAAAACGCTTTCCGAGGAAAGCCTGCAAATGACGCTGAAACGACCGATGCCAATATTCCGCGGTTATACCGAAAATGTATCCGATACGCCTTTCTCTTGGCGTTTCGGGGCGATTATTCCGATAATAATACTCACACATAAATAATGAAAATACAAATATCACTTGACTACGTTACCGTGCCCGGAGAAAGCCTTGTCTTCAAGGCCGGGGGCAAGGATTACAAAATGGAGTACCTCTATGCCGGCGTATGGTTTTTTGAAGGGGATCTCACCGTAAAATCCAATGACGAATATTCCTTCGAGGTATGGATGGACGGACAGTGCGTCAAGAAGGAATGGATGAAACACAGGTTTTCCTTCTGCGCCTCTCCCGAGACCCTCATAATAAGGGACCGTTGGCTTGACCGTCCGCAGAACAGCCCTTTCCATTCGTCACTTTTCAGGGATGTCGTTTTCCGCCGCCCTCAAGGTAAGATCCGTACCGAACCCGCCAAGGGTAACGTCACTTTCAAATTCATAAGTGCCGAAATACGTTCCAACCAGACTGTCGCGATTACGGGTAGCGGACGCCTTTTCGGAGATTGGAAGAAAGTCATAGTGATGGACGATTCCTCTTTCCCCGTTTGGAGGGTGTCGCTCAATGTGAGGGAACCGTTCGAATACAAATTCCTGATAGTGGACCGCAAGACCCACGAACCCGTAATGTGGGAAAAGGGCGGGAACCATTTCTTTGCGGAACTTCCCCCTAAGGGTTGGGAAGTTATTGTGGGTGACGTCGATCCCAATTTCCCCACCCTCCCTTGGAGGGGAGCGGGTGTCGCGATTCCCGTATTCTCCCTCCGCAGTGAGGACGGCTTCGGAATAGGTGAATTCCTGGACATAAAGAAACTTGTCGATTGGGCTGTGGCCACAGGACAGAACGTCGTGCAGCTCCTTCCCATAAACGACACCACAATGACAGGCACATGGCAGGATTCCTACCCTTACAACGCCAACACCACTTTCGCCCTGCATCCTCAGTTTGTGAACCTTCCTGCGGCAGGTGTGAAGGCCGATAAGGCATACAAGGCCCTAAGGGACGAACTCAATGCCCTCCCCAAAGTGGATTACGAAAGGGTGAACGGTGAAAAGGACCGCCTCATGAGGAAAGCGTTCGCTTCCTTTAAGCCCGGGGAGTCTCCCGCATTTTTGGAGTTCGTGGAGAAAAACTCCGAGTGGCTGCTCCCTTATTCGGCATTCAGGTGCCTTACCCAAGAATTCGGGACACCTGATTTCCACAAGTGGGGAAAGATGGCGAAATACTCACCTAAGAAAGTGTCCGAATATATCGCCGAACATAAGGACGAAGTCGACTATCACTGCTTCGTGCAGTACCACCTTGACGCCCAGCTCAAGGAGGCGGTCGCCTATGCCCATGCCCACGGAGTCGCCCTCAAGGGAGACCTCCCCATCGGAATCAGCCGCACAAGTGTCGACGCTTGGCAGTATCCCGAACTCTACCACCTCGATTCCCAGGCCGGTGCACCACCCGATGTGTTTGCCGTAAAGGGACAGAATTGGGGATTCCCCACATACAATTGGGAGAGGATGGCAAAGGACGGCTTCGCCTGGTGGAAGTCCCGCATGAAGAAGATGAGCGAATACTTCGATGCCTTCAGGATCGACCACATATTGGGATTCTTCCGCATTTGGGAGATACCCATGGATGCGGTGCACGGACTTTTGGGCCATTTCAATCCAGCCATGCCTTACTCGGAGGAAGAACTTAAGGAATACGGTTTCGATGTGGAAGGCGGCAGGTATGTGACACCTCTGGTTGAGCCTTGGGTAATCGATTCCATATTCGGCGACAAGGCATCCGAAGTGTCCTCCAAATACATTAAGGACGGTCACTTGGCACCTTCTTACGACACCCAGCGAAAGGTACTGGAGAAACTTCCCGGTGAAGACAAACAGGAACTCCGCGAAGGCCTCATGGACCTCATCGACGACGTGCTTTTCGTCGAGGATCCCAGAAACAAGGGATACTACCATCCCAGGATTTCCGCACAGTATACATACACTTACCAGGCACTTGAGCAGTGGCAGAAGGATTCTTTCAACGCCCTTTACAACGACTTCTTCTATCATCGCCACAACGATTTCTGGAAGGATTCGGCAATGGCGAAACTGCCTTCCCTGCTCGATTCCACGTCCATGCTGACCTGCGGGGAAGACCTCGGTATGATACCTGCGTGCGTTCCTGACGTAATGAAGGACCTCCGCATACTCTCGCTTGAAGTTCAGAGGATGCCGAAGGATCCGGAGAAACTTTTCGGGGACCCGTCGGAGTATCCTTACCTCTGCGTTTGCGCAACCGGTTCCCACGACACTTCCAACATCCGCGCTTGGTGGGAAGAGGATAGGGACCTTTCGGAACGCTTCTACCACGAGTGCCTGCACGCAAGCGGTGAGGCCCCCTACTTCTGCGAGCCTTGGGTTTGCGACATGATAGTTGGGCAGCATGTCAAATCACCCGCCATGCTTTGCATCCTCCCCCTCCAGGATTGGCTTTCAGTGGACGCTTCGGTGCGCTACCAGGGAGACCCTTCCGATGAGAGGATAAACGTTCCGGCCATCCCCCGCTATTACTGGCGCTACAGGATGCACCTGACCCTTGAGAACCTTCTTTCGCAGACCCGCCTTAACGAGCACCTTAAGGGGATGATCCGTGACGGCGGAAGGAACATCTGATTTCTTTTAGGAAAAATTTCGACCTATGCCCAGGAAGTTCAGTAATCTTGCCCTCATAACGGTTTTCGCCTTGGCCCATGCCTTGGCAACCATCCTGTGCCACCTCATTGGTATAGGGGACTCGATCGTGCTGACACTCCTCACGATGACGCTGACCGTGATGATTTGCGTCAGGCAGAGGCTCTCCCTGGAATTTACGGCCCTCAACATAATCCTGGTGAACATAATAGGGTATGTTGCAGGCCTTGCCATAGCCGGGATTTTCAAGGGGTTCGTTTCCTCCCCGATGATACAGTCGGCTCTGAGCACATTCGTCACTACCGAACTCATAGGATGGGGATTGGTGGGATTCTGCCACCTTTTCTCCGACGATATGGAGGCGGAACCGATATCGTCAGTCCAGTTGAGGTGGATAATTGCCGCTGTGGCCCTTGTGCTCGTCGCAAGGATCCTTGTCGGGGGGACCCTCAGGAAAGACCTTTTCAAGGGTAGGAACATATTCGATCCCCGGTCCGCCTTCCTTTCCAATACGGTCGTAGTATTCACCATGGTGGCTCTCACCGTACTTTTCATCCAGTATCTGGACAATCCGGAAAGGAAGTTTTCCCCTTCGGATAAGGTGGTGGCTTCGGTCGTGTTCTTCATCGTAATCTGCTGCCTTTCTTCCCTTATGGTCGGATACGGGATACCGTTTGCCATAAAGGGGGATTTCACTTTCGGGAGGTTCTTGGAATTTCTGGTTGCTTCGCTGCTTTGCGAAATCACCATCTATTCCGTGGTCTACATGATAGACTATGCCATCAGGGCGAGGCACAGCATGGAGCTGGAAAGGGAGAGGGCAAACCTTGCCCAGTCGCGCTACCAGAACCTTAAGCAACAGGTGAATCCGCATTTCCTTTTCAATTCCTTGAACATATTGGACTGTCTTGTCGCCGAGAAGAAGGATGACGACGCCCGTTCTTTCATAAGGAAGCTTGCGGGGATATACCGCTACATGCTTCGGAACGAGAGCGAACCCATAGTGAGACTTTCCGATGAAATGGACTATGCGACCATGTACGGCGACCTTCTCATGGTGCGTTTCCCTTCCGGACTAAAGATTGAGAATGAGATAAGGAAGGAAGACCTCCAAAGGTATGTCGTTACGTATTCTGTGCAGATGCTCCTTGAGAATACCGTGAAGCACAATGCGGTTTCTCCCCAGAGGCCCCTTGTGATAAGGATGCGTTCCGACGGGCAGTACATAAGTGTCGAGAACAACAGGACCCCGAAGATTGAGGAAAGCTCATCCACTGGCGTAGGGCTCACGTACATAAAGAAAAACTACGCCGACAGGGGTGGGGGAGAAGTCAAGATAGAATCCGACGACACCACATACAAAGTATCACTACCGTTATTATGACCCGCACAAAATGAGAACGTTCATTATCGAAGATGAGAAAATGGCGAGGGACTCCCTGCGAAGGACCCTTGTCGAGAATTTCCCTGACATAGAGATAGTGGGGGAGGCGGGATCCGTCGAGGAGGCCGTGGCTTTCCTTAAGGAGAACGGTCCCGACATAATATTCATGGACGTGGAACTATCCGACGGCAAATGTTTCGAGATATTCCGCCAGGTGGAGGTGAAGGCCCATGTGATAATGACGACCGCATACGACAGTTATGCGGTGCAGGCCTTCGAGGTGAATTCCATAGACTACCTTCTGAAGCCGATTGAGATAGGTGCCCTGCGTAGGGCTGTGGAAAGGTGCAGGCAGGCAGAGAGCAGTGCCGACATGGGAAAAATCATAGAGGCGATTTCATCCAAGGGTGACAAGGCTTGGAAGGAAAGGTTCCTAGTGCACCTTAACGACAGGATAGTCCCCGTGAAGACATCCCAAGTGGCATATTTCTTCTCAGAGGCCAAGGACAACCACCTTGTGACAAGGGACGGGACCACCTACATATTGGATTCCTCCATGGATACGATATCTTCCGAGGTCAATCCCGAACACTTCTTCAGGGTGTCCCGAGGTTGCATCATAGCCAAGGATTCGGTTGAGAGCGTCACCAAGCTTCTGGGAGGTCGCCTTAAGATAATCCTTCCCCCATATCTTACCGGGAAGGGAGGGCACAATTCGGAATTCATAGTGGCTAGGGCCAGGGTGGACGATTTCCTCCGCTGGCTTGAGAAATGACCCCTTCACCCCTCTGAAGCATTTATGGGAATCTTCCCATAAGGCGTTTAGGGGATCATAAACATAATCTTTGACTTTGGAGCCTCCGCATAATCATATGTGCAGGGGCTTTACTTTTATATATAGGTATGAAAAGGAAAATCGACCAGACCTGCCGATTATAATTATAGTCACCATAAAAATAGTCACTATCTTTACGGAAAAACATGTCATGATAGCGGACAACCCTTTTGTAATACACGGATTCGCTTCCGGGGACCTCTTTTGTGGAAGGGAAAAAGAGACGGAAATGTTGGTTTGTGAAATTTCCAATGGGAACAATGTGTCTCTGTCATCCAGACGACAATTGGGTAAAAAAGCCTTGGTCCTCAATGTTTTTTTTCCAAGAAGCGGATAAAGGAAAAATACAACACCTTCCTTATCGACATTTATGACACGAAGGATCCGAGGGAACTGGTACTCAGACTCTTCAAAAGCATCCTGTTGGAATTGGTCGCTAAAGATAAGGGGAAACTTCCACTTTTCTTGGGTTACCTTAAGACCCTTTCCCATAGGGTTTGGTTCGATATGTATGGAAATCCCATAATCGGCACTAAACTCGGGGACGTAACTTACCCTAGGACCACACTTGAAGAAATTTTCCAATATCTGGAGAATTCCACAAGGCCTAATATAGTGGCGATTGACGAATTCCAAGTCATAGGCAAATACAAGGATTGCAATATGGCGGCAACTTTGCGCACATACATCCAACATTGCCATAATGTGGGATTCATTTTCACCGGTTCGGATGAGGGTATGATGTGGCGGATGTTCCATTCTGAAAACCAGCCTTTTTTTGGCAGTACGACGCCTATGACGCTTTCCCCTTTGCCCAAATCCCAATACAGGCAATTTGCCCAAGACCTTTTTTCAAAGGACGGCAAATCCCTTTCCGGGGACGCTTTCGATTGGACTTACGGTAAGTTCGGAGGCTTTACCGGCTATATTCAGAAAATCCTGAACAAACTGTACTTCATGTGTCCCAAGGGTAAGGAGGTCGGAAGGCAGGATGCCATAAGTGCGCTTAACATCCATTTGGACGGAATGAGTACGTATGCGCAGGACCTTTTGGCTGACATTACGCTAAAACAAAAGATGGTGCTCCTTGCCATTGCCGGGGAGAAAAATGTAAGTGAACTCGGAAGCGGAGACTTCCTCTCAAAATATGGCCTCGGCACCCCCAGTTCAGCCAAGGCTGCGGTCAAAGGCCTTTCAGAAAGAAGGATCCTGATTTCCGACAAGGGGTCTTGGTGCATATCCGACAAAATGTTGGAAGTGTGGCTCAGGAGATATTTGGGGATAGAGGAGGATTTGTTATTCTCAGATCGCCAAGGTTAGGCATACGGAAAACATATCAGGTAATAACCTTTACACCATAGTCCCGGCATATCCGAATATGCTGGGGCTTTTGTTATGTAGCTGATTATTATGGATATAGGCGATTTGGGACAATTTTACCCAAGACGAATTTCGGTTCATCCGTTTTTTCTCACCATTCATCCCGGATTTTTGCCAATTCATCATTAAATCGTTTTATTTGAATAATTGAAAATTTATATTTGTACGCTAAAAACTGTGAAACCACGTAACTCCTAAAACGTTGTAACCTCACAAGATTAAACGCAACCAATATAAATGAAGCAAAAACCTAAGCTATCCTTTTGGCAAATCTGGTACCTGAGTTTCGGATTCCTCGGCGTGCAAATCGGTTATTCCCTGCAGAATTCCAACACGTCGAGCATATTCAAATCCTTGGGTGCGGATACCAGCCAGTTGAGTCTGTTCTGGCTCGCAGCCCCCATAGCGGGAATGGTGATCCAACCGATCATCGGAATGCTGTCGGACGACTCTTGGACAAAGCTTGGAAGACGCAAACCCTACATCCTACTCGGGGCGTTGATTTCGACCATAGCTCTGATGCTGATGCCGAACTGTCCCAAGCTGCTTGCCTTCGCACCTCTTCTGATGGGTGCTCTGATCCTCCTTTTCATGGACCTGTCATTCAACGTCACCATGCAGCCTTTCCGCTCGCTGGTTTCCGATATGCTTGACGACAGCCAGAAGACCAAAGGTTATGTGATCCAGACCCTGCTTATTAACCTCGGAGCCGTCATAGGTGGAGTCCTCCCTTGGCTCATAACGAAGGTTCTCACCAAAATGGACGTTGACCTCACCCCTCAGCCCGGACACGTTCCCATAGCGATATGCTGGGCATATTATATAGGTGGCGCCCTCCTTTTGCTTTCAGTCCTTGTAACCATATTCAAGGTAAAGGAATATCCTCCCAAGGAATTTGCGGAGTACAACGGAATCACTGAAGAGGAACAGAAGGAACCCAAGGAAAACTTTTTCCAACTTCTGAAGAAGACCCCCAAGGTCATGCTTCAATTGGGTGTCACCCAGTTTTTCTCCTGGGGTGCACTTTTCATAATGTGGACATTCCTGTTCCCCGCCATTGACGGAGTGGTTACGGACAACGCCGGATATGCCCTCTCCTCAACGGACGCATCAAACTGGGTGGGAATCCTCAATGCGGTTTATCCGGTTCCAGCCTGTATCGCAGCCCTTTTCATGACAAAGCTTGCGGAGCGTTTCGGAAACAAGGCCGTATACGGGGTTTGTCTGCTTTTCGGCGCCGCCGGATTCCTGACGATTCCCTTGCTCCAAAACAAGTACGCACTCATGATACCGATGATCGGTATCGGTATAGCATATGCGGCTATCCTCGCGATGCCGTACTCAATCCTTTCCAAGGCACTTGATGCCCGTAGGACAGGTGTTTTCATGGGCATATTCAATTTCACGATTACAATACCACAGATAGTGATCGGTGCCCTCGGCGGACTGATACTCAAGTACTGCTTTAAGATGCACACTCCATCCATGCTTGTGCTCGCAGGAGTATTCATGCTGCTTGCTGCCGTCTCCGTATACTTCGTAAAGGAGACTTCCTCTCACCATGTTGCTAGCGAAGATGGCAATAAAACGGAATAGATAGAACTAACTATATTAATGTCAAACACTAACTACACTCTAATGAAAAAGATTCTAACCCTAGTG
>Ga0181612_123710_pt1 | contig 17677 bp, 10 predicted proteins | sample HoacroProtozoa21_FD_119630 | JGI IMG/M metagenome (GOLD analysis project Ga0181612, IMG submission 119630) | Hoatzin crop microbial communities from Cojedes, Venezuel. Combined Assembly of Gp0051906, Gp0051904, Gp0051908 | reverse complement strand
TCTGCAGAAAGCAAATTATCCCAACCAAAAAGACGGCGCGGAGGTGAACTTCGAAATCGCTTATCCCACCAATGAAAACGCTGTGGGACAGAGCGTTCGCGCCTATCTGAGCAAGGAACTGTGCAGCGCCGCCCTCATGGCTTCAGAAGACGATAATGTTCGTCCGCAGCAAGCGCCGAATGTGGCCGACCAGGTGCGCTACAGCGGCATGCAGGCCCACGACCTTTTGGCGCAAAGCCGCGAAATGCAGCGCAAATACATGCTGGAGGAGCGCGACGAAGAGGACATGGATGGCGAGATTTCCGTGCCAAACTACGAGCAAATGTTCACCAGCAAACCGCTCTGCCAGACCGACAATTACGTCACTTATCAGACCGAGAACTACATCTATCTGGGCGGTGCGCACGGCAATACCAGCCGCACTTTCGCCACATTCGCCAAGGCGTCGGGCAACCAGCTTGGGCGCGTGCTGAAATCGGGCAAGGAAGACGAGATGCAATCCCTGCTGCGCGAGGGCATGCTGCTCTATTTTTCGCAAAACGACCCCGACTTCACGCCTGACAACCTTTTTGAAGAACTGCAACTGGAGACCGAGGGCTACATTCCGCTGCCCGCAACCGAGCCCGCGCTCACCAAGGCCGGCCTGCTCTTCACCTACCAGCAGTACGAAATCGCGCCCTATTCCGCCGGCATCATCTCCTTCACCCTGCCCTACGAGCAGGTGCAACCCTTCATGACCAGCGAGGCCAAGGCGCTGATTGAGGAGAATGAAAAGCCGTAAAAACTTAGGAACTTTCATAAACTCAATAACTTAAAGTCCCAAAAACTCACAAATATGGACATCTGTATCGCTTGCGGCGCCCGTCCCAATTTCATCAAGGTGGCGCCCATCATCCGCGCCATTGAGGCGGCGAAAAAGCAGGGCGAGCAACTCGATTACACCCTCGTTTACGCCGGAAATGCCGACGACCCCACGCTCGAACCGACCCTCTTTTCCGACCTCGGCATAGCGCGCCCAACCGTCTTCCTCGGCGCTTCAGAAGAGAGCCTGAACCTGCTGGCCAGCCACGCCATGGGCGCCTTCGACAGTTACCTCACCGAGCATCCCACCGATGTGGTCATCGTGGTGGACGACCTGGCAAGCACCATGGCTGTGACCATCACCGCCAAGAAGCGCGGCATACGCGTGGCGCACCTCGTGGCAGGCACCCGTTCCTTCGACATCAACATGCCGAAGGAAATCAACCGCCTCGTCATCGACGGCCTGTCCGACTACCTCTTCACCGCTGGCGCCGGCAGCGAGAGCAATGCCAGCCGCGAAGGCGCCGAAATGTCGCGCACATTCATGGTTGGCAACATCCTCATCGACAACTTGCGCTACTATCACGACCGCTTTGCGCAGCCGCAATGCGTTGAGACTCTGGGACTTTCCGAAGGCAAATACCTCGTCTTCACGCTCAATCGCAAGGCACTTTTGGCCAACGAAACGAACCTGCACGCCATGCTCGCCGCACTCATTTCCGCCGCCGATGGCACCCCCATCGTGGCCCCGCTGCGCCAGCAGACACGCACGGTGGTGGAACCGCTCCTCACTGACGAGCAGCGCAAGCATTTCCTGCTCACCGAACCGCTTGACTACCTGCACTTTGGGTGGCTCACCGCCCATGCCCTTGGCGTGGTGACCGACAGCGGAAACGTGGCGGAAGAGGCAACGTTCAACGGCGTGCCATGCATTACCCTCAACTCCTACACCGAGCACATCGAAACCGTGCTAAACGGCACCAACGAACTGGTGGGCGAGGACCCCGAAAAACTCGCCGACTGCGTGAAGAAAATGGTGGCCGGCGAATGGAAAAACGGTACGCTGCCCGACCGCTGGGACGGCAGAACTGCCGAGCGCATCGTGCACATTCTCTTGGGAAAATAACGCCCGCGCAAACTCATTTTCGGCAAAAATCGCCCATTTCGCTTCGCAAAAATCGCTTCATTTTTTCGCACAAAAACGATGAAAAAGGTCACGATTCTCATTCCCTGCCACAACGAGGAGGCCTCGCTGCCGCTGCTCAGTGAGCGGCTGACCGAACTCATGCGCGCCAATGCCGGCTACGACTGGGAACTGCTCTTCGTGAACGACGGCAGCACGGACGGCACGCTCGACTGCATCAAGGCGCTCCGGCAGCAGGACAGCCGCGTTTGCTACGTGGACCTCTCGCGCAATTTCGGCAAAGAGGCCGCCATGCTCGCCGGTTTCGACTACGCCACGGGCGACTGCCTCGTCATCATGGACGCCGACCTGCAGCATCCGCCCCACCTTGTGCCTGAAATGCTGCGATTTTGGGAGGAAGGCTATGAGGATGTCTATGCCAAACGCCGCAGCCGAGGCAAGGAAAGTTGGTTGCGCAAGCGCCTTTCGCTGCTCTACTACCGCCTGCTGCAAAAGACTTCGCGGGTGGACATTTTGCCCAACGTGGGCGACTTTCGCCTGCTCGACCGCAAGTGCATCGAGGTGCTGAAGCAGTTGCGCGAGAGCGAACGCTACACGAAAGGCATGTTTTGCTGGATAGGATTCCGGAAAAAGGAAATAGAGTTTGAGCAAGGCGACCGCGTGGCAGGCCATTCGTCGTGGAGTTTCCACAGCCTTTTCGGCCTCGCTATGGAGGGCATCACTTCCTTCACCGTTGCCCCGCTGCGCATCTCCACGGTGATGGGCTTCGGCGTTTCGCTCGCGGCCTTTGCCTACATGTGCTACGTGCTCGTCAAGGCGCTCATCTGGGGCGACCCCGTGCAGGGTTTCCCCTCGCTCATGGTCGTCATCCTGTTCCTCGGCGGCGTGCAACTGCTTTCGCTTGGCATCATCGGCGAATATCTGGGGCGGATTTTCAACGAAACCAAGCAGCGCCCCGTCTATGTGGTGCGCGAAACGGAAGGCCTTTCGCCGAAAAACGATGAAATCAGCGGCAAAAACGATGATTTTAGCGGCAAAAATGACGGAAAATCCGCGGCAAATGAAACCCGCTGACGCCCCTTCGCGCCTTTATTGGTGCCTGTTGGCGGCCATTGCGCTGGCATTTTTCGTACTCAATGCCTACACGCCGCTCTACATCGACGACTGGCACTACAACTACATCTTCGGAACGCGCGAACCCATCCGCTCGCTCGGCGACCTGCTGCGCAGCCAATACATTCATTATATGGAGTGGAACGGGCGCCTTGTGCCGCATTTTTTCGTGCAACTTTTCGACGGAATGCTCGGCAAGGCGGCGTTCAATGTGGTCAACGCCCTGATGTTGCCGCTGCTCATCCACCTGCTCTGCCGCCAGTTCGTTCCGCGCCGCCAGTGGTACGCCGCCGCATCGGTCATCCTCTGCCTCATTCTTTTCCTCTTGCCAGGGTTCAATACGTGCCTGCTGTGGATGAGCGGCGCGTGCAATTACCTGTGGACCAGCGTATTCCTGCTGCTGTTCCACCGCACGCTCTTCTCGGAGCGCAAGGTCAGCGCCCTCCTTTTGCCCCTCCTTTTTCTTTGGGGAATCTTTTGCGGCTGGACGCACGAAGGGTTCGTCATCGGCCTTTCCGCCGCCTACGCGCTCCATTTCCTGTGCCACCGCCGCCTGCTCAGCGCCCAGCGCATCGCCCTGCTCGCAGGCTTTTGCTGCGGACTGCTCATGATTGTGGTGTCGCCCGGCATGCACCAGCGCGCCGAGGCCGAGGCGAACATCCCCCATTCGCTGCTCATTTTTCTGAAAAACTACCTGCTCGCCACCGTCTTCATCGTCTTTACCGCCCGCCTTTTCTTCCTCCGCATGGCACTCGTTTGGGTGCATGGAGCGCGCGAAATCGGCATAAAATCCTTCCTGCGCCGCCATCGTTTCCTGCTTTCCGCCATCCTGCTGACCAGCCTTATCGTGCTGATTTCGTGGTTGATTTTCGGCGAAACCTTGCTCAGTTACATCGCTATTCTTCCGCTGTTCATGGGACTTTGGGTGGAACTGCAAACGCTCCGCCGCACGCCCCATCTGCGCAGTTGGGCGCGCCGCAACCAAATCTGGTGGACGGCGCTCGCCGTGGAAATCCTCTTCGTGCTTTTCGTCAACGGCCGTTTCCAAAACATCTTCTTCGGCGCCGAGTTTTTCTCCCTCATCCTGTGCATCCAACTCCTGTTCATGTCCACCCACGGCCTGCTGCAAACGCTTTCGGCAAAGGCGTTGCGGCGCATTTGCCTCGTGCTCAATATCGTTGCGCTGCTGACGTTCATCGCCGTGGCCGTGGCCAGCAGGAACAACTATCGCAGCCTGCAGCGCGACATTGCCGCCGTGCAGCCCGACGAGGAGGTGATGTGGACCGACCGCAGCAACCATCTCGGCCGTTTCGTAGTCAACGATTACGTGGAATGGTTTGATAGTCCGTGGCTTGCGCGCCGATTGGGCAAGCAGAAACTCGTCTATCTGCCCCGCCAGCTCCGCGGCAAGTTGCCCGAACTGACGCAGGACGGCCGCTTCCACCTCTACCGCCCGTGGCTTTTCTACATCAAAGCGCTCGACGATGGCGGCGATTCCGCGGCCCAAACGCCAACCGCTGCCACGCTCCTGCTGCGCCCCTCCGACTTCGCCGCTATGCCGCTCCCGCAAAGGATTCTGGCACCCCACATGTCGCGCTACGCAGCAACCGAATGGCCGGCCGAAGTGTCCGTATTCCGCATCGGCGCAACCCGCTACGTCTTGGTGACTTGCCCCGAAATTTTCCTGCCCAGGGTGCAAGGCATTCGCCTGGAGCCATAAGTCATTCGCTTGAAGCCATAAAAAAAGACTGGCACTCAGAACACGCTGAATGCCAGTCATTTTGCTCGTTTCTTCGCGGCAATTCGTGCCGCTCTCCGCTTAGTTTTTCAACGAATACGTGATAGTTGTCACGCCGCGCACGTTCTTGATGTAAGGCGTATTGCTGTCGCGGTCGGTGATGTCGAACTGCCCCTGGTCGGCCGTGATGATTTTGTTCAGTTTGCTCTTCGAATTCTTTGCAAACTGCTGCGCCGTCTTCTCCGCATTGGCAATGGCCTCCGCCATCATTTCCTCCTTAATGTCCTGAAAACCAGTGAAGTCGTACACCACCGGATTTTCCCAGTTGTTCTCGCCCGTGATGGCGATGCCCTGGTCGAGCAACTCGCCCTGGCGCGCAATCAGCGCCCGAACCGTGTCCACGTGGGTAGAAACCACCGTGATATTCGACGTCAGCGCGTAGCGGAACTTGGCGTCCTGGCTGTAACTGCCCTCCGCGATGTAGTCCTGCACTTTCGGCGCATTGCGCGAAATTTCCTCAGCGGTCAACCCATTGTCCTTCAGGAACTTCTCGATGATGTCCGTCTTCTGGTTCACCGTGGCGTAGAGCCCCTTCAGGTCGTTGCCCGTCTCCTTCGTCGTGATGCTCCAAGTCACCTTGTCCGCCTTCACTTCCCGCTCCGCCAGGCCCTTCACGGCCACCACGCGGTCGCGGTTCACGATGCTCTCAATGCCGCTCCTCAGGCACAGGCCGAGGGCGAGCAGGCCGACCGCCACCAGTGCAGCCGGCACAATCAGATTGTTCTTCATTGCTTTCATGGTTTTTTACAAAATAAGATTTGCCGTTACGATATTAAATAATGTGCGGTGCCGCGGCGCCAACGCCCCCAACACCATATACCTATAACGCCCAATCTGCCCCAAAATTGTGCAATGCGTAAAATTTATTTTGTAGGTTGCAATTTCCCCATTTCATGCCCAAACCGCCAAATTTACGCCTAATTTTTCCGGCGCACCGGAAGAATTACGCCTAATTTTTCCGTTTGGGCAGGTTTGCTTCCTCAAAATCGCATGGTTTCTTCGTGAGGCAGTGACGATTATTCTCCGCAAAAATTCGGAGATTATTCGGCTTATTCTCCGAAAATTTTCGGAGATTAGGGCTGGAGACCGCAAAGGTAGTACCCATTTTCGCGCCAGGGCGGAAAAAGGAAGGGCATCGTTTTGAAAAAGGAAGGGCATCGTTTTGAAAAAGGAAGGGCGTCGTTTTCGAAAACGAAGGGCATCGTTTTGAAAAAGGAAGGGCATCTTTTTCGCAAAGGATAGTTGTCTTTTCAGCAAAGGCTGGGCGGCGGTTCGGAAAAACGGTTCGACAAGTTATCGTAGATTGTACGATAAGCAGAAAATCTTATCGTAGCAGGTATGATTTGTAAGTTATTGATAAAAAGTGTGTTGGTTTTGATAAATTTTACTGATTTTCTTGTTTGTTTCTGAAAAACTTTCTATCTTTGCCGCTGTAATCACCAAACTGAGTGTAACTGACCTATGTCGCACGAACAAATTAACCCTTACGTTTCCGTCGATTGCGTGGTGCTCGGCTTCGATGGGCGCCAACTCAATGTGCTGCTGGTGAGGCAACGCGAGGAGGGCACCGACGAGAATAGCACCGGCTACTATAAGTTGCCGGGCAGCCTGATTTACATGCACGAGACCCTTGACGAGGCGGCGCAGCGCGTGCTTCGCCAACTCACGGGCCTGAGCCAGGTGAACCTGTATCAGTTCTACGCGTTCGGCGCGCTCAACCGCCTCGACAACCAGCGCGACCGCGTGTGGCTGGAGCATTTCCACCGCTTGGAGAAAAGCCTGGAGCGCATCGTCAGCGTGGGCTACTTTTCGCTGATTCGCATCAACCGCACCATGCTCCAACTCGACAAGGGCTACGAAGCGTGCTGGATGCCGCTGAGCGATTTGCCTCAATTGGCCTTCGACCATAACGACATCATTTCCAAGGCGATGGAGAAGATTGCAGGGGTGGTGGAGGCCATGCCCGAGATTGTTTTCTCGCTCCTTCCCCGCAAATTTACCGCCTCGCAACTGTTCTACGCCTACAGTGCCACGACGGGCAAGACGATGGACATCCGCAATTTCCACAAGAAACTCCACACCATGCCTTTTGTGGTGCCGCTCGAGGAGAAGCAGAAGGACGTAAATCACCGCGCCGCCCGCCTCTATCGGTTCGACAGGCGGCTGCTCGTGCCATAAAACATCGCCGCGAAAAAGTTAAATTGACTTGCAAATTAACTTAATCAGTGCGGCAAATGTTAAATCACTCTTCCGATGAAATGGCGCATTTTTGAGAAATGGCGCTTATTATAGTTAATAAAATCACAATTAATATCAATTGCAAAATGATGAAAAGAACGTTGGTTTCAGCAACATTCGCAGTTGCTTTGTTCCTGGGCCTTGGCGCCCAGGCTCAGACAGTGGAGTGGAATCAGACCACCGATGGGAACCCCATGCAGCGCAGCCGCGCCAAACTGACGAAGGAGGCGGCGCAAACGCCTGTGGTTGAGGTGGATGAGGCGTCGAAAGGCTTTGAATATAAAGACTGGGGAACGACCTTCAACGAGCAGAACTGGTCGGCGCTGCAGGTGCTGACTGAGGACGAGCGGCAGGAAATTCTGCGCAATATGTTTGCCCCAGACGGGCAGTTGCGCCTGACCCGCGGCCGCATTGGCATGAACGCGAACGACTATGCCCTGCAGTGGTTCTCGTGCGATGAGGTGGACGGCGACTTCCAGTTGCATTATTTCAACATCGACCGCGACAAAGAGTACATCATTCCCTACATCCACGCGGCGCAGAAATACCAGCCCGGCCTCACCTTCTGGACCTCGCCGTGGAGCCCGCCCAGTTGGATGAAAATCAACCACCACTACGCCGTGCAGAGCAGCCGGTACAGCGACCTTGACCCCAAACTCGACCGCTTGCTCTACGAGGACGGCGACCGCAGCGACAACGAGCAGGTGAATCCCGATAAGAACCTGTTTCCCAGGCGGATGGCGGTGAACGACTACATGATTCAGGACCCGCGCTACCTGCAGGCCTACGCCAATTATTTCTGCAAATACATTGACGCTTACGCCGCCGAGGGCATCCCTATTAATATGGTGATGTATCAGAATGAGGCGTACAGCTACACGCCCTATCCCGGCTGCCCGTGGACGCCTGAGGGCGCCATCCGCTTCAACATGGAGTACCTGGGCCCGACGCTCAAGGCGAAACACCCCGAAGTGGCGCTCTACATGGGCACTTTCAACACCAACCGCTACGACAACGTGCACCAGATTCTGAGCGACGAGCGCATGAAAGACTACGTGAGCGGCTGCGGATTTCAGTGGGAAGGCGGGCAGATTTTGCCCCGCATCCGCCAGGAGCACCCCGAATGGAACTACATCAGCAGCGAGTGCGAGTGCGGTTGGGGCAGTTTCGACTGGGGCGCTGCCGAGCACACGTTCCACCTGCTCAACCACTACCTGGGCAACGGATGCAACGAGTTCTTCAACTGGAATGCTGTGCTGCGCGACAATGGCGAGAGCGCGTGGGGATGGAAGCAAAACGCCCTCATCCGCGTGGACACACAGACCAAGACGTTTGCCTACACGCCTGAGTACTACGCCTTTATGCACTACAGCCACTTCATTCCGAAGGGCAGCCAAATCCTGGCGTTCTCGCCGAGCGACCGCACGCAAATGCCTGTGCTGGTGGTTCGGAACGACCGCGGAAAATACGTGGTTGTGGCAGGCAACTTCAAGGGCGAACCGCAGCAACTGACCGTGCGCTTGGGCAAGAAATATCTGAATGCCACCCTGCCGGCCCATAGTTTCCACACCTTCGTGGTGAAGTGAGGGCAGAAAAACGCAAAAATCGCCCATTTCGCTTCGCAACTTCTCGGCTGCACTCGGCAAAGTCCAAATAATTCCTACGTCATTATTTGTCCTTTGCGCTCGTTTGCACGAGAAGACATCGGGATTTTTTGCCCCATTTCGACACAAAAAACCATATATAATATGTACCTACTTGGTTATGACATTGGCACCTCGTCGGTGAAGGCGTCGCTGGTTGACATCCGCAGCGGCCTGACCGTTGCGTCCTGCTTTTGGCCCGAGACCGAAGCGCCGATTCTTGCCCTGCAACCCGGTTGGGCCGAGCAAGCGCCCGAAATGTGGTGGGAAAACCTGAAGATTGCCACCCGTAACGTGCTGAAACAGAGTGGGGCAGTGGGCAAAAACGTGAAAGCCATCGGCATCAGTTACCAGATGCATGGGCTGGTGTGCGTGGACCAGTGCGGACGGTCCCTCCGCCCGTCCATCATCTGGTGCGACGGTCGCGCCGTTCCCTTTGGCAATGCCGCCTTCGACCGCATCGGCCACGAGCGCGCCCTGAGCCATTTGCTCAACTCGCCAGGCAATTTCACGGCGGCAAAACTGGCGTGGGTGAAGGAAAACGAGCCCGAAACATTCGCCAAAATCGCCAAAATTATGCTGCCCGGAGACTACATCGCGCTGAAACTCAGCGGCAAAGCCACGACCACCGTTTCTGGCCTGAGCGAAGGCATCTTCTGGGATTTTCAGCAGAATGCGCTGAGCGAGGACGTGATGCAGGCGTTTGGTTTCAGCAAGGACCTCATTCCGGAGGTGGTGCCGACCTTTGGCGTGCAGGGCGAAGTGACCGAAGAGGCCGCTGCCGAACTGGGTCTTGCGGCAGGCACGCCCATTGCCTACCGCGGCGGCGACCAACCCAACAACGCCCTGTCGCTCAACGTGATGCGGCCTGGCGAAATCGCTGCCACCGCTGGCACGAGCGGCGTGGTCTATGGCGTGCTCGACCGCGTGGTCTATGACCCGCAGAGCCGCGTCAACACCTTTGCCCATGTGAACCATAGCGCGGCACAGACCCGCCTTGGCGTGCTGCTTTGCATCAACGGCACGGGCATCCTCAACGCCTGGATGCGCCGCAATGTGGCGCCCGAGGGCATCAGTTACTCCGACATCAATGCCCTGGCGGCGCAAGTGCCCGTGGGCAGCGAGGGCCTCACCGTCTTGCCCTTCGGCAACGGCGCTGAGCGCTTGCTGCAGAACCGCGACGTGGGCTGCACCGTGCACGGCATCAACTTCAACATCCACACCAAGGCCCATCTGCTGCGCGCTGCGCAAGAGGGCATCGCCTTTGCCTTCAAGCAGGGCATGGAGATTATGGAGGGCTTGGGCATGGCCATCCGCAACATCCACGCGGGCCACGCCAACATGTTCCTCAGCCCCGTTTTCCGCCAGACACTGGCCGACGTCACTGGCGCCACCATCGACCTCTACGATACCGATGGCGCGGCTGGTGCGGCCAAGGGAGCGGGCATCGGCGCCGGCATTTACCGCGACAGCGACGAAGCTTTCGCCACCCTGCGCCTCATCGCCACTGTGCGTCCGCTGCCGGCCAACCAAACCGCCTGTCGCGAAGCCTACGACCGCTGGCGCCAATGCTTGGAGAAAGAATGAAAACTCCTGACTTAAAAACTCCTGACTTAAAAACTCACCAACTCAAAAACTCACCAACTATGTCACAAGAATTTTTCCCAGAGATAAAGAAAATCCAGTTCGAGGGCAAAGACTCGAAGAACCCCATGGCCTTCCACTACTACGACGCCGAGCGCGTGGTGATGGGCAAGCCGATGAAAGACTGGCTGCGCTTCGCCATGGCGTGGTGGCACACCCTTTGCGCCGAGGGCGGCGACCAGTTTGGCGGCGGCACCAAGACCTTCCCGTGGAACGCTGGCGAGAGCGCTGTGGAAGTGGCCAAGCGCCGCGCCGACGCCGGTTTTGAAATCATGCAGAAACTGGGCATCAACTACTTCTGCTTCCACGACGTGGACCTCGTTCCCGAGGCCGAGACCGTGGAGGAATACGAGGCCAACCTGAAGGAAATCGTGGCCTATCTGAAGGAGAAAATGGCGCAGACTGGCATCAAACTGCTGTGGAGCACCGCCAACGTCTTCGGCCACAAGCGCTACATGAACGGCGCCAGCACCAATCCCGACTTCGATGTCGTGGCCCGCGCCATTGTGCAGATTAAGAACGCCATGGACGCCGGCATCGCCCTCGGCGCCGAAAACTACGTCTTCTGGGGCGGCCGCGAGGGCTATTCGTCCCTGCTCAACACCGACCAGAAGCGCGAAAAGCAACACATGGCCACGATGCTGCGCATGGCCCGCGACTACGCTCGGGCAAAGGGATTCCGCGGCACCTTCCTCATTGAGCCTAAGCCTATGGAACCCACCAAGCACCAGTACGACGTGGACACCGAGACCGTCATCGGATTCCTCCGCGCCAACGATCTCGACCAGGACTTCAAAGTGAACATCGAAGTGAACCACGCCACGCTGGCCGGCCACACCTTTGAGCACGAACTCGCCGTGGCCGTGGACAACGGCATGCTCGGCAGCATCGACGCCAACCGCGGCGACTACCAGAACGGCTGGGACACCGACCAGTTCCCCATCGACCAGTTTGAGCTCGTGCAGGCCTGGATGCAAATCATCCGCAACGGCGGCCTCGGCACTGGCGGCACCAATTTCGATGCCAAGACGCGCCGCAACTCCACCGACCTCGACGACATTTCATCGCCCACATCAGCGGCATGGACGCCATGGCCCGCGCCCTCCTTTCCGCCGCCGAACTCCTCGAGAAGTCGCCCTACAAGCAGATGCTCAAGGACCGCTACGCCTCCTTCGACAGCGGCATGGGCAAAGACTTTGAGGACGGCAAGCTCACCCTGGAGCAGGTCTATGAATATGGCAAGCAGGTGGGCGAGCCCAAGCAAACGAGCGGCAAGCAGGAACTCTACGAGGCCATTGTCGCCATGTATTGCTGACCCCGCGGCAAGTAAAAAAGGAAGACTTTCCTTTTCGAAAACGAAGGTCTTCCTTTTCTAAAACGATGCCCTTCGTTTTGAGAAATGAAGGTCTTCGGCCAGAAAGCTTGCTTCCTGCAGCCACTTCTTCTGGCAAAAAAGATGAAAAGAAAACGGCTAATAAGACTAACTAAAAATACTAAAATGAAAAGAAAATCTCTACTCATCGTGCTGCTCGTTTCGGCAGCAAGCAGCCTTTTTGCGCAGACAAAGGGCTTCTGTTTCCGTTCCACCGACGGCGACTATTGGAAAATGAGCGATGTGGCCATTGCCGAGGAGGTGACAGGCACGCCTCAAATCATCATCCGAAGCGACCAGCCGCGGCAGACGTTTCTGGGGTTTGGCACCACGTTCAACGAACTCGACTGGGACGCCTACAGCCTGATGTCGGCATCCGACCAGGCGCTGCTCAACAAGCGTGCCTACAATCCCAGCGGCGACCTGCGCCTCACGGTGGGCCGCATCTCCATTGGCGCCAACGACTTTGCCCGCGATTGGTACAGCTGCAACGAAACGGACAACGATTTCACCATGCAGCACTTCACCATTGAGCGCGACCAGCAGGCCATCATCCCTTCCATCAAGGTGGCGCTGGAGCAAAATCCTGGCATGACCTTCTGGGCGTCGCCGTGGAGCCCGCCGCAGTGGATGAAGACCAACAAGCACTATGCCCAGCAGGTGTCGAACACCAACGGCTGCCCCTTCTCCGTGGCGCCCTATTTCAACGACCAGTTCATCGATGACCCCAACTATTACAATGCCTACTGCCTCTATTTCTCGAAGTTCATCGATGCCTACGCTGCGGAGGGAATTCCCATCACCAGCCTGGCCTATCAGAACGAGGCCTACAGCTACACCGTCTATCCTGGTTGCTCGTGGACTGCTGCCACAACAGGCAAGTTCCTCGCCAACTATCTCGGCTCCTATTTCGCTGAGCATCACCCCGATGTAAAACTCATTCTGGGCACCATGAACACCGCCAGCGTCGATGTCTTTGAGCAAATCCTGAACACCGAAAACATTGGCAAATACGTTTCCAGAATCGGTTTTCAGTGGGAAGGCGGCGGCGCCATCAACGAAATCATGTGGCGCCATCCCGAATACGAGGCCGTGATGACCGAGAGCGAGTGTGGCGGCGGCACGTTCGACTGGAGCGCTGCAGCCCACACTTTCCAGCTCATCAACCACTATCTGGGCAACGGCGTGACCACTTACACCTACTGGAACCTCATGCTTCAGGACGGCGGCTACAGCACTTGGGGCTGGAAGCAGAACGCGCTGGTGCAGGTGAACAGCAGCGATGGCCAGCCCAACTACACCGCTGAATACTATGCCCTGAAGCACTACAGCCACCTCATTCCGCCGCAGTCGAAAATCCTGACTGTGGATGAGGACAACCTCGTGCTCGCTGCGCAGACTCCCGATGGCGCCATCATCATCGTGGCTGGCAACGAGGGCAGCAGCACGAAGACCCTGAGCATGGACGTGGACGGCAAATACCTGCTCGCCACGCTGCCCGCCAAGAGTTTCACCAGTTACGTGGTGGGCGACGAGGAGACTCTGCTCAAGGTGCTGCAGAGCGAAGCCGCCGACCTCACCGAGGTGGAGGGCCGGACCAATGCAGGCCTGGCCAGCAGTGAATTCCAGACGCTTCGCGATGCCGTGGAGCAGGAACTCAACGGCAGCGCGGCCACGGGCGAAATCCTCAACCCCACATTCACCGACGGCAGCAGCCATTGGACCATTGAGAACGTGGCAAACGGCGGCGATTTCCGCACCAATACCATTGCCAGCCGCACCTGCTGGAACAACTGGTCGAACAATTTCACCAGCATGAATCTCTACCAAGACGTGCAAGGGCTGCAGCCTGGCGCCTACACCCTCAGCGTGAGGAGCATGTGCGGCCCAGGCGAAATCAGCGACCAGCACGCCTATGCCGTGGCGCAGTGCGACACCGCCGTCTCGCCCGTTAAGGCCATTGCCGAATGGGCTACCGAAAACGGATGGGAACTGCAGACCACCAGCACCATCATCGTGGGCACCGACGGCCTGCTGCGCGTGGGCTATGCCTCCACCTCCGGCGGCGGCACTGCAGGCTGGTTCTGCGCCACCGACTTTGCGCTCAGCGCCGTGGACGACGACTCACTGCTCATCCGCGCCGCTGCCGAAAAGTACGCTGGAACCACCATCGAGAGCAACCTGACCCGCGCCGAACTGCTGCAGACCCTCACCGAACTGCGCGCTCAGAAGCAGGCCGATGCCGTAGACCTCACCGAAGTCCTTGCCGAATATGACAAGAAAGCCGCAGAAGCACAGGCCGTTGCGAAAAATACGCTCTATGCCGACAGTGCCCGCGAAACCATTACCGCCCTCCTGGCCGAGCAGGCAGAACTGCTGCCCAGCATCAAGAACGAGACTTCGGTGAACGACCTCATCCGCCAGCTCGACAATGCCATTACGGCTGCCAAACTCACCCAGGCTGCCAGCGAAACCACCGACTTCACCTTCTACATCCAGAACCCCGGCGCAGAGGCCGAGCAGGGTTGGGCGCTGAGCGTGACCAACGGCGACGCTACGCGCAAAACGTCGCAGCACTACAGCGGCGATGCCTCCAATCCCTACTTCGACAGCTACTGCGGAACCAGCGTGAAACTCTGGTACACAGGTCGCCAAACCCTCACCGGCCTGCCCAACGGCACCTATCGCCTCGTGGCGGCAGCCCGTGCTGACGGCAACGGCGCCTACCTCACGGCCGAAACGGCTGCACAGCGCTATCAGACGCCCGTTGCCAACAGCGGCAACACGGGCGGAGAAATCTGGAGCAATGCCGCCAGCGGAACGGCCGAGAAGCAAGCCAACAACGGCAACGGATATGGCTGGGCCGATTATCAAATCACCGACATCAGCGTCACCGACGGCGTGCTTACCATTGGCTTCACCAACGACCCCTATCTCACGGGCAGCGAGTGGACCGGCACATGGATGTCGTTCGACGACTTCCGCCTCTACTACATCGCTGCGCCAACTGCCGATGCCATTTCCACCCTCTTGGGCGAGGCGGGCAGCGAAGTGATTTCCACCGAATACTTCACCCCCAGCGGCATTCGTGCGCAGTCGCTGCAGCGCGGCATCAACATCGTCAGAAAACGCCATGCCGACGGCACCGTGACCACGGCGAAAGTGCTCCGCTGAACAAACTGAACACACACATTAAATATATAGACTGCGCCATGAAGAAAACCCTTTGCCTCGCACTGTTGCTCAGTGCCAGCATCGCCGCTTCGGCCCAGGACTTCAAGACAACGGCCAACGGCACGAGCGTGGAACTGACCTTCTACGCCGAAAACATCGTCCGCGTGGTGAAATATCCCGCAAGTACTCAACCCCAAAATGAGAAGAGCCTCGTGGTGGTGATGCAGCCCGAGCAGGTGAAACTGCGCAAGCAAGACGGCGGCGTGGCCTCGCGCCAGCTCAGCGTCACCGTCGATGCCCAGGGCAACGTCGCCTTTGCCGCCACTGGCCAGCCCGTGCTGCGCGAGAGCGGCGCCGATTTCTCGCGCATCGAAACAGGCAACGACGCCGGCGCCTACAAGGCCAAGCAGACCTTCCGCCTCGCCGCCGACGAAGCCATCTACGGACTCGGCACCATTCAGGACGGCAAACTCAACCGCCGCGGCACCCACATCTTCATGGAACAGTCTAACCTTCAGGACTTTCAGCACACGCTGCAGTCGAACAAAGGGTGGGGAATCTACTTCGACAACTACTCCCGCAGCTGGTTCGACGACGACGAAAGCGGCATGGCCTTCACCAGCGAAGTGGCCGACAAAATCGACTACTACTTCGTCTATGGCGGCAAAATGACGCAAACCACCGCGCTGCTGCGCCAGCTCAGCGGCCCCTCGCCCATGTTCCCCCTCTGGACCTTCGGCTTCTGGCAGAGCCGCGAACGCTACAAGTCGGCGCAGGAACTCACCGAAGTCGTGGACAAATACCGCGAACTGCAGGTGCCGCTCGACGGCATCATCCAGGACTGGCAGTACTGGGGCAGCAACTACCTGTGGAACGCCATGGACTTCCTCAACCCCGACTTCTCCAACCCCAAGGCCATGATTGACCACGTGCACCAGCAGAACGCCCACATCATGATTTCCATCTGGGCCAGCTTCGGGCCCCACACGCTGCCCTACCGCCAGCTCGACGAGAAAGGCCTGCTTTTCAACTTCCCCACATGGCCCCAGAGCGGTCTCTCCGCCTGGCCGCCGCGCATGGACTACCCCTCCGGCGTCCGCGTCTATATGCCCTACGCCCAGGAGGCCAAAGACATCTACTGGAACAATCTCAAGCGCCTCTTCGACCTCGGCATCGACGCTTGGTGGATGGACTCCACCGACCCCGACCAGTTCGGCATGAAAGACGAGTACTATGAGGTGAAATGCCCCGACAAGACCTACCGCTCGCTGCGCAACGCCTTCCCCCTCGCCACAGTCAGCGGCGTCTATGACCACCAGCGCGCCGAAACCGATGCCAAGCGCGTCTTCATCATGACCCGCTCCGCCTTCGCCGGGCAGCAGCGCTACGGCTCAAACATGTGGAGCGGCGACGTTGCCTCCACTTGGGACATGCTCCGCAAGCAAGTGCCTGCCGGACTGAACTTTACGCTCACTGGCGACCCCAACTTCAACACCGACCTCGGCGGATTCTTCTGCGGACGCTACAACACCGCCGGAGCAGGCTCCGCGCCCCGCAATCCGCAGTATCAGGAACTCTTCGTGCGCTGGATGCAGTACGGCCTCTTCCACCCCATCTTCCGCAGCCACGGCACCGACGCGCCGCGCGAAATCTACCAGTTTGGCAAGCGCGGCGAACCCGCCTTCGACGCCATCGAGAAGTGCATCCGCCTGCGCTACCGCCTCCTGCCCTACATCTACTCCACCTCGTGGCAAGTGACCAAAAACAATGACTCCTACATGATGCCCCTCGTGGCCCACTTCCCCAACGACCCCAAGACGCGCGACATGGCCAGCGAATACATCTTCGGAGGCCAAGTCCTCGTCGCACCCATCCTCCAGCCGCAGTACACCCAGGAGAAAGTCGTCAAGCTCGACGCAAACACCGGCTGGGACAGCGCCGAAATCTCTGCCGACGGCGCCGCCGCAGTAGATTTCACCCAGCAAAAGACCGCCAGCCCCTACCTGCCCGCCGGCGCCGACTGGTACGAATTTGAGACCAACCGCCTGCTCAAGGGCGGACAGGAGGCCACCGTTGCCACCACCCTCGGCTACATCCCCTGCTTCGTGCGCCAGGGCAGCATCATCCCCCTCGCCCCCGTCATGCAGTATGCCGCCGAAAAGGCCTGGGACGACCTCGAAATCCGCGTCTATCCCGGTGCCGACGCCCGCTTCACCCTCTACGAAGACGAGGGCGACGGCTACAACTACGAGCGCGGCGCCTACACCGAAATTCCCATGACCTGGGACGACAGCGCCCGCACTCTCACCATCGGCAAGCGCACCGGCGCCTTCCCTGGCATGCTCACCAAGCGCACTTTCACCGCCGTCCTCCCCACCGGCGAGAAGAAAACGGCCACCTACACAGGCACCAAGCTCACCCTCAAATTCTAATCCCTTGCGCCAGCCGCTTCGGCCAAAAGTGCAAAACTCCTCAGCGCGGACTCCCCAAGAGCCCGCGCTTTTTCTATTCCCGCCACAGTCATTTCGAAAAACGACCGCAGTGGTTTTGAAAAACGACCGCAGTGGTTTTGAAAAACGACCGCAGTCGTTTCTGAAAATACCATCCAAAGTTTCGTCCCCAGAACCCTCAAAACGGACCGTAGGGGTGAAAAAATCCGATAATTTCACCCCTGTAGGGTCAAAAATATCGGATTTTTTTGCCCTTAGGACGTGAATTGGGGATGCCTCGCGCGCGTACATAATATTATA
>Ga0181612_110355_pt1 | contig 17679 bp, 9 predicted proteins | sample HoacroProtozoa21_FD_119630 | JGI IMG/M metagenome (GOLD analysis project Ga0181612, IMG submission 119630) | Hoatzin crop microbial communities from Cojedes, Venezuel. Combined Assembly of Gp0051906, Gp0051904, Gp0051908 | reverse complement strand
GGCGGCGGCGACCGCCACCGCCGCATGGCGTAGCCGGGGACGGCGGCGAGCGCCGGGCCCGGGTGACGGCGGTCTGGCGGGGCGAGCGCGGCTCCCCGCATGTGGAAAGTGAGGCGAGCCAGGGAGCCCGGCGGCACCGGAGAGCACCCGGCGGCGCGGTCCTGAGTGCCCGGGCAGCGGCGGCCGCCTGCCCGCCATGGATTGCAGCCTCCTCCGGACCCTCGTGAGCCGATACGTGAGTACCGCCGGCCGGGCCCGTCCCGGCGGGGCTCCGGAGCCGCCTCCGAGGAAGCCCTCTCCGGGGCTTCCCCTCAGCGGGTGGGAGAGCCCCGGCGGCGGGGGAGCCGTGCGGGGCGCCGGGGCCGCCGGCTCGCGGTGGGGGGGGCTCGGCTGGGAGCTCGGCGGTTCCCCGGCTGGCGCGGTTTCCTCCGTGAGGGCAGGGTGCGGGTTACCGGGGTCCCTCCGCGTCGCTCCCCGGGTAGCAGCTGCGGGGCTGTCCCGCGCTGAACCGCGGCGGGCTGACCTGAAGTTCAGCGCACTGCAATTTACGGTGTGCCGAGATACGTAGTTATCAGGGCAGATAAAACCTCTACCCTGTCGTCGTTGGTTTTTTTTTTTAATTCCCCTTTCTCCGTGCGGTGCGGTTTCAGTCCAGCTGCGTTCTGTGGAATTGCCCAGCTTAAATACACCGACGAATGGTCGGAGGGGTCCCCGAGTCTTTGTAGATGTGAATAGTAAGGTTCAAACGCGCTGAACTCGGTTGAAGGGAGAGTGAGTTGGTGCGTGTTTCCCCCACCCGCACCGTCTGAGTGACCCGGGTGGAGGTTGAAATGCGTCTGTGGGTGCGAATCCGGTTGCACTGAACCCCTGGCAAGTGTTCAGGGTAAGGGTTTTAGTACGTAGGTGCAGTGCCAGTAAGGGCAGGGTTATACAATAGAAGGGTTGGGGACCACCAACACCAGGCAGCTGCAAATTTTTGCTGTTGGGTGCAGAAGAAACTTTAAAAAGATAGGGAGAGACAACTGGGACTTTCAAATGCATATAGCTTTTCCTCCCGTGCAGGAAGTACTGTAAGGAAACTTTCATGCTCTGACCAAGCAAAACTAAATACACTTAGTTTTGTGCATGTCAACAGCTATCTCCACATAGTACAGGCTGAAGTCTTTAAGCATGAACGAACCAAAGTAGCAGAGGTGAAAAACGACTGTGGATTTTCTTTTCCTCCTGTTTACAGTAGGGTATTATGTGGGATGAGGAGAGAATGGAGAGATGAGTCCTGAAAGCAGCTGTGTGTATGTGGATCCTTAGAAAGTGGCGCTGAGTGAAGGAGGAGAATACTCATAATGAGGTGTAGGAGAAGCAGTAGTCTCTGTGGACATGCAAAGCTCAGGTGAACTGTGCTGGGGTCTGTCTCGAAGCGGGCAGGATGGGTTTGGGTGTAGTGATGTGTCAGGGCTGATCTGACTGTCGGATTCAGTTTAATGATTTTTTTGTGTGTGTGCTCGCATCTGGAGCCTGTACAAATAGCACATTCATTGTGCAGAGAACATGCTGTGGTCTCTAAATCCCTGCTGCGTAACGTTGTTGCTAACCTCCCTTTCAAAGTGGGCTTAAGTATCAGATATGAGAGAAACAGGCTTGGATGTATGCTAGAAAACAATATGTTGAAAACAAGGAACCTGAGCTTTTATGTTATGGACTGTCATCACCTTCCTGCGCTGCTGATGAGAGTATTTCAGTGGTCTAAAAGCTTAATGAAACATTATTATATCCCATGTGAGGAAGTGTTCCTATTTCATAGGTTACACTACTTTCTGTGTTGTATGTATGCCAATAGGCTATGTCTAGATAATTGCGTAGCTGTTCCAGGCTGCCTTGTGTATTTTCACCTGTTGCTTCTTGTTCTTTTGCATTCCTTCAGTTTCTTGATTTTGAATCCTTTCTTCCAAGGAAAGATCACTTTGAAAAAAGCTGCTGTAAGTAAATTTGTGTTCGTTGTTTCAATAAGGCCGTTAAGATCTGGTAAGCTGATGCCCGTATGTGTTGTGTTTTCTTTTTGGTTTTTTATCTCCATGGTTCAACTATTTTTATACAGCTGCAGCAGTGAAAATGAAAATTAATAGTTTGAATGCTGAACCTGAAACTGACTGCTATATGTGAGTAGCAGATGCACGTCAGCAGTATCACTCCGTAGTTGTTCACTCAAGCTCTGTACACAGCAGCTATGCCTCGTAAGTGTAGATGTGCTTGCCTCTTTCCAAGATGCTTTTTAATAAGGGAGACATGGCAGTGACACTTCTGCAGGAGAGTCGGAGAGGATAGTTATATCTTGTGCTTATATCAAAGAAAGCTCGAGCTTGGGTTTACTTAAAATCTATGCAGAAACTATTAAATGATCAAGGTCCTATAACTATGAATTTCTGTTCTGCCAATTGTCTCCTGGAATTGTTCAGCTGCAGGTCCTTCACAGAGCAGGCTGGTCTCTGGATTACTGTGAGAACTCTGGCTGATGCAGGCTGGAGATGATGTTGAGGTAGCTGGGAGCTCTTGACAGTGGTGTGGTAGGTTCTTGGGATAACAAACAGTTGCTATGTGATTTACTAAGAGAGCCTTCTAATGGGATGGTTTCTAAGGGTTCTGCATCATTTCTTTCGCTGTACTATATGTTGTAGGATATAAAGGCATAAATTAAATACCAGAGTTCTTGTCCTGATTGTGAAGATGCCTGCATTCCCCTTTCCCTTACTGTTGTTGCAGTCACTGTCCTAAAGTGATGCACAGTAGTGCATATCTCCAAGGCCCCATGGAAGCATAATGATGACTGTGTGCTGTCAGTTAAAGTTGAAGTCAGCTTCCTGGTTCGCGTTTTCAGATACTTGCCTGCTGTTTTAGCTACATTGATTGTTTTCTTTGTATCTTCCCGGCACTGGAACAGTTCAGTGACCTAGGTTCGATAAGGTACATGTTCAGCGTGCTAGTCATGCTGTAGTTAATATCTCTTCACCAAGAGATGGTGTAGCCTCTTAGAAGGACAGAGGCATGATGTCTTTCTCTTATTGAATTTCTAAATTGACATTCTGTTGTTCTGCCTCTTTATATCCATCCTGCAAATTCTGTTTGTTTTGTTTTCACTTCAGCTATTATTTCCCCTTACCATTACTGCAGCCATACACAATTCATAGGAATGTTGAAGAACAACTTTCTGTATAAAAGGTGTTTTGCTGCAGTACAGCTGACATGAAGTTCAGTGTAGTTTTCTAAATGCTTTGTGATCCTTCAAGCTGAAATATAGCAATGTAACTTTTCTTAATTGCATCTAATGAGATCATTCTCTATATTTTACTGCTTCAAATTGTATGAGCTGTAGTAAAGGCATCTTTAAGTAACAAAACAGAAACATCTTTATATACAGCTTTTCCACTGTATGGAGGCACACAATCTGAATAAGACTTCCACAATAAAATAAATAAGATAAATTTTGGCAACTGTATTGTTGAATTTACTCTTCCAAATAATGGAAATAATGGCTATGTGGGGGTAGTATGAAAATTGCCTTGCGGGGGGGTGTGTGTGTACTGGTTGTCACATGCTCTATAAAAATATAACTTCTTTTTCTGGATGTTGCTTTTACATCAGACAACATGCTTCTCTGTCTTCTCCTTGGATTGTTTGTGTATTCCCCAGAGTATATGTGCAGCCCCTGGGAGAGCAGACTCACAGCCTGAGAATACGGAATTAGTGTGTGCTGTCCTGTAAGTGTCATGCAGAGCCTGCTGTGTGCTCAGTAATGAGAAGAACTTGTTAGCTTAATATTAAGCAGTGCACTATTTAGGGAGAAAACCAAGCATACAATGATGATTAAAACTGTGTCTGTGCAAGATTAGCTTCTGTTTTCTAGTTTGATTATGTGGGACACTGTGTGGATATCATTAGGCAATGTTCTGCCCTTATAACTGCAGTTGTGTTAGTTTTCTCTGATAACTTTTATTTCTTGCTGATCTTGGGACATCAGAAATTCTTCCTCTTTATAGTCAAGAGATGGTTAATAATCTTAAAACAAGTCTTGATGACATCTTATATTTCACAAAATGAACATTTACTTTCCTTAAAACATGTGCATATATCTTTTGTGTATTCACGATAGCTGTCTGTGGCTGAATGTGGATTTGGATATTCCTGAATATTGTGGATTTGAATATATCTGGGCAATCTGGAAAAATGTCACTCCTTAGCATATGTTTGGATGCTAAATGGTTGCTAAACATCTTGCAGGCTATGGTGACAGTCTGTTCTGTAAGACAGCTGGCCCTCATCAGTAAAAGCTCATGCCCAGGTTGACAATTTTGTGTTCTACAATAAATACTGCTGGGTCAGAGGTCTGTATTACTGAACAATTTTGCCTGCATTATGTAGTATATTTGGAGATCCTACCACTTTATTGCTTCTCCTCTTTCGTGTTCTCCTGTTACTTCAGGATTAGATCTGGGTGTTAAGTACTTGTTGTCTGTGTAAATATCTCTAAATGTGTGTAGCAGCAGATTTGCTTCCAGAAGGAACAGTGATTTATTACAGCTCTGGCCTGTGGGAAGCTGCTGGACTACTAGTTCTGCAGATATTTCTGAAAAATCTTTTTTGTGGAGGCTGGAATAAGAGTTTACAAATGTATGCTTTGTTTTTCACTTTTATACAAGTGGGTCAACTTTAATTGTAGTTTGAGAAGGTGATTGACTAGCCTAACCAGGAAGTTCAATTAGCATTTTTTAGAAAGTTCTCTGCTAAATTTCATGGCAGCCCATGGTTTTTGGTCTTGGCTTAGACAATTTTGTTGTTTCTATTGCCAGGATGATGCTAAAACTGTTTTCTAATTAGATTTCCTAAGTATTTTACTTGTGTATGTAGTCTTAGTAGACGTAAATGAATATCAAGCTTCGGGGTTCTTCATCTATTTTTGATACAGCAAAGTTTAACTGCTTTGACCTGAAAGTTGTTGAAATTGTAAGCCTTGGTGCTCTGGAATTTTTTGTGTCTAAAAGGACAGTCCATTTATCAAGCATTTCAGATGACCTACTGTTTTTAGTCTAAGTTCAGTTAATACATATGAGGGTACCCTTGTGTTCCAGTTCTTGCTTTTGCTCATTGTCGTTTGGCTTTCTCTGCACCCTTGCAGACTGGTATCAAACTAGTACTGTCTAGATGTTTTAGTCAGGGCGCCTGTTAAAATAAACACCGTTTTCTTTCTAGCTGTGACTTAAAAAAACTCTTTTGACTTCTTGTTAATTCCAGGGATATAATTTGACAAAATCTTAAGATGCTTTAAGTGTCATGTATATGAATGCATATACTGACTCTGTGTCTGTAAACTATCCTGACTGTGCAAAAGATGTTCTTAATGCGGGCTATGCCTGTATTCACAGCTCAGCAATTAGTAACTTGAATTTATGAAGTGTTTGTTTCTATACTGGATATGTAATGCATTTTTTGTTATTTCTTGTGGAAGTCGGTGTGTCACAATGTTTTCTTGAAACTTGAGATGCTTCCCCTTGCGTATCTGCTTCTCTGTGGGTACCAGTTCTTCTTTGTGTGGAAGGTGCAACGAAGTTCCTCTAACACTATGAGTAACTTCTGAATTCCTGTTTCCCCAAGCACCCTTGCTTTGTTCTCCTGGTTGCCTTTTTTTTTCTTTGTGGGGGAGGGGGCAGGGGAGAGTCGATACGGAGTGCTGCCTGCAAACTTTTCAGCCTGTCATTTAAAGGCAAAGTCTGAAAGCTTTACTTATCTCGGAAGGTAATTTTGTTGAACATGGATCGTGACTGACAGGGTGTGGCGCTTCTGCAAATCCAACTGGCTCTGTGTACTAGTAGTGACTCTTGTTGTGTTCATTCTGGTTTTGTAATGTACTCAAGATGTTTTAGTATAATCCGAGGCTTGAGGAAAAACCCCAGACACTCTCCACTCCCCCATCAATTATTTGTTGCTGGGGGGTAATAAACATGGAGAATTGCATGGGCTTTGTTTTTTTTCCCCTCCCCCTACCCCATAAATTAGATAATTTACACAAGAAAAACATGATTTTCTTTTTTCTTTTCAGAATAAACAAATGAAAATAGGACATTGTGTATGTAAAACAGCTCACTTACAGGAAGCCAGAGTACATATTACAAGCTGGTTGCTATTGACTACAAAATATTGCTCATCTGCACTCATCGGATGCTCTCTGATACTAGAAAACATTGCTTTTGGAGCATCAAAATCGTAGAAGTATTTCAGGAACTTAAAATAGATCAAGAACTTTTAACCTTGCCATTTTTAGCATCAGAAATACTTGTCCCTTCTGAGATGAGAACTGCGTAGTTGCTTTTGTCTTTTAATAGCATGTTTTGTGATTATTTTTTTAAATAATGTTTTTTAATACAGTTCTGCTTTTATGTCTTTTCTAAAGCACCCCAGAGTACCAATACTGAAAGCAGGAAGCCCTTTCAGAGTCACTTTTGGGAATAGAACAGGGCAAGGTACAATGTAGCACGCTTATAACTTAACATCTCAGCTGTTTCTCATTCATTCATTGTGCCTGTCCTGCAGTAGTAGCTGAAACAAGGAAAAGTGCCAAGGTGGAATGAGATTTTCTAATGAGTCTGCTTTTTAAACCTGAAACACTTAGAAAACAGTAACTGGACTGACAAGTAAAACATTCCACAAATATAATAGCTGGCTACTGCTTGTGCTGTCAGGATGGGGATAATAAACTTGTTTAATCTGATTAGGTTTAAGCGTGACTAGAAAACAGTTGTGTTTTTGAGGGGCTGCAACCTGATGGATGGTGAGATGCCTCCTCCGTGCCATGTTCACGTGTATCAGGGAAGAAATTGGGAGATAACTGTGCCACAGAAGAGACGGAGCAGATGTTTTGGCACCTGTTATGCAACTGGATTCAACTGTACTGTTTTTTTTAACAAAATAGCCTGCTTGTCCTCATAAGTCTTTTAGTCAGATTATATCTTTCCAGAATAGTGCTGCTTATTCTACTGGTTTACTGTTACACAGGATAATGTAGTATTTCTATTTGTATAATTGTCAAGGGACATTTCAGCTGAAGTTCCTCCTGAGCTATGAGGCGGAATGACACTGGAATGCTATTATCTTCTCTGCTATAATTGCCATGGCAACAGCTGCAGGTAGACAAGGCAAACCAAGGATTCTTGTTCTGTATCACAGACACGAGTTGTGGGTTTTTTTTAGTTCCCTCTCAGGAGTGACTCTGAGAAGCCTGTGGCACAAACATGCTCTCAGCATGAAAAGTGTTTTGTTTTCAATTTAACTTTGATTTTAATTTTGGAAGTGTTGAGTCTTGGTGATACTACATTAAAAAAGGCACTCTTTCTAGGAGGAAGCTGGCATCCTGGCCTGGATTGTTCTAAGAAAATGATGAGATGAGCTGGTGGCTGGGGAGTTTATTTGGAACATCACAGAAGACCACAGGCCTATAAGGCACCTAAATACCGTTGCAGATCTGGATATTAATTTGTCTGTGCATTCATCTTTCCTTAGGACAGCAATGAGCGTATTACCCAGCTCTTCCATAAAGAGAAGTTGTAAGGGTAGTTCAATGCTTTCAGGTAAGAATATTACTATGTCACGTGAGGAAACTGGGTGTGAACACAAGCCTATGATGACTGTGTCTTAGGGTTGTTTTTTTCTTGTTACTTAAATGTTCTACACTGCTTCTCCTTCTGCTACTGCTGATTTACCCCTTTATTCCACCATCTGCATACGTGCACATGTACTTCCTGAAATTGTATGCACTTCACTTAGCAATGTCAAGAATTATGCCAAGATTTATCAGGGATTCAGATGTGTATTGGTATTTAAAAAAAATGGCTTCATGCCTGCTCTTCTGTCTGGCTGCTAAGGTAGACTGTGAAACAGTGTTCTGGGGATGCTTGTTCTTACGTATGTTATCGTGGTAGTTACTACAAGTGTGAAAGCTGAAGGATCTGGCAATTTTGTAGGGACACTTTTCCATTTATTCTGCTCTTCCCTATAGACTAATTTCCCTCTTTGAAATAGGAGACTGGTTAATTTTGTTTCCTTCATTAATCATTCAACTCGTCTAGATACAGGGCAGGGTGAGGGGGGAATAGTGTTTCTTTTTCCTGGTGGCACTGACTAATCTCTTTGCTTCAGTCAAAAGAGGATTTCATCTAACCTATTTTAAATAGAGGATTAAGGACAATTAGGCTCTTCCTCTACTTTGCCACTAAGATAGGATGTTGCAAAATCCTCTGAAAAGTACATCTGATGCGCCCATAAAGTTGTTTGAAATTAGTGTGATTAATCAAAGTAGTTATATGCAGAAAAAGAAACTTTGTGTATGAAGTACTTGTCCAGAGAGAATTGTGTGGATGAACTGGGGAGAGGGAAGGAGTTGAACTGTTTACCCAGTAGTTTTTTTTCTAATGCTTCTAATTTACGTTGTGAGGTAGACATGTAGATGAGCTGAAATGAGTTTCTTGTTATCTGAATTGCATTAGCAACTTGCAGTTCGTGCTTAGCATTTTACATATCTCTTCACATCTTTTCAAGGTACTATTAATGAGTTGTTTGCACAAATGATTTTAATGAAGTACAAACGCTAGTATCCATGATCTGTGCTTGTATAACTATTTTATGTCACTCATGATGAATATAAGTGGCCTCTCTTGAGGTGGATCTGAATCAGCAGTGACATTTGATAGCTAACATTAAACTGCTATACTTGTCAGGAGGTCGGTACAAAATAAAATAATGAAAAATACTACTGTTACTGGAACATATGATGTGCATAAGACAGTATAATGATTAATGTTGGGGGGGAACAAATGGCTGCATGTATTTTGAAGAAGGTTTGGCTACCAAATCCACCCTGTAGATGCTAGAACTGACTGAATTCCATGAAATGCAGATAGTACACTATGAAGTTACAAAGAAGGTAGTTGAGTGACACTTACCTCTGAGAAAATGCTCTTGCAATTTTAAGTGTATTACTAGCATTTGTAGGTAGGCTACTGATAATCATAGTTTCTTTAGTTTTGTTTTCTGCAGAGCACCAGTTTAGGGAGTTTGATCTGATCTTGTGTTTGGATGATAACACGCCTGAAGAAGGGTGGTCGAGAAAAAGCTGAAGTCTATTTATTTCATCTTATTCATGAGGTGACTTGGAGTTGAATAAACTGTAATTTTTCAGACTGGTATAGATGGTGTTTCCTGAATAAGTGGAGTGTTTGGCTCTGGGGTCCCAAAGCTGACTTCAAGGAGAGTGGCAGTCTTCTGTTAAAATGCATCTGATGTCTTTGCCTATGGCTTTGGCTTGATGCTGTGTCTTTGCATGCCTTCTGCCTTCAGATGTTTTAATTGTAGTACCTTTTAGGCTATCATTATGACTTTGTAGATGTGTATTATTGCTGTGTAGATGGCCCTAGTATCAAACTTTACTGGTGAGTAACAGAAATGGTGTATCAATCACTAGATACTTTTTGGGTAGAGTATAACAAATGTGGAGGAGACATTGTTGGGCAAGTTGATGTCCTGCTTCTTTTGTGATTTAAAGAAAAAATCTTTTTCAGAGGGAGAAGAGATTATTTCAAACTTAACTTCCATGAAAGCTCTTAAACTAGACTACCATTTAATCGTACTGTGAAATGTGCCTATGTAAAAACACTCTTTTATTATGTGAAATACAATATGTGTGAGAGAGGATGCTGCAAAGGTAGGCTCAAAACAGTTTATTGACCAAGGCATAACTAAAAGAAAAATTAACTTTTATGCTGATGCTAGCAGAAATATAATGTAAATCAGTTCAGGCTGGACATTTTGCTTTGGTCAGAAAGACTCCTTACACTCTAAGCAGATTTTGATTGATTAGTGTTAGTGCTTTTCTGTAGTTTAATGCTCAGCATTTTCTCTGTAAACAAGGAACCCACTGACATGCTCTTCATGGGTGTTTTGTGTGTTACGGAATAGCTGCAGCTCCATTCTAGTAAATTATGTGTAGTTTCCTTTGCTTTGAATTATCAGTGGAATTCATGAACAGTAAGGGTGATCTTAAGAGTTACTTAAAAATTTTTTTCACATTCTAGCCTCCTGACCACCAGTATGAACTTTGGAAAGCTTAACTCTAATGAAAACCTTATTTTCATCTAGGCTTAAAAAAAAAATCAAAGATTTCACAGGTAACTTCAAGTATTGCATTGTCAAGTTATTTTAAAATCTATATATTAGTTTAAACATTAAACTGTCTTATACTGTCTCATCTTTAGGAATATTTAGTATTTTTATCGTTTTGAACCGGATTTTCAGTTGCTGACTACCTTAAACAAAAGCAGTTCTAGGAATTCTAAACAAATCCACTCTTTCTGGTTGACTTGAAGCTCCTTGCAGGAATGTATATCCTCTGTAGAACTTATATATAGCCATGTAAATATATGGCTGGTCTTTAATATCATGGTGGGCAGGATGGGGGGCAGGTGGGCTAAAGCTGAGATAAAAATTTTATTTAGTGACAGTCACTGAGTGCAGCTACAGAATTCTTTCACCTTCTGAGACTGGGGAAAAAAATAACCCCAAACCCCAAAGCTAACCCACAGGTTTATCATAACTTCACCTGTGAATGCTGTAGTATTGTTAATCTCTTAAACACTGTTAACAGACTGCTTACGGTTGTCAGGTGACCAGAAGGCCTAATCTGGAAGGAGGTGCTTTTGTATTGACCCTGGGAGGGGGAGAGCTAAAGGGAAAATGGAAAAAGCTCTATCCTCAGCCCTGAACTGCATGGTCACTTTTGATTCATGAACATGTTGACTTCTTGAGGCTGTAAGTTTTTTGTCTGATGTAAGAAGGCAAAACTTCCTTACTTAATGGCTTTAATGATGTCGAACCAATAGGAAAGCTTCACATGCTTTTGTGAAGCAGTGTACAGTGAACACAAGCAGGTATAAGCACAGATTTATGCAGGGCAACCTGGATTATAGTTTTGCATGTGCTGTCTCTTTCAGCCCAGGAGGTCTCAAATTTGAAAGGATTATTTTTTTCTTAAAGGAAGGTTCTTAAGCCCCTGACTTCCTTCCTAAGAAGGTTACAGCTAACATTTTTACTGTTAATGGTATCTGCTGTAACTCGTTCAAAGAGGTTTTATGTCAGCATATATGTTTTAAAAAAAAAAAAATTTAAAAAATTACTTGAGGCTAGATTTCTGCTGGGCAAATGGAACTAAAATGTCAGTATTCCTGTGCTATTTTCTTGAATATAACAAATTATAAGGTATTTTTAAATTGAAAGTGACAATGCTTTTACACATGCATTTGCTTTTTTGTATGTTAGAAATCATGACAAAAGCCAAGCAAAGTTTGGTTGGACTGTTGTAGTTATTAATACTGCAAATACTTGCAAACCTTTAAGGCTAGGAGACTGTAGCATGGACTTCTGTTCTTGCCTTCTCCCTCTGTGCCCAGTCAGACCACTTAATTCCTCTTACAGTGACTTTTTGCTGCAGAATAGCAGCTGCTTGGTTACGTGGTTTTTAGCTGGTCTTTGAAGAATATTATGATGAGGGGGGAAAAGTGCCACTTACTCTTCACGTTTCTGCTTTTGCCTTGTGCATCTCCAAGACACAGATACGAATCTGACAGTGGTCTTTACAGTCCCCACACTCCAGCGTACGGAACTTGCTGTCTGGAGCTGGGTGGCAGCACAGGAGTGGAAAAACAGTTCGTGGTGCTGCTGCTGGCTGCAGGCATCTGCACTGTGCCACTTCTTCCTTAAACTCATCAAAGGTGTGATCTGGACTGCTCTTCAGTTTCTTGTGGTGTGTAGAAAAGACTAAAGCAGAAATGTTAAGCAGGCTGGTGCAGTGGCATATAGCTGTTGTAATCTTGTAAGAGCTGTCAGAAGGGACTCTGGCAATAGAGACAGGTTTGCTCTTTCTTTTCCCTTCTGTTTCAGAAGTGCTGTTGGCTTGTTGATAGACATCTGTTTTACTTCTCTGAGTGACGAACCACTGGGCCATGAGCATATGTGGGCGCCTTCCTAATAAGATAACTGTTGCTCCCCATTTGAAGCTGAAATGGGTGAAGTGGTAGCAGGTTTCACTGTGAGGGAAGGAGTGCTGCCAAGTGCTGGGGTGATAGTGCTTCTAACTGGGATGCAGGGACATCCCAGAGCAATGACCGAGTCAGGGCTGATTTGACGAGTTGCTGACATCTATGGGATGCTGCCTTGTTTTGTGGGTAGCATCTGCTGTCATAAAAGTAGTAACTGGGAGAGGGGTAGGAGTTAACACTTTCTATAAATGTCAAGAAGCTTTATGATTTGTGGAATGGGAAGTGTTTGGGGAACTACATGTTGGAAGAAATCTTGCTTAAGAACAAACAAACCAACCATGAAATAACTTCAGCCTTTCCTCCTCAAACTAACCCTGTGATGTGCACTCCCTTGTAGCACTTGCATGTTGTGTGTCTTGACCTTCTCAAAGTTGTAAGTGCAATCAAAGTATGATGACTTGGGGGGTGGAAATGGAACAGCCATTATATGCTTAGCACTTCCTCCCATGTGTATAGAAGAAAACCTTTTATTGAAATAAGGACGCTAGCCAGCACAGGAATCCTTTAAGATTATGAAATCCTATAGCACCTTTAACCCTTTCACAGACAACTGTGAGAGACTGGTTAAGGAAGGTTTGTTTGGTTTCGTGTGAAGGCCAGTGTAAATGCTTAAAAGCCAAGGTTTTCTCTGCATGAAGACAAGTTGTACATGATATGTTTCAGTAAGGATATTTCGAATTAATTAGTTCTGAAAATAATTACTTAAACTTGGTATTTCTAAAACAGGCAACAATACATTTGTTGATGTCAGACTAGTCTGAAAATGCTTCATGCTTTTTGCCTTTCTTTAGATAAAAAGTGACCAGATGATCTGGAGAGATCCCTTCTAACCACCATTGTTATGATTTTAAAATAAGAACCGTTGACTACTGCTTAGTGTTAATTTACAGGAGAAAGCACTCTCTTGCCTCTTTTGCAGCATCTTGGTTTTCATCTCTGAGCAGATGACAATAAGACAACATCCTAGTTTAAAACAGGCTCTGTAGGGAAAGTTGCATAACATCTTAGCAATAACCTGCAGACTCCACAGGTTGTTATTCTGAGCTGTAATTATACCACTTTGTGTGTTTGTTCATTCATGCTTTAAGATTGCCATAGTAGAGTTCACAGCAACTTCCCTGTGTACATCTGCTCAAGAAAAACTACTGTAGGTGGAGCAGGCTTTAATAGCTGTGGACCTTACCAGGCTGAAGTATTTCTCCTGCCTCCTGTTGTTCCAGTTAAAGAGAAGTTAATGCAGTCAGCCTATACCCAGTTATTGTCCTCACTCCCTACTGGCTTTAATTAATCATGTGGCTATTCCAAAACCTTTTCCTTTAAAAAAAAAAGGATTTTTCTCAAACTACTGTGTAATTTGTTAAGCTTGACTGATTCATGTTCCTTAATTCAGATACTCATAATAGCTGAGGAAGCCAAAACCTTTTTGAAAGAGGATGGTAGTGATTAGCTAAGGTGGGTAGGGAGCTGTGGGTGGGGAACTTTTCTCCTGGAGCCTAAAGAAGCTTCGTGCATATAACTGAACTGGGAAGCTGCTGATGTGCAAGTGTGACCTGAGACGGGAAGAGAAAAGCTACTAGACTTGAATTAGTAACAAAAAGTGTGACAATGCTTGGTGCATTTGAGACTTATGCTGGCTGGTCTTAGCTTTCACAGCAAGATAGCTGTGTCACCATGGAGTACTGACTGTGGGTACATGTGTCCTGAGAAGTTTTTCTGGAGCTGCATTTAGGTGTTGAAAGTACATGTATGTTCAGTTTGGGGAGCGTGGGAATGAGTGAAAGATGATAGAAAATAGCATCAACTCTGGATGTCTGTGTCAGACTTACTTATTCAATGCCATTACCATAACAAAAAGGGTTACAATAACGGGCTGTAAACTGTTCTTGAAGGACTTCTTACTGGGTTAAGAGCTGACAGGAGCTCTGGAAAGCTTCTGATGCCTTAAGTTCAATAAAAGGAGGTGAAGATTATTTGAATGTTTGGAAGGCAAGTATGGAAGCAAAACCCCCTTGGTCTCAGTGTACCTGGCTTACGTTTTCTTAAAATAGTTTGGGGCATGTTAATACAATGGGTTTCTATGTCTGTTTTAAAATAGCAAGGAGAGAAGGAAGGTGAAAGAATATTCCACAGAAGTGAGAGGGAGTCCTTGGCTGAAACAGAAGCTTAAGGGCTTGATATCATGTGCTTCAAGTCATGTGTTAATGTGTCCTTCTGTGGTTTCTGAGCTGGTGGCTAAGGGAGAGCATGCTATAAATACTTTTCTGTTCTCCAGTTATGTGGTCAATTGAAGCTTGCTGAACTTTAATTTAGAATGTGACCACTAAATTGGCAAATTAGGCCAGCTTTCCTGCCTCTGATTGGCATTTGCTCTTTAAAAAAAACAAATCTGCCAGCCTAAGTGGTTTCAGTTGTGGGATGCACTCTTAAAAGATGCAGGTTCTAAAAGAGGATCTGGAACTCTTGACATACTACTCCAGGAGGAAGACTTTTCTTCATCTCTTTGAAGAAGAGTTCCGAGATTAATATTCCTTCCATACTGGGCTCAGCCTTTCTACCCATTTACATAAAACAAATGAGCTGTTGCTCTGTGCTAAAAATGTTTATTTTCATTAGCAAATGTGTTAACACATCTCTCACCTTGCATAGTTCATGGGCATGCAGTCAGTTTCCAGCAGCTCTTTAAAACACTGTAGACATTCCTGAAAAGGCTTAAATTCTGAGTCTGGGCTCTAGCTATAATCAATATCAGAAAGTGTATAACCCTTGTTCTGGATGGTACCTGTAACAGGGTCACATGGCTTGCTGAAGTACTGTTTGTCCAGTTTTGCTTCTTCTGCAGGTGGCTCAGGATGCTCTGTTCTTCTGTACAAGGTCTCAGGGTAATGTACTGGTCTTGAAGCCCAGAAAGATCCTGTTCCTGTGCCTTTGTTTCCCTTTAGTGCCACCTCAGCTAATCTTACTCTGGTTCCTGTCTTTTCTGAAAAGCCTTCCTTATAGGTCTCTTTCTGATCAGGTCTCTTGATTCATTGTTCCACTGTTATCCTCCTTGAGTCTGTATTCTTATGCCGGTAGGGTTTCTCTGTTATTCTTTGCACTAGCTTGTCTATCTTGCCATATGCATCCCTTTTGAGAAGTTACAGGAGATGGCATAGTGAACTCCAGAAGAGTTCTCCTGGCCTGACAGAGAAATTGCCTCCCTCCTTCCCAACAGTCTGATCTGGGTCATCTGATGTCCAGCTGAGCCAAATCAGCTGTTGCTCTGCGGTGGGCCTTGTGCAGGAGGAATGAATTGACCCTCACTTCCTTTGAAGATCCAACTGCTTTTGGTGCTTGGAAAACTACAGCCAACAAAATGTGCTTCTGTTATCTCCCTCCAACTGAGCTGAAGCAGATGATTGAAAGGATTATGCCATACTAGGTTACTAAATATATTTTCACATGACTCTTACACTAAAAGGAAAAACACAATGATAGCCATCTCCAGTAATGATGGGATACCTTCTCTTGGTGGACATCAGTGCCAAAACTTTATTTTAGTACCTTCTCAAGTCATTAGTACTGAAAAGAGTGCAGCTGTCTTGGCAGGCTGTGCTAGGAAGAAGTGCAGTTCCTGATTTAGTGGGTGTCTGTCCGATTGATGCATTTGAAAGTGGCAGTTCAGACTGGCAGCCAAAGAAGATTGAAAGCTGGTGCTGAGCACAGTAGTGGTTAGCTTACAGTAGCTCAGGGCTACTTCATTCTTTACAATGGGGAAGTGTTAGTGTATTCACCCTCTGCGCTCAGAAATAGATTGCAGAGTGGTCAGTGCCGCAGCCTGGTTGCATGTTGCTAGGAAGGGGGTTAAAAGATGCCTTTATTCTCTGAAATAGGTGCCTCGCTGTCTGGAGACCGAAGGCCTTGAAACTTTGGCCTGGTCTGCTAGGTACAGATCTTGTTTTCTAGCTGGGAGAATCACCTGAAAATGTTCCCAGACAGCATTATTTTAGTCTTATGGAGGTCTGTTTCTGAAGATTCTCGTTTATCTAAATAATGAACTGATGCTTATGCTGGGAGGTTTTTGTGAGGACACTGGTTGCTACTGCTTCATGTCAACAAAACTTAAAATATGGAAGCTCATTGTCACAAGCATGTAGTTTGCAGGAGACTGTGATAATTAATATTGTCTTCTAACACTTTTGTAGAGAGAGCAAGTGGCTAAGGGAAGCATGTTCCTTTGGCTTCTTACTGGAGACTTACTTGGGAAAATCCTTGCATTACAGTGTGTGCCGAGTCCTGCTAGAAATGGGCAATGGTGGTGGTTATTGCTGTAGTGCAAGCAGTAACTCTGACTGGGATAAGCAATTACGCTTTTAAACCTGGGAGTTGCAATGGGATTGCAGAGTCTCATCATAATGCTGTGTGCCTGTTGCTTTGAGATAACGTTATATCACTACTGCCAGGACAGCTATGTGAAGCTTGGTGAAACAGTCTTAAACAATAATATATAATAAAACATAATGCTTTCCTTTGGTGACAAGGGATGGGATACTGAAGATAGTGTGTTACTTTAAGGCCTCTGTGTTGGTTGTCTTTTGGATGTTACACTCCTAGTTAGATTCATTAAGCTTGCTTTTCAGAAGGTAGAAATGTTGCAGGCAGAGGGGGGCTAGATATACTTCTGTTGCATACATGAAGTTGGTAAGCACTTGTGACCTTTTGAGGTTTGTAACATACACTGATGGAAAGCTGTATGTGGAAACAAGTTGACTGTCTTTTTGTTTAACTAAAAATGTTTTTAGTTAAATTTTTTTCAGCTAGTGACAGATGTCCATTTTATGGAAGACCACTTGACGCATATGCACCCTAAAGCAAAGGGTTAAGCTGTCTTGTGTGGCTGCTCTTTGTCCTGGAAAGAATCAGCAGTGAAAGTCAGGCTGTCAGCTTTATTTGCATTTCCCAGCTACTGTCCGTTTGCCAGCATCTTTTAAATGTTTTAAATGTAGCTTTTGTATTTTTCTAATGCCTAACATTTGTATGCAGTGTTTCTTGTAATGATGCCAGAACAGCCATATAGTAAATATTTAATAACAGTAGTAAAGATTTCTTGTCCTCAGCAGGCTAAAGTCCTGATCCAAAGGAAATGAAATTGCCATTCTAAATTATTTATGAAATGCTGCACATAACGAGATTGGGTTTGTTTGGTTTATGATACACAGATGGCAGGAGTAATGGTCTCAGTTTAGTTAAGACATAATGGTGTAGGTGGGTTTTAAGCATGATAAAAATCTAAGTAATCCCACTTCTGTGGCTGAGGGTGATATATATTCATCCAAGATGGTAGCTGTAGTACAAGTTGGATGTTGGAAGTCCTTCTGTTGCTCCATACTTCAGCTGATTCAATTTTAGGAGAGCTTGCTTTGTAAGCAAGACCAGGTTCGAGACTGCCTAAGGAAAGTAAAGGTGCACAAGTCCATGGGGCCTGATGCGATGCACCTGAGGGAACTGGCGGATGAAGTTGCCAAACCACTCTCATATTTGAGAGGTCGTGGTGGTCTGGGGAGGTCTGCAG
>Ga0181612_102068_pt1 | contig 17679 bp, 11 predicted proteins | sample HoacroProtozoa21_FD_119630 | JGI IMG/M metagenome (GOLD analysis project Ga0181612, IMG submission 119630) | Hoatzin crop microbial communities from Cojedes, Venezuel. Combined Assembly of Gp0051906, Gp0051904, Gp0051908 | reverse complement strand
TCCCTGACCTCCGCCGCAGGCTCCTGAGGTGAAAGTGAGTTCCTGCCACCCAGGTCCCCCCCACCGGAACCCAGCATGACGGCACATGGTCTGGAATACCCTGCTCTGTTTGGCCAGCTTGGGTCAGCCCGCCTGGCTGTGCCCCTTCCTGGATTCTGGTGAAAATTAACCCTGTCCTGGCCGAACCCAGGACACAGGTCATCTCTCCCTGAGGCAGATGGGTGCCTCAGTGCCCATTAACAGGGAGTCACCCACCACAAGCACCCGTTGTTTCTTTTTATGGTACCCGCTGTATGGTGGTGGTGTAGTTTCCTCTTATAGACCTTGCTCCTGGGCGTCTGTAGCTGTTAAAGCTTCATATTTGTTTTTGGTTGTGATGCTGGAGGGTGGAGGCTGGAGCGGAGTCCTGCTTTTGTGGGTCACCATAGTCCAAGGTGCCTCATTCTCCATGGTGGCCACCACAGTGGTTCTGAAACCACTGTTACCTGTCTCCATCTTGGCTCTTCTAATAGTGCATGTTCTCAGCATGCTGTATTTTTTTCTTTTTAGCATAAATTAAGAGTCAGATCTGTTTGGTGTGTCCTACTAGCCTGCAGATAGACTACAGAAAATTTAAATCTTCTGCTTACAACTTGTAACACCTACTTCAAATGTGCTTTGCCCTGTCTCTGCTCTGGTTCTAGGACTCCTCCTCATCTCCTTGGCTTACTTGCATGCCTGTGGTTCTACTTTTTCTGCAGGGCTGAGCCTTCCTGTCTTCAGCTGTCAAAGACTCCACTTCAGGAGCTCTTCCACCTGCTCCACTTGTGGAGAGGAAGGAATAATAAATGAGAGAGGAAGCCCCCCTGTCCGCTGCGTCCCCGCTGTGCGCTGCCGGGCCCTGACTGTGCTGGCTGGGAGAGCTCGTTCTCCCGTAGCTGTTTGGTGCTAATTGGCCAAGAAGTTGAAAGCAGTTGCAGCCTCTCCGTGCGCGGAGCAGCAGCACAGACCCCATTAGTTAGGAGTTTTTTCCTGTAAGCCGCATGTGCCTCCTAAGATGCCATTTATCCATCTGTGGCCTAAAGACAACATAAATAATCTCTCTCGCACATGCAAGTGTTGTTCATGTTCCCAAGCTTAAGCATAAAGCTTAGGCACCTCCTGTTGCTTGCACAGGACAGGCCACAGGTGGTCCAGAATGATGCGTTTTGCTTTTTGCGATATAAATAAATCTGTTACTGCAGAAAGCTATGAAAAATGAACCTTTTGTATTACACTTGACACTTTAAAATAAAAGGATTAAAAAGATTGACATTTGGACTGACTTGCATGCTACCCTTTGCCTTTTGTGATTACTTGAAAATGTCTTTAATTGAAATTTGATGCATTTTTAAATGTTCTTAAATGCCCTCACCTTTGTATTTTTTCATCCTTCCCAAACATCCTCTACAGAGGGCTAATCACTTGTTCTCTGAGTGACTGGCATGATTGAAGGGATTATTATGTGGAGATGCTGTGTATTGGGTGAGTAATAATGGGGAGGCTGTTGTGCTGCCAGATGGAGTAGGAATGGAATGGTAGCGCAGTGAAGAGGGTGCTGTTGTTCAGGGCTTGAGTAAGTTGTGATCTGCCTACTTCCCTTCTCTGCCATTCCCCCCGACGAAGGTTTCATCTCTTGCTTGCATCTTCCCTCTTGCTCACTCCTTTATTTGGTAGAAGTTTTTATTTGCCACTTCTGCGATGGTGCCCAGTGTGCTCTTTAGAACTTTATTCAGCGGTTGTTGTGCTTGGTTCATAGATTTTTGTTTTGTTTTGCTGTTCTCCTTGTTTCCTCTCCAGGGGAGTTTCTTGTTCGTGGTGACATGCTGTTTTGACAGGGGTTTTTCTACAGTGTATGTTGGGGTTTTATGTATATTAATGAAGAAAAATGTAGAAATGTGTGCACCTTTCCACATACCCTTTGTTAATAATATACTTTTTCTAACAAAGATTAATTCTATTCTTTGGGACCACTGCTTGAAAAGATCCAGTTTTTGGTGGAAAGAAGTTTTTCTTGCATTGCGAGGTATTCTTGTTGGCTGCAGTTCTCACACTGGTTTATTCTGGCAATTTAAAGATCTATGATCAGGCCATTGAATGCTTTAACCTTTAAACAAAGATCGATTGCGTAAGTGACAGTGAAATGGGAGACATGGGTGTGCCCCATTCATGCCAAACCTGAAAAAGGAAGACAGTCAACTTTTTAGTGTTAAGGAACTGTGTTTTTAATGAAAAACTCTTGAGTGACTTTATGTCCTGGATCACTATGTCCGTGCCTTTATGCAGGCTCAAGTTGGTTGCATTTTGGAAACTATGTTGCCTGTAAAACTGCTGAAGTTCCTTCTAAGGGTTTGCATTAATATATACTTGAAGTTGATGATGTCTGCTACTATAAGCAATATAGGAATTGATCCTTCATCTAAAGGCCTGAGTCATTAGAGCTTCAGTTGAAGAGTCAGATACTTAACCGAAACACCTCATCTTCTGTAGACTGAATCCTGTGGAGTACAGCATGTTGTTCATCAATAATAAAAGCTTTGCAACAAACGCCTGAAATGTGTATCATTCAGTTATTTCTATCATTATTTCATTTTAAATGCAAACCCTACAGTATCTATCATAAGGAGATCTTCGAATGTGTTTGTAGGAATCGCATACAGGAGCTGGTTTATGAATGGGACCAGTAGCCTTTGAACTTCCTGATGTGAAATGCTGTACTGCACATCTGTTCTTTTGGAGTACTTCGTCCCATTTCAAATCTCTGGTGATAGAATTTGCACTTCAGTGGGTTTGTAAAATGCTTTCTCTGACAGTTTGCTTGTTTAATGATTTTTGAATTTTCTCTGTGTTTCTGAGAGACAGCCATGTTTTTAGTGCTAAGAGATACTGATTTAGTCACTCTGAAAGGTAGTGTGGGCGCAACACAAGATAAATGCCAGGTCAAAGATTTGGGTTCCATACAGTTGAATTCCACTTGCATGGCATAATTTTTAGTCTACAAATGGGCATTTATTAAGAATAAGATGGCCATTAGCTATTTTCTGTAACGTTTGGGACTGCCAAATGTAATAAACAGTATAAGAGTAGTGAATTGTGTGGTGTAAGCTGCTCTTCTGCTGCTGCCCCGCCCCCCCCGTTGTTTTTTGGTTGTTTTTTTTTTTTGTGTGTTTTTTTTTAATCTGAGAAGTGTAGCTGGTTTAGACGATTGGCCTTTGGAAGTAGGTGTGTTGGGGATGTGTATTGCTTTTCGTAAAGTGTAGTGACTCATTTTTGAGACAGTTTTGTGATTAAACTCATAAAATTCTATACTTAATCATGGTTTCAAGATGAGGATGCTATTTTTTGGTTTTAATTTATTTCATGATTTTACCCTGTGCTGTTAAAATTGAAATCTATACATCTTTAACCTTTATTATTTTTTTCAAATCAGAGTTACGTATTAAGGAGTTAGATGTGACTGGTTGTAGAAGCCCATGCTATTGAGCACTGTTCTGTGTATGGTTTGAATTGGTGGCTTGTCGTCCACAAGTATTGGAGTATGTGCATTAAGTAGTCAGAGTGCATGGGAACTAAAAGGTATGCCCAGCAGAAGGGGGGATATTGTATGTTTTCCAGCTGGGCATGGTGGAAAAGAGTATTTGCAAATCGTTCTGTTGGAAGGAATAGCAACATGCTGGAATTGAGTAGAACTTGTAACTTAGGCTATATTTGTTAGTGTTCAACCAAGACAGGTGGTGGTATGGCTGCAAACTCCGCAGTACCTTCCTCTAATGGATTGCATTCTTCTTTATCCAGTTGCTTTTTTTTTTTTAAATCAGAAAATCCACCTTGTCTACACAGAGTCATACTGTAGTTGTGGGTGGGGAAAGGATAGTTAGAAACAAGTTCTCCGCATATAGGTGGAAGCTTAGTCTGTTACTCTGCCTCTGTCCTGCTGTGAATCATCATGGTGACTTCCGGCTTAGAAGTGAGGTTGACTGTGGAGCCTGATACTAAAGGCACTTGCTATGAGTATGGACAACTCAGGTGTACATCTGTGTTTCAAATTTGTCAAAGCCCTGAATCCTGGTCTTTTGGATCCTAGATGAATGTCCTTAATAGATGGTTTTAATGTTTTTTTCTTTTGTGAATTTTTTTTTGTGAATTTTTTTGTGCACCTCCCCCTGCCCCTGATAATAGAACTGGTTCTGACCTGCTGTACTTGTACTGTGTCCATTGAAGCAGGCTCTGTTTTCTAGTTCAGTAGTATCCCTGAAAATACATAGAGGTACATATAGAATTGATTTTAAGCTTGGTACAGGCATGTTTTTCCATTTAGTATCTGTTAATCTCTGTCTCTATATTGGATGTCTAATTTGATAGGGTTTGGGAAGCATTACGCAAGAAGGAGGTCTTCTGTCTGGCTCCAGGGGAATATTAACAAAAGCAGTCTGTGTTGACAACCTGCATGGCTATTTGCCCTGCAGCTACAGGGTTCTGCAGGATGTGTTGCCTGTGAAAATTCAGCGTGAAGTTTTACTTACCAGAAGACTCTGTCAAGTTCCTGAGCACTGTTTGAGTGTATTACCATTTTACTTGGTGTTTAGCGCATATTACAAATATAAATGCACACTAGTAGCTAAAATAGTTTGGACTTGCACTTTGTAGTACATAAATGCCAATTCTGAAATGTGCATGAATGTAGCCCCCACACCTGTTACTGCTGTGTAGCGCAAGTAGACCTGATTTCTTTCCTGAAATGAGGTATACCAGCTCTTCCATTCAGAAGTGGTACTGATCGTTAGTTGTGTGACGGTATCCAGAGGGCTGTAGTCCTCTTATGTTCGCATTGCAATTTTTTTTTGTTCAGACTGCCACATCAGGTGGGAAGGGGGAGGGATAGTCTGGGTATTTGCAGACGTTAGCAGTGAAGAACTACAGCTCTTAATGGGTATTACTGTGGCGCTTTTCAAGGTGTTTACTGGGTATAAGATTCTCCAAAATATTTTTCTGTGCAAGCTGTTTTTCATGCACATGTGATTATGTTCCAGTGTTTCTCACTTTTATATGTGAGCGGCATCCCCATTGTCTAAGCATAATTAAGCAGCCACAAGAGGGGTATATATGAATGACAGTGGAAAAAGGAACATGGTAATGTGGAGGGGTACCTGTATGTGAGATTTCAGTGATGTGATGGAAAATCTTTGTGGGGCACCCTTCCTGGTATACTGGCTATGCTAACTTTAGAAGTTACCAGCATTCTGAGACTCTTTGATATAATGGTATTTCAGTATTTGAAACCAGTTTCCGCCCATTTAGATGTTTTTTTATCCTTTGTGTCTTAATGTACCTTTACCAATTTTATGTCTCCTGTGGTGCTTAAAACTCCATACTTCCCACCCTATTAGCATTGGTTTTTACACTTTCTTCGTGAAAATTCCTGACCCATTTTCATCTCCATTCTTCTAAAATAAATCTTTGTTTCCTTGTATTTTCAGAATAGGCTACCAAGAATATTTATTTCTGAAAATCAGGCCACCTCTGGTGCTTGAACCCTTTTGGAACTGAACTTCAGACTGAGCAATTGGTGGTAGTTTTCTAATATTTTATAATAGTTGCTCTTCTGTATCACCTTGTATTCAAACAACAGCACAGAAAATCATTCTGTTTAGTCTGAAACTTAAGGTGTTTTTACAAATACATATTTGTTGTGTCAGTCTTGATAGATATTTTCTTATGCGTATGTATGTACGTTGTTCTCTGTTTAATACTTTTTTTGCAAGCTCCTTTATTCATTGCTTTATTGTCGTCTTTATGCCTGCTAGCTGATAGTCAGTGTTAACATTTCCGAAGACTTGTGTCCGAATCAGGAGATCTTCGCAGAAGTGACAGTTACTGAGATATAAACTTTGGGTTTTTTTCTTAGGTAAAACAGATGGCTGTTAATGAAGACTCTGGCTTTAATTGGTCTTTATTTATTTTTTTTTCCTTTCCGTGTGGGTTTTGATTGTATTTCCAAAGTTATTTACCTAATGAAATCTAAAACAGCTATTCATTTGATGTATGATGTCTTCACTGAAATCTAGATGAAAATCTGTAGCCTCCTAGATAGAACTGGTTTAACATTTTCAAAAAAGATAAGTATCAAAGTTAGCTATCTATATGGTCTGAAGTGTGACATGCTTGCACCTCAGTTGTGATGTTCTGTGTTGGTGTAGTTAAGAATTGCTAGAATAAAATCAGATTTAGTAGTCTTAAATTTTAATATGTGGTTAACTATTCATTAGCTCTAGAACAATTGCTAAGTTAAGGTGCTGCAATTCTACTTGAAATAGAATTATTATGGTAAAAATAACAAAAAATGTTCCTATATTCTCAAACAAAACCCAACCATTTCAGTTGCCTGTGAAAAATGTACTGCTACTTTAAAAAACAAGTTTTTGAGAAAAAAGAAGCATAACTATGCAGGATTTGGTAAGATGAAGTTCTATAGAAAATTTGTCATAATCTCCTAAATCTTCAGGTTATAAAACGTTTTCAGGGACAGAATAGAGAGCATTCTGTTTGCTGATAGTTTAAATTTTTTTTTTTAATTTCCTGTATAATGTAGGTGTGTCTGTACATACATACACATCTACATTTGTAAGTATCTCTTACTGTATTTAAAAGCAGTAACCGGGGAGTAGAGGGTTGCCTCTTACGGGGGATATCAGAATTAATGCAGAGTGATTCACTATATTAACTCGAGTCAACAAATTTTTCATCAAAATGCGATTGGTTATGGACACTGTTGGCTGAAAATGACTAAGCTTCCTGTATTTTTTTTCAGGAAGCCTACACTACTCCACTGGGTTTACACCTGTCTGACAGAAACCACTTGCAAAGGATGTCTTGTAGCTGATATTAAGTGTTCTTTGTTCAGTGGTGGCAGGTTGGTCCCCTGTCTGCCCCACCATGTCACTTTTTTCCAATTCTCATTGATTTGCATATATTCTATTTTATATCCTGTTCTGCAGATCTGTGCCTTTTATGAAGCAGTATCCCTCATTTTTCAATGATAATTGACTTCAGGAAGAATTATTTCTAAGTTACTAGTGTCTCCTATTCTCCATCTGATTGTAGCATTTGTTTTGGTGATATTAATTCTCTGCAGTAGGTTTCGAAACTGTTGAATTTTTTATTTTATTGTTTGTTTCTTACAGTGATAGTGTGTTTCTTTCACTCTAGTTCCTAGAACGTTTTTATGCTGTTTACCTTTCAATTAGTTTTCATGTTAATTTTTCCTTGTAAACGTAGCAACTTTGACCTTAGTTCTGCTGATTGCTGCTTCATCTTCTCTCTTCTAGATTATACTGAAGATGTAACTTTTTTTTTTTTCAAATGATGCTTATGGTAGAGAAGTCCTAGGCCACAGTAGTGGCTTTTAAAGAAAATTCATCTCAATTGTTATCGTCAAGTTATGCTTGTAGGTAACATGGGCAGCTGCTTTTCTTTTACATTGCTTGCAGTGTTTATTCCTGTGGCCTGCTGCATGAAGCAGTAACAATAGGAAAACAAATTAGCCAAAATTGATGATACATTTCTTCAGAAATGCATGAGGAGGATCAGTTTCCATTGTTCTGTACTACTTATTGTCCCTGAAATGATACAGACTTTGATCTTAAATACTATTAGCAGATTAGAGTAACTTCCCAACAGTCCAATATGCCATAACAATTTTGCAAGAACAAAGTTACTGAAGAGCCCAGTTCATGTTTTCACTTCTTGAAGCCTGAGTCTTTTGAGGCATGAACATGTTTGTGTCTGGCACGCTGTACTTCTAATGCTCTCGCTGAGGCTTTTACATAACATAGTCCGTATACGAAATGCAAGGAGAGTGAACTTGTGCTGAGACAGAAATTTTATAACGCAGTATGAGCTTCACAAACATAGCGTATAAAGAAGCTTTGAAAGCTGTAGTGGGAATTGATATTGAGTAAGAAAGTAAGGGAATTTAAGAGTATTGTGCCATCCATGTGTAATATGAGAGCCTTCAGTGGAGGATCTGCTGAATTAATATAGGTTATCTTCAATCAAATATGAACTGTATGCTTTTCTGTGCAGAAGTAAATGAGATGTTCTTTTAAGTCATCTACAGCCCAGGAGGTGGTGTTTATCTGCCAGTCATTGATGGGGGCAAAAAAATAGTTTAACTGCTGAAGAATTCAGACTAGTCTTTTTTGTTTCTTGCTTAGCTGAAGCGAACCTTGTTCACACTTCTGTTGCAGAGCAGGAGCTAGGACTGAATCAGGAGGTTCTCAGGACGGTAGCTGCTGTCACTGTTCCTAGAAAATCACGTGTGCATTTTGGTGAATTGTGGCATGGAGAAAGGAATGGAAGAGAAGCCTTTCAGAACATTCTCTTATGATACTGAGGTGGGGAGAATGAGCCCAGCACATATATAAACTTCTGCTTTTGTGGTATGTAGATATCCCTCAGACTGATCGGTAGTAGATAGCATAATCATCACTTCAGTGTCCGGCACTGTCTGCGTAATTACTTTCTTTTCCAGAAGGGTAAGATATCCCATAAGACCTAATTAACATTACATTTCTAAGCATTAGTGTGGTATGTATTTCATTTGTAAAGAGTCCACTGATGTGTCTCTCTTCGTGTTTTCTCACATGGAATTTTTTTCTTGCTTCCAGTTCCCATTACCTGCTTGCAGAGCCCACCCATTCAGGTTACTGCTTTCTAGAGAAACAAGAAATAAGAAGCAGGAACTGTTTGTTCCCCTTCCCCTCGCCGATGGAAGGCTTGTCTATATATACAGTAGTGTTTTCTGTTGTGAACTTTAAGGTTCTAGGAACATCTTTAGGCTTTGAATTTGACATTTTACACGTTGTCTGCATTAAACCACTGTAGTTTTCTTGAACAGTTTATTTATTACCTAGTAAAATTCAAATAATTTATTTCACTGTACATTACTGCCCAGCTGTTGCCATGATAACAATTTAAATTGCTGGTTTTTTGTTTTCTGTAGTTGTCAGTGTGTTCTCTATGTTTTAAATAAAAATTTGCTGACTCAATGCCCTCCTCTCTTTTCGTATCGTTAATACATTAAAGAATTAATAATTACCATTTTGTCATGTTGTGCCATTTGGTCCCACTACTTTCATCTTAGTCAGTCGTGCTTGTCACGAGTAACAAAGGACATCATTACATCATCTTATTTAGAAACTATTGAAAAAAGCTATATTGATTTTTTTTTTTGTGTTTTCTTTTTAGTATAATAGTCGAACAATGATTTGAATTTGTGCTGTAAAATATAAATAGTGGCAACCAGTGATAATAGTAAAGTTTTTTCTTCATATTAGTTGAAGTATAAATAACATCGCCCTTCCTTCTCATTTATGAAGTAGAGCTGTAGTATCTATCAGTGACTTCTAATACAATATTCAGAATTTTGGTTTTATCTGTTGGATTGTTATTTTTTTTTGTTATTGTGTATTCCCAACTCTAGGGTCTTCTTTTCTTGAGAAGACATCTTGTTCATAGTAGCCAAACCTGCCATTTGCTTTATGGGGTTGGCGTTGTTTGGTTTGGGGGGCAGGGAGGAATGTTCTCACAACAGAGGAGAAAAATATTCTAGTTACTTTCCCTTTGGTATAATAAGTAGTGAACATACAGTGATTTGGTAGTGCATTTTGAAGATTATAGTGGAACTATTTTTTCCCTTTTGTGAACACATACGTTTTGCTAGCTTTTTCCAAGTTGACACGTACATGAAGCCTTTTTCTTCTTCACTATATTGTATTTAAACGTGTGCTAAGAATTGGTGGTTGAATTTGTGAAATCAGAATGCCCCCAGTCACAAACCATGATGTCGCAAGAGGGGGTTTGTGACTGTTGTGTCAGAAGTGTTGACAGTAGTGTATTACTTCAGTTAAATTTTAGTAAAGCAAACAACAGGAGTCTTGTTACTTTTTTCATATCATGTAAACCGGCTTGTTTTGCTGCAGCCATTCCTGTGTTTGTGTCCTGCCTCTGCTCTGGCTGCCACCCTGCGAAGCAGCTGTGGTTGATTATTTTGCCAAGTTCCTAAATTCTTCAGGTTTCCCTTTTATCTTCATGAAGCCTTGAACAAAGGGAAGGAAGTGTACGACGTTGTGTAGCAATCTTCCTTTTCATTTCAGGGTCTTTCTGGTTAATTTGTCAATACTAGCAATTCTGAAGGCTGGCTCCATTGAGTGCACTTACAAGTCCATACGATGTGGAGAAATAACAATAACTAAAAACCTGAGGGGTTTTTAGCTTCCTTAGAATTCTTAGTATCTCAGGGTGATTTAAACTGGTTGCGTAAGTGGTGCCATAGATGGCCTTTGCCGTTACAGATCCACTGAAATTAGATCTTTTGGTTATTCTTTCAAAGAAACCATATACAGATACGTGTAGTTGTGACCTCCTCTTCAGAATGCTTTGCATCTGTTTGTTCAACTAAGACAAATTCTTATCTCTGCAGAAAAATACTTGTTCCTTTCTAAAGACGTTTGTGGAGGGGTTTGATGGGGAAGAAAGTGTCTTGACCAAAACCAGAGTTGGATAGACCATTTTGTCTAGCTGAATCTGCTCTGGCTACTAGGGAGAATGAGAGCCACGTAGTGAGCAGTCTGCTGGTCCTCCAGAGACTCAGGAGGCTGGCTTTGGTGCTCCTGACAAGGAAGTAAAGGTCGCTCTTAGTTTCTGTTTCATTTTGTTAGAAAGTGCTAGAAGACTTTTAAAAATGTGTGTGGAACAACTTTCACAATTTAAGTTTGCATAAATAGAAGTGTTTTCCTGGTAATGTTGCAAATAAGTTAGAGATCAACTGAGAGGGTGTACTTAATGGTGTAGCTGAATTGCACTTAAAGTAACCGTTAACTGTAAGTGAACTGTTACTTAAAGGGGAAGTGCTGTTTTGCAGCTCTGGTCTTCTATGCCTTGCCTTGTGCTGGCGTTAATAAGATGGCTTAGCAGTGTCTTCAAAGTGTATTCTAAGGCAAAGGGAGAATGCCTTGTTCAGAATTGGTATGAGTTGCGTGAAAGACTTGGGCCCCTAGCTTTTTGTGTTCCTACTATATGTAGTGCTTCAGATACTTGTGATACATCTTTTAATAAGGATTTACTTAAAAAGGGGCTGGGGACATGTTGAGGGTCCCAGGATGCTTAGCTGTTTACGTGTATGTGATTTATAATTTCCTTGAGCATCCTGTGTAGAAAAATCCTGTTATGTTTGTTCGTAAAGTCAAGTTCCCTCTAAATACCTGTAGCCATCTAATTAAGGAAAGTTTCCCCTCCAGCAGTTTTTGTAAGCTACCTGTTGTGGTAGCGGTTTCGATATGCTCTGAAGAGTGACTGAATCATAGAAGACAAACTAATTGAAGAAAATGTCACAGTGTGAATATTCTCTTCTGCAGCTGCAGCAGGTATTGTGTATCCTCAGAAAATGGAAGGCCTATCTGCAAATTAATCTGTAACAGCAACGTTAGGGGCACCAGCAAAAATCATGTTACGATTTGTAGAAATCCAGAGATGAGACCAAAAAGCAGGTAGACGAAGCAAGGCACAAACCCCGTGATTCTGCATTAAAATATTTGCAGATTGGAATAGGTTCAGCAGATGAGCCTGAATGCTGAGAATCGCATCACACACACATAGTAATTTTAAGAAACTCACTTTGGATTTGTGTGCTTTGCTTCTGATTCCAGGGATCATATTCTTTAGATTGAGAGTTGGCTGACTCCAAGAGGTATTCATAGTGGTGGAAATAAAATTGAAGGAGTAGTACCTTTGATTAACTGTCAACAGAATTCCAGTCCTGCCAGTGCAGTTTGCTAAGGCAAAATGCACAGCGTGCATGAACAATTCTGCAGCAGTTCTTTGATGCAGAGGCAAATGCACGTCTTGATTTAATGTCTTCAGAATGTGGCCAAATAGCCACAGTTTGAAATACGTAATTTAAATGGTTTTATTAAATGAATTTAATACCACACATAGCCTAATAGATTTAATATATGTGTTACCATTTTTGCTGCTGTTTTTCAGCAGCATAGATTTGTTTTTATTCATCAGAACTGTATTTCTGAAAACAGACACAAAATAAGGATATTCTGAATGTGGAAGTAGGCGAAAGCATATGCAATACATCTCGAGCTTGGGGTACAAACTGAGACCCACCCACTCATTTGGCCACATGTATGGCTTTGTATCCATTGAGTACAGCAAGGCTGATCTTATTATGGGTTACGATTTAAGAAAACAATTTAAAAACTAACATAGCAAGATAAAAATGTCAAATTAAAATACAGTTTAGATCAGTAATTTGGATTCTCCACAGGTGTTTTTGAACTGTTTCTTAACAGTTCCTCATTTTACTGTTGTAATTTCTCATTACCATGATTAGTACAAGTGTACACAAAGTAAATCACAAATATGGGCAAGACAACTAATTTAGTATTTGGACTTAAGTATTACAGGATGGATTGATCTTTTTTCTGCTTTAGAATTTCCAGTTTTAATAAAATGACTTAAATTACAGTAATCAAAGACCTTAATACTTAAACTGAAATGACGAGCTTCATTATTAAAATGAAACTGTTCATAATTGCAACCAGTTTTAAAACATAGTCAAACCGTGAGTTAGTGAAAGTTGTGCATTTAACCAGCTGGAATTAGAATTCGTTTGATGTCTGTCAGGCTTTTGAGAACTGTTAGGTTTACTGCTGCTGCAAAGGACCTTCCCTCCCATTTAAGTTTATTCGTCTGCTTCATTCTGATGGCTAGTATGTTCAAAATTACGAAACTGGAAGTTCAGAAAGTTGGGAAACCAGTTTATTTATTTGTTTGTTTGTTTGTTCATTCCCAAAGTGTAAATAGGGTCATGAGGTAGGAATGTAATAGATTAAAGATCATCACCATTGTGGTGAATAGAAGGTATCAGTTCAGTTTATTAAAAATGCGTTTTTGCAGCACGGAGCATACTTTGATCGTGTGTGCTGCTTAAAAACTTCTGGGGCAACTTTTCTCAAAATAAAAGTCGTTTCTAGTTGGATTCGTGTTTCTAGCTTTACTTAGTCTACAGTAACTGTGTAGTAAGTAGAAGGTAGTAAACTGTATCTTATGACATGATAGAGGTAAATGAAAAGAATCAGATCTTGGTAAGTATATGCTAAGGTATATAAATTGCCTAAGCAAGCATGTTGAGGTAGTATATTCTTCAGTTTAGCAAAAGCTAGTGAAACAACTGGTAGAATGAAATAACAGAATCCTTTAGAAAAAATTAACACAGAACAAGAATAAAATCAGAGAGGTTTCTTTCTTGCAGATTTGAAGAATAAATTTTTTTTTTTTCATTTTTTTTAAGTTAAAAATCATCATGTATGTTAGAGGTTTGTTTTGTGTTTGGGAAATTGAATGTTTCTGGAGTCCACAAATAAACCAGAGAATTGTTCATTTGCTTTCAATTTGCATTCGAATCGGTGAACTTGTAAATACTGTTCCATTTGAAAAGTAATAAAGTAATGCTAACTACAAGCTACTGAGAGTGTTCGTAAACTTCTTGCCTTGCAGAGTAACAAGAAACTTTATTATTTCTCAAAAAGTGTATAGAAAATGTATTACTTGCTTTAGTTAAATACAGAATTTTGAAAACCTTGTATTTCTTTTCCCAGGCTGTTCGCTGCTATGAATCGCTAATTTTGAAAGCTGAAGGAAAGGTCGAGTCTGATTTCTTTTGTCAGTTAGGTCACTTCAACCTCTTATTGGAAGATTATCCAAAAGGTAAGGATTTTTAGTACTTCTGATAAATGTCATCGTGGGATTGTCATTTGATGTAGGTGATGCAATAGAATGAAAAGCATTGGGATAACTCACTGTTTTCTCAGTTTGTACTGTATTTCAAAGCCTATAACAGAGTAAGACTGATGTCTTTATGAAAACAGTTGTATTCTAACTTCCCATTATTCCTTTTTTTTGTAATTGAAAAAAACAAACCAGAACACTACTGGTTCAGGTAGGAATATGAAGTTTGTTTAGTTTATACAATAGTACCACACTGCCTACTTCATTTTCTGATTCAATATTACATGACTGTACAAACAGTTGAACCCATGCCTCTGAAGGTTTCCTATGGGGACTGGGAGACATGGGTGCATAGGGTAAGAGCCTGTCTTAGTGCTTTCATGTGTGTCCAGATTCTCAACTAGGCTAAAAGTGTTAATTCAAAAGCAAAAATCTGCACTTAGTGTTTCAAGTTCTGTTTTAACTACGGAGTAGAAGAATGGGTGCAGGGGTTTGGGGGTGAGCGGCTGGCTGGGTTTTCTAGGTCTCTGCTTCATCAGTCTTTGAAATTACTTAAGTGTTTTTTGCCATCGTTGCAGCCAGTGAATATAGAAGCTTATGCACACTTGTGCTTTGTTGCTTGTGGGTCAGTAGAGTGCTTTTTTGGTAGTGGTGTGGATTCCCAAAGATATTCTGCTGTGTTGCTGACAGAGAGAGACACAGGGCTAGATCTTTGGCTCGTCCTGTTTCCACCTCATGTGACACTGGGTGTCAGGCCGAGTGTTAGGTAGCTGCCTGCCTTTCAGTGATTGTGGGAGGTATGGATGAGTAGAAAGCCTTTTTGGATCTTGCTCTACCTAACTGATTAGAAACAGGTCAGAATATTGAACTTTTTTCCTGGAATGTCTTTTCTCATTGTTACTGCTTTTTAGTTTTAGTATGAACACAGTTCTGTTTGACTTTGTGTACGGAAACAAATAACAACCCCATCCCGAAAATGTCTACTCCCACCCCACCCTTTTTTTCCAAACACACAAAAATGCTGGTTTACAGCTACCTTGTTGTGGGTCAAAAGCACTGCGTAGTGATTCAGGCTAGCTGTGGACCATTTCTTAACAGTGTGTCTATATGTCCACTTGTTCACTGTATCTAACATACAACAGTGTGAGTTAGGTTCCTGTAAACCTACCTCGCCTTCGTTTTTTAGGTGACAAGTTTAGATTTGATATTACTAGGGATGAATTTGCATTTGCCTAAATTCAGTATGGAAGTTCAGAAGGCTTTGAGTGATTGAGGCATCTGTCTCTTTCTGTTGAATGTATGGGGAGCTTAGGGACCTCAGTACCCATAACGTGTACCAGCATCTTAGGAACCCACAACTTGTATCTACATCCCATCCAGCTGGTGTAATATAACCACTGGTGTTTCCAGTTTCAGAGATATGGGAGAACCTGAAGGGAACATGGCAATATGCTGGCTATAGAATTTCCTGGAGAATGGTCTGATCACGTGTTTTTTATTATTTTGTGTTATTCATTTTATTTTTCAAAGAAAATTCAACCACTCCCTCTGCAAACAAATTATACTTGTTTCTGATGAGCCTAATACAACTTGGTGTGGTGTGTGTGCAGTATGGTTTACTGCATATGTTTTATTTTGCAAAAACAGCGCAGCATTGTGGGCTGAACTGTATTAACTCTGCTGTTGAGTTGATAATGACTAGACATTGCTACGGATCAGAGGCGGGGTTTACTGGTGGGAGTCTGTTTTGTGCTGTTTATATAGTTTTAAGAACAAGCATAAAAAATACAGATGATGGTTGAAAACACCGGTTCTCCAGAACTGGAAACAAGTATGAGAACAACTGTGTGGGGAAAAAGCATTTAGGCATTAAAAACCTGAATTAAAATACTTAGTATTTTCTTAGATGCCTGTGTAAAGGCACATCTCTGTCATGAAAGAAGTCTCAAGTAGTGAAAGAACTTTGTTAGTGATGAATTATAGAAAAAAAAAATGAGGTGTATCTGTATTTTCAAGGAAATGGAGTAGTAGTGAAAATAATACTGGAGGAATTTGAAGTGATAGGAAAAGGGAAGTTAAAGGTTTTTTTTTTATGAAGTGAGGGACAAATGTTCACAACAGTTGTTGAACTCCAGTACGAAAGATCATAAAAGTACTATGCACAACGTAAAAAGACATGTGTTCTATAGTAAATTTACTGCTCTTATTTAAAAGAAGTAGAATGCTGGTGTATTGCTTTATAAATTCAAAAAGAAATTCGATTCCACTCTGTAAATTCTGTTACTTTTAATTGTCATGCATTCTAATTGTAATTATAGTTAAATTTTAAATGCTTCGGGACTGAGAAGTAAAGGGAGTTCAGAAGTGTTGTGATCTCACTAATGTATATTTTACCCAATTTTTAAGTCCTGAAGTTCCAGAATTGTAAAATGCTGAAGCAGGATGATCTTCAGAACTATAAATCTGTTTAGTCTGAAGTTAGTCTTGGACAAAGTTGTGGAGAAGTTGACGTGTTTAATAAATTGGATGTAATTAATAAAATACCACAAGATAGCAGCATGACTAATGCTGCACAGCTCTCTTTTCCTTGGAAGCCTGTTATTTATTTAATTAAAGATTTTTAATAAATGTGTACACCTTGGTGTATAGTGTGGAAAGGTGTGCCCTTATTAAAGGCAAATGTCATAGTGTTCTTTGTGTAAAAACACTTGTAATACAGTTTGTGCAAAGCAGAACAAAATTGTTAGTTGGTTGCGGAAGTATGCTCGGTGATGAAGATAACGCAATGCTCAGTTGATAAGAGAGATGACTGTAGGACTCATAGCCCAGAAAAGAGGGACCTTGAGAAAGATTCATGGCAGGTTACTGCATGTCATTATTGGAACTAACCAGGCAAATACTGCCCTTGCTGCATGTACACAGGGAGTATCAGTTAGCGGCAGACTACCTTTGAATGTGGAGTAAGTTGATAGCTGGTGCCTTGCTGAAGTCTAAATACATCTAGCATATATATTAATATTTTAAAATGAAACCTATTAAATGTTGTTGTAATTTCTCTTGAAGTGCATTATGTTTTCTGTCACCTGTAGCCAGTGAAGTCCAGATTTAATGTGCTTTTTTTCATAAAGAAGTACACTTCTCCAGCAAGAGTCATGAGTTTACATCGGAAATTACTGGATGAGGTTTGTTCTTCTCTGTATTGTATCTGAGGTTAGACTAGAGTATCACAACATTTTTTCCTAGCATTTAAAATATCCGAAGCTGGTCTGCAGCTTGTTGTTTTCACAAAATGCAGTATGTTTGAATTGCTATTGTTAGCTAAAGGGTTTTCCCTGCAACCATGAAATTGAGTTGTCTTGTTAATTGCACTTTGCTACTGTTAGGAGAAGGTCCTAGGCAAGGTATCAACGTTTTTGCAGATTTTGAATACTGTGAGCCACTGACTTGTATTCAGACAATTATAACCAAAATGGATTGAGTCAGCTTAGCAACTATGTTCAAGGTGGTTTCTGTGCTCAGTTTTCATTGTCTTGATCATCACTGGTTAGAATTTGGTGCCAGGATTTCCCAAAATGAGAACGTTCACTCCGCCCAGTCAAAACTATTCTGTCTCCTCAGTAGCATTTTCTTAACTCTAATCTGATCTCTTCCTCCGTTTTCTTTTAACGAGGCAGCTACTCCCCAGATGTTTGATTGTTTCAGAGGTTTCCAAACCCGTTGTTCCCTGGGCGTGTCTTTAGTTCTTCCCCCCCCCCCCCCCCCCCCCCCCCCCCTCCCCCTCTTCCTCCCCCGCCCTCCCTTTTGCCGATCGATCCCCTTCTCTCTCTCGACTCATTTTCTTCGTGTCTAGCGCGCTCTCTCTCC
>Ga0181612_180731_pt1 | contig 17680 bp, 11 predicted proteins | sample HoacroProtozoa21_FD_119630 | JGI IMG/M metagenome (GOLD analysis project Ga0181612, IMG submission 119630) | Hoatzin crop microbial communities from Cojedes, Venezuel. Combined Assembly of Gp0051906, Gp0051904, Gp0051908 | reverse complement strand
TGACCCACAGAGGTCCCTTCCAACCCCTACTATTCTGTGATTCTGTGATTCTGTGACCTACTCAATGCCCCAGCAGTGCAAAGCGACTGGAAGCCCGGCAGGAGAGGATTCCCCCGCCAGCGGCACTCCCCGGGTGCCAGAACGCCAGCCGCACCGGCATCGAGACCCTGGTGAGGAGGGGAGCGGGGACCCCAGCCCCGACAACGAGCCGGAGACCAGCTGCGCTCCTGACAAAAGCCAGCCCAAAAACACAGGCACGAGCCCCGCGGTGTCACCGCTGGCAGCAGATAATGCACCGCACTCAGGTCCCCATGGCTCAGCAGCCCCCGTCCCCAGTGACAGCCACACTGCTGCTGAAAGCCACAAATTACTCTTTTTATAAGCCAAATTTAAAATAACGTAAGTATCAAGAGGAGGTAATTACTCACTGAAGCATCAAGGCTCAGCTCTTCACATCTCTTAATTAGCTGCCACTAAAAATATGAATTCCTCATGTGAGAATGACATTCAATAGCCCTCAATTCAAGATATTACAGGAGGCTCAAAAAAAAAAAATCAGATCACTGAACAAAATGCACTGCTATTGACAATGGCAACATACGTTCTCTAGCATTTAACCTTAGTACTACAAGTAACAGTGATCCCAGAATTTGAATTAGACACAATAAATTCATTTGACAAAAAATTAATCAGTGAGATTAAAAACCATTGTGGGAGTTTGAATCCATCAAGAGCATGAACCCACAACTAGAATATTCATAATTCAAAAATTAAAATAATGTCATTGCTAATTTCAGAATGTGATATTATTATTGAATTTTTTTTTGTGGACTAACTTCACAACTTAATTTAACTGTGCTGAGATTACAGCTCCATTTAAAACAATAAAGCAAGTTTTGACACGTATGATACTTAAATTAATTAGTGAGACTTTTGACTGAGAGAACACTGCAGAACAGAGAACTTCTTGCCTTTGGAAAGATATGCGGGGCTAAAGAAACTTCAAAAATGGGCAATAAGATTTTAGCCTTTATTTGAAGTACTAATGGAAAATGACAGTGAGTAATTTTTTATAACATTTATTTCTTCCCTGTCTTCATTGCCCATACCTTTCCAGCCAACTTCAACAATTACCAAATCAATGCTTAAACATAAAAAGGTCATAGTGGCATGTCAAAAGAATTTAAAAAAAAGTTAAAGTTTCTTTAACAGCTGTTTTCTTATTTTCCTATTAAGAATTCTGATTTTGTTAGACTGTAAAAACAGAATTAGTTAAGTATAAAAGGCAGAAAGCATTATTTAAGCAAGACTGTCAGAAAAATCTTATATTCACTGCTGATTATTCCAAAAGTACAACTTGAATTACACTTGTAATGAAAACGTGAAGTCTCCATAGCTCATTTATTCCGTATAGAAACCCGTATCATTTCTTCAGAAATAAGCTTACCTTGTAAATTATACTGCTAATCCATCAAATTCACGTACTCAGTAGAGTAGGTACACTTTTATATTCATTAGGGATTCACTTATAAAACTGACAATCTGGCACAGTTTGTACTCAGCATAACAGGACAAGTTAGAATAAAAAATCATATACAGAGACAAGTTCAAGTCAGTGAAGATAACGAATACTGACAGCACAGCAATAAAAGGACACTCAATTTTTTCAATACCTGGCTTATAACTCACCAAACTCATGTATTTTGTTTCAGCACTGGTATCTTCAGGATTATACACTAAAATGAAACTTAGTGTTTCTTCTATAAATATTTAAAAGGCAATGGCTGCAATTGTGGAGTGCTTGGACTCGAACAGAAATTTCAGCACCCCTACACAAGGTCCCTGGGAACGAAGCACTTGCCTCAGGACTCACCAAGGTACAAGCAAGTGCAAGAAGAAGGCCCAAAGAAAAGATGATCCGTTACAGGCAAAGAGGAGGGAGGAAAATGGAAGCAGCATCGCAAAGTCGGATATATAGATGCACTTGGAAATGTGACTCGCAGCACAGAACCGAACCTCTTTTTCAGCTGAAGACCTCCAGATAGGCACAGAGAGCAGACTACTTTGGAGTTTCAGCCCGACAGGAAATTCTGCCCTCTGCCACCAGCCGAGATGAGGCCACGGAGATGGATTTTACGAGCTGTTGCTCTTAGGAGAAACTTTGAAAAGTTTATTGTGGCTTGCACTGATTTTTCGGACCCTGTGTACAGTATTATCTGTCTGTTCAGAAAGGTCACATTGGAAGGTCCTGCATTACCTTTACGGATTCAGCTGCACGTTTCATCTTCTGTATTTTTGACAGTTGCTTTATCTTCCTTTTTTTTTTTCTTTTTTTAAATAAAGGCTGACTTCAGGAAGTATAAGCTACTTTTCAAACAGAAAGTGATGTATAAGGGAACCTAATTAATGTCTCTCTCATTCTCACTCTCTCCAAAACTTAATACGCTTACCATTTATACAAACTCAACACAGATTCACCACCTAGAAAGACAACATAAAACCAGCAAGTGCAATATTCTGGGCAGGGAAAAACCACAGCACTACTAGATTTGTGAAATAATCAAAACTAATAAATCATGTGCATCTTCAACATTCGGTAAATAAGTAACCCCAGATGCCTTAAGAAGACATATTTGTTTAGAAAAGTCAGTCTTCTAATTATCAGCTTTCTCCTGTTAACTCAAAAACATCACTGGCTGTGTTTGAACATCCTAGTCATTCTTCCTCTGATATGATGCAAACACTCAAAACGCAGTGAACCACTACATAGGAGACACACTTAGGACCATTTATCCAACTGAAACGTCAACTCAAGCTTCCTTCAAAAGATCAATGACTGAGGAAAACTAAACAAACAAACAACAAACAACTTCTCCCAAACACATACATCAAGCAAAACAAAAGAGTGCTCATTAAGAGGACGTTTGTATCCGTTCCCATCCCCCAGAAGCAAGCATCAGCTTGTCAGTTCCTCGGTTCCTGGTTAGCAGTTCAGGAACTGATCAGAGAGAAGAAATTGCGAGCTGCTCCTAAGAAAAGTACCCCCCCCAAAATGGCTTATTTATCAACGTCTCGGTCTCAAAGGGGCACCACATACAGCAGCCCCTGTGGTGGCCACAATCTCTTTTACTCTCCTCCTGGTCAAGTTTTTCATCAGTTATCTCGTGGCACATTATCCAAACTCCTCACCAACTTTTTGCACTTTGCTACTAACCAAGACAGCCTAGAAGCTTTCTTGCTTTATATTTCTGGCTTAATTTCCCACCAGAAAACAGACACATATAATGATACAAAACACAACCTTCAACTACAGGAATATTCCAACGTGAATATTAGCTGCCCACCTGATTCTCATCCCTTCCAATAAAAGCAGGCAACTGCTGTTTACGTCAGCTTCCATATAAACCTCCTCAATCCCCTCCATCTTAATTATGTACTCCTCACATCACCTGGTTCCGATTAAACTCAAAACCTTGCAGAGATTTTCAAGACTGACCCATAAAGACAGGAGAAAACAAAAAGGAGTCATGCATATTCACTGAACTTGCGAAAGTCCGCTCTGATTTTCAAATCTTTGCTTCTATTGTATTTCCATTGATGCCATCAAGATGTTCTTCCCGAGGAACAACTAATACAGCCTTCCTCAACAGCAGTCATACAACACAATTAATTGTCTAATAAACTTTGTTGTTGAAATAGAAAAAAGCAATGAAAAAATACCCTTTGTTGTCTTAGATCCATTCTTTTCATTAATGCTAAGTGAAAGAGCTCAGAAAAGCCACTGGCCTTCAGTATGGATGCTCTGCCTGGCATCATTCATTACTGCCAACTTAGCTTTATCACAGGACAACTAACCTTGAACAGTGCAGTACAAAACATGCACAAAAATACACACAATATGTAGATAGCTAAATCGAGACTTCCTGAATTCTCAAACTCATCATATTGAGGTCTGTGTTCTTCTCATTTACTTCTCACAGGTGAAAAAGGCTGAGCCAGCAAACAGGTTCAGCTTTGGATTCAGGGAGCATGCAATCAAGCAGATCCTCGGTGTGATGTAGTAAAATAAATTTATTCTCTGAAAGAGTGATTCTGAGTGGTTTAGAAGAACATTACAGAAGACGATGTGAGGAGAGGTATAACGTACTGTGGCAGGAATCCTCACCTCAACCATGCGCTTCACGTGTAACCTCCAGGATGGGAAATACGAACTCCGTTTGCTCATACCTGCTCCCAAACTAGCAGGAAAGGGGAAAAAGAGACAGAGACGGAGCGGGCCAGTACATCTGGTGAAGAAGCAGGACACGTGCTTCATGACCCACTTTTCCCCCCACACCAAAAATACCTGGCTCAGGAGTGCACTTGCATTCTGAGCTTTTTCAGAAAATGCACGGACAAGTCAGGATAACTATTCTTAGCACTTTGTAGTCATATGAAATTTGGAGTAAAATTTGGAATAAAAATAAATGGAAAGGTGAGGAATTTAAATATGATTAAGATTTTATTTGAAAAAAGGAGGATTCCTTGACAGGAAATCTATTCTAGAATAATTTCTAATACATCAGTCTTGGGGAATAAAAGTATTTAAGAAATAGTTTACAAGGTATCTTCAAGTGTAGCTTTTTAGACAATTTGTCCACAATTGGTTCCTGTGAAAAACAACTAAATAGCTGTAAATATTTTCAACCAATTAGAGGGCATAAAAAAGGTGAGACAGGAGACTAGTCTCCATGGGCAGAGTAGCTGAAGCCACGAAACAACGTCTGCACTGCTGCTTTGCAGCGGTGCTCTGCAGCACTTCTGCCATATCTTGGCAGAGAAACATAACATTCCCTAAATTACACAATAACTAAAAGCAACAATATAATCATAGCAGAAAAACAGACTTTGCAGAAGTATGTGTATTAATATTGTTCCATCCCTCAGCACAATCTGGAAAATAACGGAAGAGCTGCAACTGGCAGGCAGAGGAAGGATCACTGGCCCCAAGCAGCACAAAGCTTTAGCAAAAGAGAGGAACAGCTCATTGGACTGTTACAGACAGCTACTTCACTCTGTTCTCACTGTTTAATATTTTAATCCTTTTAAAAGCAGAGTATCCTCTATTCTGGGTGGATGCCCTGTTCTAGAAAAGGGATTTATATATATACATATTCAAATATATAAAAATATATATAAAAAATAGGGATTACTCTTATCTATATAATATACATATTACAAAGGGATTAATATATATTGTTATATATTATGTATCATGTATTTTTTGCCAGGTACCTAGGAATCCTACATAACAATGCTCTCTCCAGTTTCATGCTTCATGATGAGCACACCTGACTCGTGCATCTCATTCGTTCTATTTACTTCCACCTCACTCTACTCTAAATTCAATTCAGTTCATAGCTGATGTGAATGATGATGTTATCAGGAGAAAACAGTAGATACGGCCATTTCAGATTAATGCAGTTTGACAGAGGCTTGGTCTGACCCACGGGGTTGCTGCCACTGGAAATGCCATCGCTCAGCCACATCGGAAGCGTTCCTGCTTCTCTGTTGTAGAGATATGGGAGAGAAAAGGGGACACATCCGACTTCCGAGCCAGACTCTGCGTGAGAGGGGCAGCCACCCAAATCCACCCTCCGAGCCACTCGGTGTGAAAAGCCGGGCGCAGTCCTCCCAGGCTACCTCCTGCATCAGCAGCGCTTTATGGCGAGGCAGCACCGACGCCGCTGGCCGAGCACCATCGCCAGACAGGTGGGTGGCCCCAAACAGCATCGAAAGATTGATCAAGTTTTCCACACTGCCAGACACCCCCCTAAATACATACAGTGCTCGTACCTCCACCTCACCTTATCCTTCTGACATGTGATGAGTATTTTTGCCAAAATAAACAAATCTCTGCTCTCCCCTCCCCCCGCCTTAAAATTTCTAGTACAACGCTAGGCCGCCTGTTCGATCGCCCAGTAACAAGGTGCTGGTTTTGATGTCGGATACTTTCACGTCTTTTTTAAAACGTGCTAGATCTTAAAAGTGCTAATTTCGTATGCAAGTTTTGGAGGCTCCATGTTTCTGTGTACAACCAAGTAATTCATCTACAGCTGTTTAAGCACCAAATTTGTCAGTGACTAAACACTGAGACCAGTTTATGCCATATACAACTTTCCTGTTTATAGCCCCATATGTTCAATTACAATCCAGACCAATTTCTGTTCCACATAAACCTTACTCACTTGAATATTCTCCTTGATCTTAGACATAGAAAATAGCAACAAATTCAATCCCTTCTTTTCATTGTCTATACTGAACATTTTGCATTTGGTAATTTTTCTATTTAACATAAAAGGACAGACACACACCATGGTCTGATACTGCAAACATCACCGCAGGCAAATGAATAATTTTACTTACAGAAGCACTTTTCTTGGCAGTAGAAGATGCAGCATTGTGCTTCAACACACCAGAAAACAGAAACACTAGCAAAACTGCAACACAGTCCTCCTTCCAAGCGGTTTTGGAGACAAATGGTATTTTTTGGAAAACAAAAAAAAATGCTGGGAATTAGGGAAAACAAGCATATAACGCACTATCTGAATTGCTACAGGTTTGACTACAACATTGCAACAACTAATTATATTTATGCTATCAGAAGCAAGCTATGAGTGAGATGTTACACTTAACGACCATAATACTTCAAATTCACATAATAGCTAAATTATTAATTTAAACCATAATTTAGTACTCACAATTAAATTATGCAGAGGAATGCAGAACTTGGAAATATTGAAAACAACAGTCTACTTCTAAGGAACCCAGAAGTTTAATGTTACAGAACAGGAGAATAATGCAGGAAAGACTTCATCAATTACAATAATTCAGAGTTATAACAGGACATTTTATATTTTGCCTGGAAAAACAGAAATAAAGAGTTGAGCCGGGCAGCATTCAGTAGTCAACCTACTTTGGAGTCTGCTGGGTCCTCTTGACAAAGTAGACTGCACAGTCCACATCTCCTGGGATCATACCATGAACGACTACCACGCATCTATTTAACAGCACTGGACATGATTATCTAAACCAAACAGATTTCTACAGCTGCCTATATGAGTTTTCTGCACCTTATCATTTACTTGCGACATTCCTTACTCATGGCAAAGCATCTTCCAGTTGGCACGTTACCAGATAAAATGCAACACAACTGAAACGCAAACATTTTCCTCACTTTGCAATCAAAGCAAGGTCTCCTATTTTAAAGAAACAAGCCTTCGAATTGCTTCGAAATTCATGCTCTTGGGTGTACTAGTAAGAGAATGACATTTAATTATCTGTATTTGCAATAAAACTTAATAGTTTAGCACAGCCAAGAGTATAAAAAAATTACATTACTCATGGTATAATACTAACATATTTAAAAAAAAAAAATCCATCAGGAAAGTTAGCTGAAGGCATTATGCTAGAACAAATGAGCAGCAGGTAAATATGCACTGCTAGGTATTCCTGTCAAAATTATGGGGCACCTATGAACACTTCCATGGTATCTTAAAGCTAATCTCTCCAAGGCAAGGAAGGGACAAAATCTCATTCACATTTATTCCTTCAAGTTTACCTCCTGATGAGTATCCCATAGGCAATAAGTAACTGTTTCTTCACCACACTATTTTACTGTCACAGAAATCCTGTGATGCATTAAGGTATGCACGTTTTATGGATGCAGATTATCCAGAACAATGAACCCTGTGGCACTGCTGCAAATCTGAGTCCAGCCACTCCAAGGTCAGCATATGACAAAAAAGTGAAACACCTATTAGGAACTCTGCAACAAAGTAGGAAAGTAATATATTCTCCACGTCAGCATTTAATGACTTCTTTAACCTTGTCCATCACTCTCTTCCTGACCACCTCTTCTCATCTGCTTCCCTATCTCCATTTTTTCAACAAAGGAAAGGATTTACAGAAAAGCGTCAATCATAGCACCCCCAGCTCTTTTCAAACTACTTATTGTGTCTTTTGTAAGTGTGGCATGATACCACAAGAAGCAAAAAATAAAAAGCACATGATCTTGTACCTAAAGATAGTATAACTCATTTCTGAATGCTTGACTGAAATTATTAATATGCTTAGTCTTTTAAATAAAGACTTTTTAAATAAAAACTAACTGCAGAGTTGCATAACATGCCATATTTTATCACTTTGTCATCTTCATGCACAATTACCATCTAACACAATACTTCTGACATATATTTAACCATTTTACTAAAGGTATAATAAAATGTAGCTAAAAAATAAGAACTGATTGACTTATTAAGATTGATACTTCTAAGCTAATATGTGGCCATAAACGTTTCATTTTTAACAAATAGGTTTTCCTGTGCTATCAAAAGTCACATATAAGCACAGTACTTTATCACTTTACTTTCTACAAATGAGGTCATTCTGGACATAAATCACACTTATTTGATCTGTGTGGCCAGAAAGAATCAGGGGTCTTCAGTCACATCACTCTTCTCCATAGCAAGACTCCAAAAGGGCTACAAGGTAGAAAAGTGATTGCCAGCCAGACGTAACAGATGAATGCCTGCAGAGAATACTCCTCCAAATAGTAAAAAATAAATATATAAATGCGTAGTATTTAACAGACAATACTGTTCGCTGTAGGGCACCCAGATACTCTTACTTCTGTTGAACACCTGCCAGCTCTTGGGGTTTTGAGCATACGGATTCTGAGGGACTCGATGATCTTAGCGGTCTCTTCCAACCCATGATTCTATGATTCTGTGATAAACTGCAATTATTCAACCAGTCTAATTGACTTCTGAAACAACTGCCCCATTCCTGCAGGGAAAAAAGAAACAAAGCGTTATATAGTAGGGAAACTGATGAAAAGTTATGCCTGCCTTCAAAACTCATCACTCAAGAACAGCAATCACTGCCATACAAAAGCGCCAGCTGCCACAACTTTCACTTCACATTTTGTAAGCAGGCTAACCAGCTTTCTCCTTCCCCAGTAAACAGGTCTGAATCTTGAAATACTTTTTTATGTTTTAACTATATCACAAAGGCTGATCAGAATGAGAAAGGCTGTGAACATCTCTCTAGGGAAGAACGTCTTCCCATGCACCGGTGTCCCTGTGTGCGAGCTGCAGAGGAAGGCGGCAGCTCGCCCAGTGCACTAACACTCAGATAACAGCTAAAAACTCCAAAGCCACATTCAGTCTCTCCTCACCACACAGAGGTGTCAGAGGCTGCTGAAACGTGAACAGGGACAGAACAGGCTTGACATTTTGCTTGTTTTAAAGGGAGGTTTGGGACGGTCCCTCCTTTCCTCACTGGTGAGAAATGATTCACTGTTGGCACATAATGATCTCAAAACAGGCCAACTGCTCTCCTACAAAGTTAATACTTTTCTTCCTGTTCCTCTACCCATGCCCTCTATGTTTCCACTATTTTTCATTGCCCGTACTGAGAACCTCCTTCAGACTGCATTTCTGTATTCTTATATAAAATGATCAGAGTAACCTATCACTACAATTTAATACTTTCTGGAGCAATACTTTAGAGAGATTGGGCCTTCCAGTCTTGCAAAAGTGGGTAGGATCATTAAAAAGCTCTGTTGTCCTATCCTCCTCCTGGTAGAAAATCACGTTTTTCATGTTACTTTCATGTTCCTCTCTCAAACCAGAGCTGTGAGTTTGGCAGAAGACTGCGAAAAAGGACAGGCAGCCCATCATGCAGCTATGCAACAATAATGGAGACACACACCCTTAAAAAATACAGCAAAACAAAGCAGGGACAAAGAAATCAACCAACAACACAGACGGATATAAAAAAACCTACAAAAGTTAAAAGCTCTGTTGTAGCTCTTGGCCATGGTACTGAGGCCTGCTGAAGTCTAGGGGGAAAACAAAAATTGCTTGCAGAACATATTTCCTACTGGAAAAAAAATGAATGAGTAGAACAGAAACATGACAAAAAAAGTGCCAACTTTCAGGTAGAACACACCAGGCAAGACAGACAGGCTGCTAAACCTGTGACGTGAAGCTTGGTGTCAGTATTCCGAGCTGTACAGACCCCAAGGCTGCTACTGATGTGCTGCTGAAGCAAACTTTGTTTTGGAAAAAAGGCATTTGTGCACATAAAAACTTCAGTGCTTCTAGAACAAAATATTTCAAAATATTAGCAGCAAGAAAATACCCAAAGTAAACAAACTTATGCCAGGCATTTTTCACAAAGTGAAATTTCATTTCCTGAACTGCTCTGGGGTCTTCTCTATGCTTACGACCCAAGTTTCATCTCCGGTAAAGAAGTGTGCTTCTTCCACCTCTGTTCATATGCTTATGTTTAAGGCAGGTCCCATTCCTTCTCAGGAAATCCCTAACTTCTATGACAATCTGTTGAGGACACATGCACACTAGTACCAGAAACAGCTGCAGCAACTGGTAATTGCAAAAAAACAGGTATGTCCACAAAACTATTAAGTATGCTGAAGCAAGCCTCAAATGATGTCGATGGACTGACTTTTAGCAGTATAGTCCTTGCTCTCTTTCTTCTTTTTTAATAAGGTTTATTGTGTACCAATTTGATTTCAGTCAAAGGTGAGATGAATGATGAAACTTGGTAGTACAGAAGTTACCAGTTATCAGACAGTAAAAAATCGAATTATTTGTTAAAAGTTACTTTAAATCATCAAAGTCATCAAAAATCCCACCTTCTCCAGAAGCGCAGATGGTTATACTTTTCATAATCTGAATAAGCTTTCTTTTTTCTTAGCAAACCTCAGCTCATTTTTAGTTCTCAGTAACTTCCAAAAGTCTCTTTCATGGAATGTGCAAATTTTGAAAATTCTCTGTTGAGTAAAATGCCAACAAGCACCTGAAAAGGAGATTGTCATAATTCCTTCTTTTTCCCCCTATATCTTGGACTAGCCCTAGAACAAAACTTTCATTCAGTAATTCAGTAAGTCCTTACACCAACTATACAGTGAGAGAACCAAGCAGAGCAGGGAAGTGCACTGCAATTTTCAAAACACAGAGCAGGTTCTTTGCTGAACCTACCAGTTCTCTGTTTACCCAGTTTGTGACCTCTCTTAAAATGACATCTTCTCAGAAACCAGTTCCGTATTTCTAATCACAACCTGCTTTCCTTGTAAGAGATCTTTAAACCATCTCAGGCAAAACTGCTGCTGCACTGGCCCACCAGAAAAACAGTTTGCTCCTTATTCACATGGTACTTCTGCGGCTGAGCACACACAGCTTGCATCCACTGCTCCTGTCAGTAGGCATCCACACACAGCGGTGGTTTGGGGACAACTGAGTATCAGTCATGCTCTGTGCTGGATGCCCTCCCTACGTAGTGCTAGCAATAATTTAGAAAAAGTAAAAAATTTCTTCCAGGTGCTGCAGCTGAATGCCACTGTGCACAGAACTAAAGTTTCCTTACAAGTTAAGTTCCTGTATGACTACAGAAAAACTTCCAGTTAATTCACCTTCAAATATTCTCCAAATACTTCACCTACGTTAATGCACAAAAATTCAGAAAAGCAATTACAGTCATTTCATCTTGATCTCTCTTTGAACAATGAGTTTTGCACTTAATGAAAGACTAGTGCCTGAAAATAAAAACTTTTGATACGTTTATACACTAGCTCATCTATAAGATATCTTAACTCCTAGGGGACCAGCAAAGCCCGTTATCAAACTAGTGCTAATACTCTGTGAAAAACAGTGTTAACGAAAATTCTTCTGAGTGCTTCATATTATACTAAAAGCAAATTTACCATAATTAGAACACAGCCTCTACAGTATATTAGTTAAGGTGTTGTGGAAGTTCATTATCTAACAATGAAGTGATAGTACCAATATTTAAGTTAAAATATGTTTCCTTCCTTTCAATTACGAAATACCGCGTGGAGGCCAGCCGTGCTCCCTAAACAAAGGCCCTTCTCCCCTTCGTTGTCAGGTAGCAAAGCAGCAAGCCAAGGAGCAGGCAGAATCGCTCCGCAGCAGAGCTGATCGCAGCCAGATTCAGAGGCAGCAGCCACGGACCATCACCGGATCGGAGCCTCCCGCGCACAGGAACAGCAGCTGGAGAGTCACCACCGTCCCGCAGCTCGCGCTGCAGCAAGGCTCTGCTTCAAAGAGCCTCGCAGATTACTCTCACTCTAACTACTCATTCCCAAAGCTCAACTGGAAGCAGTCTGAGTGCGAGTAGCCTATGCTAATTTTAGGACCTTGGATCCACTCACTACGTACCCTGCAGTACTTTTCTTCTGTCCCCCAAAGAAACTCTCACAAATCTTCTTTGTGCTTCAAAGAAAAAAAGCCAGCACACGAACATAAATAGAACCACAATCATTAAAAAGACTAGGAAGACTACTGAAGTACATGAATGAACAGGGATGAGTATCTGCTGAAGGGAAGCATGAGAAAAGAAAACAAAATAAATTTTGATTCATCGCAATTGATCTGTCTGTTTGGCAGCCTGTGGAATGCAGAACCCCGAACTAGTGAATGCCTCACTTCTAAAGTACAAGCAGAAATTTAAGCACCTCTGACCTAGATTTCACACGAACTGACAGCTAAGTGGGAATCTGTCTCGCAATCAGTGCTGGGGAGGGAGGGCAACTGCTTACTCCTCCCTTTGGATTTACGCACCTCACCCTGCGGCGCAGGAACACGCCCGTCGCGATCCGGGATCCTGGGCTCCAGAGACCGCTTCAGGGTGATGCGCCTGGCTCCCTGCGGCCGGAGGGAAGCGGCCCTCCCGGCAGCGTCCCCACACACAAAGCTATTCACCTGAGCAGCCAGAGACTCTGACACAGGTGTACCGTGTACCTTTTCCTTCTTTCTTTCTCCTTCCCTCATTAGCCTCTTCATTTGACAAATTTCTGCCCTTCTAGGTAAGAGGTAACCAACAACTGCTGTTGAAGGTACAGCATTCTCATCTGAAAATCATGACTGAGAAGCCTCTGAAAATTTTTGCTAAGTTATATCCAACAGCAACCAACAGAAATGGAAACAGAAACTGCTTCCTGTAAGAACCAAAACTGTTAGGAAAAGCTTGGTCCTAACTAGTTAATTTCAAATTTGTAATATAGCAAAAGATTCAGAAAGTAAATAATCACTTTGCTCTACTGCAACTTTACAATGATTTTGAGACAATAATACGTAATATTATATGCCAGGGAACAATGGCAGCTGAAAATCTTGAGTTAGCTTTAAAAAACTTAATGCATTTATTTTGTAGCAATTGTAGCTTAAGAACATGATCTCACAAACATTTAGCAACTCTTACAATAAAATATTTGAGAGAAATAATTCACGGTGGCGTAAAAATCATACACTCTAAGTAAATAACTTTTAATGAGAAATTTGTGTAAAGCTTTCCCTAATGAAGTATAAAACCAGAGCTCAAAAACTTGCTCTTCTTTGGTGATGAAGAAACACAACGGTTACATTGAGGAACTGCCCATCTCATAGCTTTGACTTTCTGGTAGTGCTAAAACTAACACATTAAACCCTGAAACATCTTACTTTAGTGGTCCCTAGAAGCACATGGATATTTTTAGCATTTGCAACACGCCCTGCCGGTTCTCCTATTCCCAGGACTTTTATGGAGGACTGCTGTCAGTAATTGCTGCTCTCCTGCCTCTCGGCTAATTACATTCTTACCCCCCAAGTGGAGTTTGGAAAGGCGTAATCTGCAACGCAAGGCCGTCGCCAAATAGAAAAATGTGCCTTTGAAAGGTTTTTGGTGCTGGTTGATGAAGTGACCCCTTCAGTCAGGTTGATTTCCATGTTTCAGAACTGAAAAATGTTACTCTTTCATATCCCTACTCTCTGCACCTGTTAAATGGTGTGTTAACTTTCCTTTCTGTAAACCTCTGACCAGAAAATAAACCTGAAACAGCACTGGGGAATTCTGAACAAGGCCACCAAATTTTAGAAATCATATTCTGTGGGAGTCCTAACAGCTTAAGGAACTTACTCCTGCATGCCTCAGCCACCTGACGGTCCTTTTGTTGTAACTATGCACTCTAATATTTGCAATATTATCTGAGTTTGTTGGGAATTTACAAAGCAATACAAGAATCAATCATTCTTTCCCACGTTTGAAGGACAAATGCAGATTATCTATCATGGGAAATTTCTAATCACGCCAGGAGAATACACCAGGGAGCCAAGACATGTGGGAACCAAGGGAGATTGCTGAGGGGTGTTTGCCTTTGGACCCATCAACCACTAGATCCAAAAGAGACTCAGCATCTAAAGCAGCTTGTGTCAGCTATTCAAAAAGGAGAGAGCTAGCAACAGGTCACTTCAGCAGAAAGGTACACAGACATGACTACATGCTAGACGTACAGACAGAACACAACAGTGTACAGAGATACAAACCCATAGAAACACAGGCCTACGTATTTTTCTGTGGACAAACATGAAGTTCCACTCCACATACATTTGTAGTGGTGGGATCAGCAGGAGATGGTACAGTGAACACAATTATTTGGTAGAGTGTAGAGTACAGCTCATTTTTTAATCAACTGAGAACACCTGAATGCTAATGCATAATATTCTAACAGAAATTACACACATTTTTGACCACCATATTAGTAGAGCTACATTCCGATTATATTCGCAATGATTCACCAGGTGAGTGGCCCCAGGAATCATTAATTCTCCAGCATTCTAAAATGTAGTATTTCTGATATTGTGTTTTGAGGGTTGACCATGATAATGATTCAAGAACTGTGGGAACCAACGTCCTGTCCCGGTGAAGGTCATTCAGCATCTTCACCTTACCACATCGGAGCTCTTTCCCACAGTGCATCAGAGCACTGTGACCAACACTACTCATCCGCATCTTCTCTGCACTCCAAATAACTGGGAAAGGCACAGGTGGTAGACTGTGACCCTGGGCAGGCAGACGCTTCCTGGGAGGATGGCAAGGGTACTACGTAACTCGCTAGCTAGCTAGCAATCACTAATGTAAAAACACAAGTGATACTCACACCTAAGCCAAAATATAATGTCTAGAAAAGACTACAAGGGCCTGACAGCCAATGCAGAAACCCACAAGAACACCTAAGAACTTTTCCCATGAAAGGTTAAAAAATAACAGAATATTAAACCTGGTAACTGATTATTCCCAAGCAGAGAGTAAGAACAACATTGATTAGAGGCGAAATGCCAAGATACAGCAAGGGAGATGTGTCAGCCAGTACTCAGAGCTGAACTCTGAAACTGTTCAAGCTTACTGACACTCATTTCTCTCTATAGAGAGGCAGAAACTGTCCGAAGTCCAGTCTCCTTCAGGATTTTTTTTCCTTTCTCAAGCATTGAATTGTATCAGGCATTTCAGGGTCTTCATTTACAAACTCTTCCAAGTCTCTGCTTTCACGTATATAAAACAGTAGCGTATTAAAAATTAATGCACTCGGTCTTAGAACATAGACTCCCAGCTTGCATTGTCTCTGAAAGGAGCTGGAGAGGAACAAGAGTCTGCCATACGAGTTTAGGGAGTCCTTATCAAATATTCAGTTAACCTAATTCCTGAGAGAATGTAAATTTTGAAATATGAATTTAAATGTACAGGAGTGCATTACCTCGCTGCTAAAATTTTTATGAACCACTCATTTTGAATATATATATGATTCATTTGTTTATGAATAGACAATTTCAAAGTGCATTACATATATACACATTTTAAAGATGATTTAATGTGAGCATGACACATACTAAAAGTGATTTAAAATCAGTTACTGTAACCGTTTAATCAGTAGCTCTGGACAGGGAATGGGCTGGGTTTGCCATTTTCAATTCATTTGCTCCAGAAGTATAAAATTAATTATAATGCTATACCAAAATAAGTACTGCCCAGTAAATGCAAAAAATACCTCACCGTAACACAGAGGCAGACTAAACAGAGAACTGCAGTTAGGCATTTAAATAACAGATGCATCTCTGATGCTCAGAATTTGTGATATCATTTAACCCACAGCATCTATGGTGGGCCAAGCAATGAAAAGGCTGTAAGATTTGCTTACATTTCAGCAGGAAGGATGCAAAAGAAAACAACAGATCAGTTCTGGAATTAAGAGTGCTTCAAAAACATTTTAGACAATTATGGTTTTCAAGTGTGTATGAAATTGTGATGGCATAAACTGAGAGTCGAAATGTGCTGTACTACCGCTCCCACTTCTTACCAAGCAGAAACGAAATTTAGGACAGACAGCTTCTTGTGTTGTGATACTGCAAAAACCTCTGTGGAACAGAGCAGTGGAAAACTGTTTGGACTGCCTTGCCCGGAGAGAAGCAATCATGACAATGCCCGTGAGATCTTACAATATTTGGGGTATCAAAGGAACTGTGTGAAACAAGTCGACCGAAGTTTACATGCGGCAGATGCCAGAGGAGATGCAGCAACGGCCTGTCCAGGAACAGATTCTAAACTGGTTCCTGCTACAGCCCCTACAATTAGATCTGCTGCTGAATGAAGCCACTCCCGAGGGACACTGAATGTCTCCAAAGTCCTTTAGTTTCTATTCATGGGTGGGGGCACACTGAAGGGAGAGGCTCTCATAAGAGACAATTTTAAAGGGATTACGTTATCCATAATGAACGGCCATAATACGGCCTGGCACTCAGACCTCCCCAACCTAGAACAACTGACAAGGCTCCTTAGGTATAGAAGCCAGCTTTTTATTTTTAATTCATTAAATAAAATATTAGAAAACATCAATACAACTAACACATGGATTAAAAAGAAAAAGTTGCTCTACATGTAGAGAGGGAACCATGGTATTGCTGTTTGAGTAGAGCCCAGAAATATGCTACTGTTGCTCCTAAGCATTCTGCCAATAAAATGAAACACGTATTAAAAACAACCTGTAGTAACCTATCCAACACGAAAACATTTCTTTATCTTTGGGGGGATGGAAGTTGTCTAAATAAAAGAAACCAACAAATGACCAAAACTCAAACATATAAATGGTGGTCTGTATACAGATCATGCAGGCAAAGACTAGCTATTCAAGTGAGGTATAACATTTCCAATGACCATGAACAGATCTGGGCTGGAAAATTAAAGAAAGTGTCCCTTTACCTAAAGAGTGCCATTTCAGGACAAGAGAACAAACAGGAGACAGAAAGCGTACCTCATTTCCCAGGCAGTCTCTTAGTTCCTGAGTGTGGTAAGTTATAACCCATATCCAGGAGGTACCTCCCAGTCCTGCATTTCAGTTTTCTGCCCTACTTCCTCTACTAATCTCAGGTGTGCTGTATGTCAATTAGTTACATTTTCTATAAGTGCAACACCTGCTCTTCAGCCTTGCATACACAGTTGCAAATTACTATCTTTCCCTCATTCCCTTTGCAAAGATGCTTTAACCCCATTTGTAATTAGTTTCTGATCAAAGGCATGTTTCCCCCAGTTCAGTACACCTTTGCAACAGGAATTTATGAAAACAAATGGCAAACAAACTCATTTATGTTTGTGGGAAATCCATCATTTTAGAGCCCAGCTCTAAGAGGTTCTGGACTCGGGGAGGAACCTGCAGCACCACTTCTGTCACTGTCCCCAAGGGAGCTCAGCACCTCTCCAACCAAGCCCTCAGCAACTTGTAGCTTGGAACACAGATAAAAAAAGAAAAAAGAAAAGTAAAGGAATCACAGAATCACAGAATCACAGAATT
>Ga0181612_141587_pt1 | contig 17682 bp, 13 predicted proteins | sample HoacroProtozoa21_FD_119630 | JGI IMG/M metagenome (GOLD analysis project Ga0181612, IMG submission 119630) | Hoatzin crop microbial communities from Cojedes, Venezuel. Combined Assembly of Gp0051906, Gp0051904, Gp0051908 | reverse complement strand
TCTTGTAGTGAGAGGCCCAAAACCAAACACAGCACTCAAGGTGTGGCCTCACCGGCGCCAAGTACAGGGGTACGATCACCTCCCTACTCCTGCTGGCCACACTGTTCCTGATAAAAGCCAGGATGCCGTTGTCCTGCTTGGCCACCTGAGCACACTGCTGGCTCATGTTCAGCCGGCTGTCAGCCAGCACCCCCAGGGCCTTTTCCGATGGGCAGCTTTCCAGCCACTCTTCCCCAAACCTGTAGCATTGTGTAGGGTTGTTGTGATCAAAGTGCAGGACCCAGCACTTAGCCTTGATGAATGTCGTACAATTGGCCTCAGTCCATTGATCCAGCCTGTCGAAATTCCTCTGTAGATCCTTCTTACCCTCAAGCATATCGACACTCCCACCCAACTTGGTGTCATCTGCAAACTTACTGAGGGTGCACTAACACCTTCAGTTGTTTCCTAACAACCTATTTACTATATTTAAAAGGAGAGCCAAGCTGTACATAGTAAATGCTGTATTAAAGACAAGATACAACATGTAAATTTAGCCATGTACTCCCAACTTTTATTTGGTTTAAAAGAAGCCTGTGGAAATCTGTTTATCAAACTATAGGTCTTTATCCTGTGCTGTTGATATGCATATATAAGTATATTTAATATATTTATATTATATTTGTAATATATTCATAATTCTTTGATTAGTTAAATCACTCTCTAAACTATTTGGATTTTTCCCACAATGCAAGGACAACAGGATCTGATCCTGACATGAACTATTACACTTAAAAAATGCCCATTTCATCGCAAATAATTCAGAATTTAGCTACTAAGCCACATACATGGCCTTCCTGCCTTCCTTCCCCACTTCCTCCCTGTCCTATCCCTTACCCGTCCCTTTTTTCCTTCCTCTAAGCCTTTGCCACATATGCTGATAGGATTTTAGAAACAAGGTTAGAGAGTTTCTAAGGGGCTAGAATGCAAAATATTCCAATATGACTCCGATACAAAGAACCATAAATTACCAAATACATTATTTAACAGCAGATGACATACTCCTATTTCTTTCTAAAAGTAATGTAAGAGCTTACAGAATATTCCATACATGCAGCTGTACAATCATCAGTTTTTGGGGAATAATTTGAAGTACCTTGCAGCGAAGTTGTGCAAGTAGGATGTGTTCTAACACAACTGAAAGTGAGCAAAAACTTGATGGGAAAAAATGAAATTAATAGGAAACTACTGTGAGAAATAATTGACATATATCAGTATGATAAGCCAATGAAGAAAAACATTTCTGTTGCTTTAAATTCAGTGATTTCTGCATAGCTTCCTCTGCTATGATTTAAACTGTTACATGCATGATAATAAAATCAAGGTGAATTCCAAGGCCACATCATACTGTGCAATAGAATTAGAAATGTAAAATTCGTCCAAAGTTTTTACACATGGATATTTCACATTGGAAAACATTTCTAAACAAAAGAAAGTATATTCTTTAACTTCCACAGCCATGGAAATATACACCTTCAAGATCACTATGTAGAACACAAATCTAATAATTATTACATATCAACGAATTTAAAAGAAAGTAATGTTTTATTGGAGGGTGAAATGAACATCCTAGACTGATATTCTCTAAGAATGCCTATTCCTCAGCTCTGTTGTCCTGGAAAACATTAAACAATGAGATGCAGTACACAAGAACTATCAAAAGGGAGCACTTTTGAGCCACTAAAACTGTGCGATAGGCTGAAAACCACAATCTCCTAGGTGCAGACAATGATACTATCTCAGGTATTTTATGTGCTAAAATGATCATTAAAAATTAAGCACCACATATAAGCTGCCATTTAGAATATTAATTTACCTTTACTAATCATCTTTTTAACTTGAGGCTAAAAGAGTTCACTTACCATTCGGATACTCAGGCTTAGTCCATGAGATGTTAAAGGAGTCAGACGAATACGACTGGGCTTTTGGAGAAGGAACACCTTCTGGTGTACTCTCATCTGTTATAGCTGTGCTAGCTTCACTTATCGAACATCCACCTCCAGTGCAAGCCTTAAAACATTAATCAAAACAAATAAACATATTTCAATGTAATACCAATAATTTTAGCAATTATTTTTTAAAATAGCTATAACTGTTACATATCTAAACTTAGCAAGTCTGTGCTTTTTATAGAAGATACTTTTCTTAGCAAAGATTTGTTTACCTCTTTTCTTAAATAACAAGATATGTTACTCATGATACTTAGTTTTGGGGTATTCTATAGCTAAAACATTATACTAGTGCTTGACTTGCAGCATTTTGCATTTGATTAAGAGTCATAATCACAATTGGATTTCCCCTGCTTTTGCAGCTGCAGTTAAAGAAAATTACAGTACAATATGTATCACTTACATTGCAAACCTCTTCTGGAATTGACTGAAAAATTCTCACAAGTTTCAGACATAGAATATACGACCAACTTGCAATGCACTTAAAAAATTATCTTGATAAATAGTTATTGAGAAAAAAAATGCAATTCTGACAGTCCTGCACTTTATGACTGCACAGTGGTGTGCAGATGCAATTAAAATAGTGAAAAAACACTCCATTATAAATCAGTATGCAACAGTTATCATTACATGTTTATGGATAATAAAGTCAAATCATTTGTATTTCAGTTACCAGGGAAGAAAAAATTGATTACATGATTTTTACATTTTGCTTGATTATGAAAGCATACAATGTGCAAGAAAATGTGCATATCGTCCCATATAACAGGCTTTTAAAAGTTTTACACGCACAAACGTAAGACTACACAGCTATAGTCCTTATGTGTGCTGGTTTTCCAATTACTTGCACTAAGACCAATGATGAGTCAGGAGTTCTTAGTTAAAAAATATACAAGAATATATAAACTCTGTACTAGATTTAAAGATTTTTTGTTTTAGCTCATGGTTTATTTTTAATTTTATTGCTTAGTAATAAAATAAATCAAAACTTGAATTCAACAAAGATTCAGTTTCAGACATTCTTAATTAAAACTTACGGGATCACCTGTGTTTTTAGGAGCTGCCCATGTGCTGAAGTGGACAAGCAGCCCACTCTGGATCATCAGCAAACAAAGGAAAAATAACCTTGCTGTCCAGATCTCCAGGAACAAAATGTTTCTCTCAATCTAGTATATTTTAATTGAAAGGATTAACTTCAATTTCCCAGTGTGTTTCAAACCAGAGAGCAGTCAACATATTTCCTAGCCTGCTCCAAAAGTGTATACTAGCCCCATGGGTAAAAGTAAGTAAATGAGAGGCTATTTTGTACACCAAGATTATTTTGATTTCACCAGAAATTACACTCCCAGAACAACCACAGAATGACTCCCTGTGTTCAGTCTGCACTATCAAGTAAAGATGAAAGAATGCAACCTCAGATTTGGGAACATCCAAAAATGGCATTTACTTTAGATATGACAGTATTTAAAAAAAAAAAAAAAGGATCTGCTTAGATGCTCAGATAACTGTTATCATTTTGATAAGGAAAATATGTAAGAACCTCATCCTTCTACCAAAGGCAGTCTATTCGTCAAATGATTTCACTCCTACTGGCTTCATCCAGCAGACAAAAAGACAAGCTCTGGAAGACCTGTTCCTCATACATTCCTTCCTGCCTTGGTAAACATGTTCCACTGAGCCTTCCTCAGCAGTGGAGGGCTTTTTCATTCCAGGGCTCAGTAACAGCAGCCTTCCTGTTCATTTATTTCTCGAATTTCATGAATCTCAACTTTTGTACCTCTGAAACTTGCCAGGGCATCAAGTTTCTGATTCTTCTAAGGAAAATCAATAACGGAAAGCTCATCTACATTTTAAATAGTGGGATTTTAAATCAGTGTATCCAAATGGACTGGACATTGCTGGGACTCTGGCAATCACATCGAGTGATACTCAAAGCCATGAAATCCTACACCCAGAGAGAGCCCCACTGTGCCATTCTGAACTTCACTGAGGCTTCATTGAGGCAAAATTTGAAAAAATACCAAAGTATCTAGAGAGCCAAGAGACAGATACAAACCACAGAACAAGACACCACACAGTGATCCTCCAGCTAGCACCTGAGCTAGCTTACCCACGCAACACAGCCCTCAGGAGATATTAGCTTAAATCACAAAAACACTCAAGTCATATAAATGGGTGTGCCACTCCAGCTACTAAATGCAGCCTTTCAGCTTTTCATTTGTTTTCAGATTGGCCTGGCTCACACCCATCCGGGTTAGAGCACAAACAGAGCAAAAGCAAGTTCCTTTGCACTAATCCATGGAGATACGACCTTGAGATGTCTCAGCTGACTTTTGGAAAGAAGCATCAGATTTGTTTATAAAACTGTTGCACTCATTTATGAATACAATTGTTACATTTTAAATGGCAGTAATGAATTGTGAAAATTGGTAACAGCATACAGATACACATTTTCTTTATCTAATGTACTTATATTAACCTGTCATAAAAAAGTTAAAGCCAGCAGCCTGTGATGTGCTGAAAGTCCTGCTGATGAGGATCCTGTGTTCAAAGCCACAACTTTTGATAACTCAACTGCCAACTTCCCACATAAACCAAAATCAGTTTTTGCGTGGATACAAAAGAAAAAACATATTACCTGTGAAACAAGAAGAAAAAGGTTCTACCTGACAGAAATATTTCATTCTAAAAAAAAAAAAAAAAAAAAAAAGGATTTATTTAAGTTTCCAGTGTGTAAGGCATTCTGTTGTTGGTTTTACTTTTATTGAAATTCAAATTGAAGTATCTGTGAAACACTAGATATTCCAATTTCTTTCCAGGTGTGTGTGTTCGATTTGGGGTTTTGGGTTTGATTTTCTTTTTCTTTCACAAAGTATAACTTTTGGCCACATTTAAGCTTCATAACTTGTAAATCTCTAGTATTACATTCTTCTCAAACTAGTCAGACAAGTTCTAAATACAATGAGTCCAAATGTTTTAAGAAAGCTATCACATCTCGGAGATACTGGGCATTTCATGCACTTTCAGGCTTGCCATTTTCAGAGCTCGAAGGACATTTAGAACTTCTAACCTGATTATCACAGACCATTGTATTTTATCCAGGTAAATCTGGTTATCTTTATCACCAGAAGAAATTATCTTTTCTTAATTTCTAGTTACCACTGATGCAATGTAAATATTAAAAAAAACACACCCAAAGAAATGAGAAATAAAATATAAAGATCAAGGGTTCCTAAAAATGTATTCAGTAACTCCTAGAAAAGCTGTACATGTTGATGAAGTAAAAGCAAAGACAGCAGAACATCTCTTTATTTTCACCATGTCCCAAAGCAAGGCAGTGCCACCAAAAGAAGCAGTCCCAGTTGCTCTCCAGATCCTAGTCGTTAATTTTTCCCTCATCCTCTCTCCTTGTGCCCTCATGCACAGGAGCTGGGCAGGAGCAGAGAAGTGCTGTGGCACAGTGAAGGATAACAGAAATTCTTTAGTCCCGCTTGCTTATGAAGACGTAAAATGCTTGTTGAAGTACTGCCTTAGTTTTGGACCTGGTGCTGTTTTATATGCTATACAATTTACTATGCTGAAATATCTAGGCATGAATGAATTAATTTCAACATGAACCTAAGCTTTAATTAGACTGAATATCCTTGCTTTTTCAAGTTCAAGTCAGATCCTTATCATTACCTGAAGGTAGTTTATTTTTTGTGGTATAATATTTAGAACATTCAAGAGCATGTTAAGAAAAAATGAATGCATACCCAGTCTACATAAATGTAAATTTATTCATAATCAAGAGCAGAATATTTTTCTATGGCATTTATCAAAGCAAATATCCTTATATAGGTATTGTTCGAAAATTAACAGTATGCATAAAACAAGGGACAATCCCATGCTTTTATGCACGTATTTTCAAGTTTTTTAGTGAGCTGAAGCTGTTCTATTTCATCACAAAATAAAACCAATGATAAAGAAACGCAGTGAAAACACCAAGGTCTTTTAAAATGTTTTGAATAAATAAACTGCTACATTACACTGAACTCTTTTCTTCTCTGCTATTTCCTTCTTCTTACAGATTTTATGAAGAAAGAGCAAATTATCACGATACCAAGTATGAAAGGCTAACATTTTCAAATACATTTAATGTTTTCTTGTAATTTGGGGGCAGGAGACATTTTTTATGTCTTTCATGTATTTCTGGTCAATTCTTTATTAGTTATCATCCAACTTATCTTTGAAGAAAATCTGTATTGAAACTACATACATCTTTTTTGAGGGTCTGTTTAGAAACAAAACACCTACTGTTGTTAAGGATGGCTCATCCACTTCAGTTTCAGAAAGAAGAGCTTAAACAAAGTGGACACATTAACCATCAAGTATTTAAGATGTTAACAAAATCAGAATAATTTTCACCATTTTAGACCTCTACTACACCTCTTTAAAACTTACAGCTAGTTTTATGAGGTATTCAGTACCCGGGAAGAGCTGCTGAATAGTAAAATCCAGAAAAAGTTCTGTGCTGTTATAGATTACACTCCACTTTGTAAAATTCTGCTCACTGTTGGCAATATAAATTGTATATCGATCTAGGATTCCATTTACTTCTACTGGTTTTTTCCATCTGCAAATAAAAGCAAAATATGATTAAGACCAGCAAAGATTCAGACTGTATTGAAAAAAGTCAGGCTTTCTTTAGGGGACTTTGTGGGGTTTATTTTAAGAATTTGAAAACATAGTTGAGCAAACATAAAAATAAATCTAAGGCATACCTCTAATGAAGTATTTGTACTCAATAGGTAAATGATTACAGTAACACAAAGCAGGGGCTACAAAACGGGCATACCACCAGAACACTTCCTGCACTGAAGTTTGCAGAGGCTATGCCCATATGTAGGTTATACTGATTGCGTAAAGACAAAATGGAAATTAAGTTGGCAAGTGATAATCAGAAGGTTCACAGAACCACTAAACTAATCACTTCTATGCATTTAATCATAATAAATTTAATTTTATGTCACAAACCCTTCCCCTGATTGAACTCACTGGAATTCTTGAATAAACTGATACACTATTGTGCTGTCAGAAAAGAAGAAATCCTTACTTACTGTACATATATTGTTCTAGAATCCAAAACCGTCAGGACCGGGGCATCTACGTGAGATGGTGGCAGCTGTGCTGTAAACAAGGTGACCTGGGAACTGTTTGTACAGCCAGCAAGCGTGCACGCAGTGAGTAGAAACTGGTGTGGCGTAAAAACTGCTAAATCTAGGGCAAAGAAGGAATATTAATTTATTTTGTATATTAATTTTACATTGTTTTTCTGTAACATTCAGAGGGTAGTGAATTCAGAAAATGAAGAGGAAGAAGGACCTGTACCTCTTAAACGTTTCAGCTTTATCCTAGAGCACTGAATAGGTACTGGTTGTTTAATAACAAATAACCGCAAATTTTCACTACTAATATGTCTACAGGGCACACTTTGGTTCAGACAACCACATTGTACAGTACATTTACACTGGAACATACACCACCCAAACAAAACAAAGATGTTAGCTTCTTAGGTGCTGCATACTGTATCAATTTGCTACAGTGGCAAATGAACACCTTTAAGATGATTAAATCAAATCAAATTAATGAAGAAACAAGTACATGTTCATTAACACAGCCAGATTATATTTTCTTTAAAAAATGTTCTCTATGACACATGAATGTCAAATATCATTGCACACAATGATTCACTCCATGCAGATTTCACTATAAACGTGAATACAAAGGAAGCTCATAGTTGCCACCACTCATACTGGTCTCTTCTCTGCCCGTTTGTCTTCAGCTGCACAAACACCGAACACTTGTAAAATATGTTTCAGTGAAGCCAACCTATCTAATGTTATAGCAAAACAACTGTTTAATGATTATTTATTATGAAGCTATCTTGAGTTTCAATTACTGCAGCAAATGGTGAACAAATGTAGCATCTTTGCTGAATAAATATTCTAAAATATCTTTAGCTTCATATATTTTTCCCTATATTAATAAAGGAATGTCTGTCAGAAAAATTATACCAGGAAAGTAATGCAAACATAATCTTCTAATATTTTTCTTTTTTTATTAAAATACAAATCACAGATTTTAATGAGCAAATCTTTTAAGAAGGAATTTACAACTGAAGTTTTAGCAACAGCATAAGGTATACAAGTAAAACATACATGTTACAGATACACATTTTTAGTATGCCAGAAACATTCTGGGTTTTTGAAAGACATAACAAATGCTAGTGTTTTCAGAGTCAAATAGTATCAAAACTATCACTTTGTACAGAAATATTTGTGAGGAAAAATTCAAAAATTGCAACTGCATGATGAAGACATCACTAAAGCAGAAATGTTGTAGACTCAACTACTTTCCCACTAATTTTCCCCTCATATAATGTCTCCAGTCCCTGCTGCAATGGAATTCCTTCTGATTTACTCCATTCTGTTTAAGCAGAGAATGGACTCATGCATTTTGATTGAAAATGCAGTATCACTCAGTGGTATTGTTCTATGGAGTACATGGCAAAGTGTGAGTCAAAAAAAAAAAGCCGTAACTAAGAAAAAAATCATCAAGTGAATGCCTGTAACAGTGACATGTTTAATCAATATAATGGGGCTGATTCCACCAGGGTTAAGCAGTGCTTATGTGTGTGAGAGGGGGAAAGCACACTCCGGAGCAGTTGCTCAAGCTGGCTTAGCAAGCAGAGAAAGTAAACTCCACATACTGCATGGACTGTATTGCCCTCATTAGTGTACACCTTCCTGGCTCCCTTGTTCCTTGCAGCTGCCATCAGAGAAGCTACAAAAAGTATAGACTGAGATGGAAGTCTGTGAGACAAGTACCAGATACTCCATGTTCTGGGTGAGCAAGTGACCAGAAGGATTTTACTTTTAGCAACCCTAAAATGAACAGCTGAAAGCAATCAATGGCACCTATTTAATTCATATCCTTGTAAACAATGAATAAACAGTTTTCTCTCTAAGTTGAAACTGTATTGTAGGGCTTCACTTAGCAGAGTGAATGTAACAGAAGAAAAGGAAGAAGAGAAAAAGGAAAAGTGGATTTCTCCTTTTCCGTTTGTTTATGGCGGATCACTGTTTTCCTTGGACGCAGATTTGGGATGGGGGCTGGGGAAGAGCATTTTTCTCCCTAATGCCAACGTATTTTGACTAATAAATGCCGAATAGAAAGTTGCAATGGAATCTGAAAGATCTGGGTGTGATAAAGGTTAAAAAGAAAAATTATGATAGTGGGAACAGAAGAAAATTACAGAAATTAGAGACTTAGGAATGTCACTCTAAGTCGAGCTTTGTAGTCAATGAAAATCTCTCCACGGACTTTATCATGGTTTGGATGAGCCCGCAAATATAGTGTAGGTAGTATTTCTAAAAGCTTAGAACCAGAAACTGACAAACTGAACAATAAAAATCGTATCACCTCATAACTGATGCAATTATTTGCCACAATTTGATTTGGCAGGTATTTTCCTATTTAAAGTTCACAGTGTTTCATAATGGATCAATGCATTCAAACAACTACAGATACAAACATGAATCTGAATGAGGAGGGAGAAGGTTCTTGAAACTACAAAGCCACTGTTTGTCAAGGTCCTCTAGCAACAACACCTTGCTTTCTATTTGCTTGATTGCATGATTTGCATAAGATCAAATGTAGGCAATTGTGGACATGAAAAACAGATCGCTCTCAAACACTTTAGAAATGGATCCACAAGCATTATCCAGAAATGTGTTACAAGAAAATGCAACCCAGTGCTTCGAAAACTCAGTGATTAATGTCAAACAAACTATAATTTACAATACAGGGCATGAATTACATGTTATTTTACAATTGATTTCATGCTGTTGCTGGAAGAATTTCATTGATCTCAATTTACAAAATGAACCCAATAAGCAGACAATTATTTTCTTTTTATCTCACAGCAAAAACTGAAATTTTTTCCTTACATATTGCTTTATCTGGTTATATTCCTGTGTGTTCCACAATTCCAGTCCCCTGTGTTACTTTAATATTCTATCAAATGCTTCTTATTGCAATTTTCCAATAATTACACTCTTAAATCACTTCTTACAAAAACAAAGCTAAAGTTAAAAATTATAGAGGTTTACTGAGAAAAAACTAAATTCAGGATTTGGTCTTGTACTCATTTCTGGACTCAGATGGGCAAAAAACATGAAAGGGAAAAGAAAAAAGAGCCTTTTTTGGGGGTACAGAATTCCCTCAAATCATCCTATTAAGGTAGCAGGTAGCCAGAAAAATAATTCTGCATTTTTCACATCAAAAACAAAAAAAAAGAAGAAAATTAAAATAACCCCCCACATGTCTGTTTTAAAACCACTACTTACTTCCCCAAAGAAAAAGGCGGTGGGGAGGGAGGAGAAGGGATCAACCTGCCTGTTCATCTCTTTGACCTCAGAGGCAATACTAACAAACTAAATTCTTTTGTAATTCATAGATCAGCAAAAGAATTGCTAACTGTAGTGGCTGTCATTAAAACTGACATTTGCATACCACTACATTTATTATATATGTGGTATATGTGGAACTTCCCACACCAGCCAAGGCAACTATCTTATATATCATGGTAAATCTAACTATAGTGGTTGGTATACATCCAGTTTCTAATAACCACCAGCATAAGTCCTGATTGCACAATCAATGCATGAGACAGAAAGAATAAAGAATGATCCTGTTTGCATGGTCAATAAGAACACTCACTTCACTTTGATCAAATTTAATGGGTTGTCATTGAAAGATAATATGCAACACTACAGTGTTACTTATAGCATAGAATTTGAGAGATGTTACTAAGATAGACAAGAAAAACAGCTAGTAGAGGAAAAAAACCACTGAAATTAGAGATTTAAGAACTTGACTGAAAACATGAACTTTGCCGTCAAGATGTCAGAGTACATCACCATTCAAAAATAGCACAACAGAGTCTACAATGTTTTAATTTATCCGTAACATGCAGCATTCTGTATTCAGGTTTACAGCAAGAGAGTCACATAACCTTCTTTCCTGCCCATTTCCACCTTATTTTCACTCTCCCTGGTTTCAGGCAGCTATTGTAAGGACCAGAAATGGCAATGTCCTGTCTTGGTGAGCGCTCAGTTGAAACGTGACTTGTGTAAGGAACCCCACTAGTTTGTCTCAGGAAAATAATTGAGACAATAGCTATCCCATTGCTATATTCAAAGGAAAATAATACGGCAGCACTGTAGCAAGGGATTGTTAGCAGCACAACAAAGAAAACCTGCTGAGAGAGTATGAAGATGAAAAACTTCCAAAGAATTCAAATCACTACGTTGTTTATGTAGGTAGACTATACAACTACTTCAGCTCATTACTCTCTTCCTTCTTCTGTTCTCTCATCTTCTTTCTCATAGTTTGTTAAATTAACTCACGGTAACTTAATATTTAATTAGAAAGCCAAGTCTTTGGGACCATAAATCTGCATCACCAAATACAACAACGTCCCCATCTGATTTTTATGCACTTCCAAAAATATAAAAATCAAATTCATTACGCAAGTGACAATAACATATTATCAGACTTGTTCCATTCGACATCATTAACAGTTCTCTCCTTTCCACCATTTTCTGAAAGCAAGCAACTACTCATACATAAGTTTTAGTACGGTACATCCTGCTTTCTGTATTTATAAAGCACCAATCACTTAATTATATTGACTCTCAAAGAACCATCACTAATGCACAACCTTCTCTGGGAAGGTATTCTACTGATGCTGCATCTTTTTCACAGATCTCCTGTGAATCCTATGCCATATTCACCACTCCTGTGAAAATACCTCAGAAAAACCAAGGCATCACAAATGACACACATGCCTACTTCAGGCAACTCAATCAAGCCCAAGAAACCAGTGTGCTCATGTACCTAATTGTATAAACTAGCAATGAATGACCTTTCACATATGGAACTGGCCCATTAATTGAAGAAAACAGCTATGTTCCAAAATAGCAGCAAATTCCACTGAATATTAATTAATAAATAAGAAAGTTCCAGAGTGAGAATTAAAAGAATTTTATGAAGCCACTAAAAACAACAGCAAGAAATAGAGAGACATAAATAAACTCTGGGTCACAAATAATTATTTTCAGGAAACACCATAAGCTGTTGTTCTGCTCTCTAACCAGCAAAGACTTTGACATGATAGCATATAGACAACTTTGCTTCTAGCTGGCCTACAAATGCTGATGCATTTTAGAAGCCATTTGCTCAGCAGCAAATATCTCTGATTTTCCAAATTACTCATAAAGGAGTATATCCTCTTTCCATTTCAGATCTATATGCTTCAGAAGAGTTCAGGAAAGGTACAACTTCCAGGCCTCATCTGAAGAAATAAAGAGTATAGCACAAAAACATCAAATGGGAGCACCAGAAACATGACAGTCATGTGTTGGACTGTGTAAAAAAGCTTTATTCAAGAAAAACCCTTTGGCACAAACGTGAAACAAAAGGATCTTTAATCATTTCAGTTTGCAATGATTTCAAATAATTAATGAAGTTATTACATGCATGTGGTAGAACTATAGTTCCACTTTTGGAAAAGTGGTAGCTCCAAAGTACTTTAATGCTTTTCAGTATAATTGTATTTTAACAGCAAAGATTATAAAGTCTATTTGCTTTCACATTTAGTAACAGTGTTTCTTTGTTATCCTCTTACAACCCTTAACTGTTGCACAGAAAACCTTTCTGCCATTTATCAGCCCAAACTCTCGTACTTCTTTGAGCACAAACTCATCCCTCAAATGTTGTTGCGTCCTGGCGAATTCACAGGGCCACATTTGCATCCATTCCTGATTATTATGTTTCATTTTTCCTTTTTTTTTTTTTTTTGTAAAACTATTAATTTTGATCTTACCCTGGCAAGGTACCCATCTTTTTAATTAAAAACATACAGATTATTCATTTCCATTGCAAAAGTTACATTACAAGGATTCCAGTCTTTCCTTTTAAAGCCATGTCCCTGAGATAGCTACTAAGGGTACATTTTCCAGGCTGTTCTTGCCTTCCAGTTAGGACACACTAGCTTGAAATTCTAAAGGTGCTCAGCTGAAGAAAACTCCAAACACCCGGAGTGCCACATACCACACTGTTGAGAAAAAACTGAAGAGAAACATCAGAGAAGGACATTTAAACTTCTCTTAATACTTTACCACCAATTACTCTACCTGATTCCTTACATGACTCTAAAGACATCTCATGTCACTGACCACAGAAGAATCACGGTGCATGCGTGAAGCTCCTTGGAACCCTCCTTCCCCTAACATCCCTATAGCGTTCCCCTGGCCCATCATCATTAGTCATCATCAGGAAAATATAGAAGCATTTTGGGAGCTTTTTTTAAAGGCTTCTCTTGCTGCCAAAACAACACATAGCCAGTCAGTGCAAACATTCAGCATCAAATGAACCTAATAAACTTCTGTTATGTCTTTGTTTTCTAGAATTAAAACCATCCATCGTCTTCCTAGTTTACTTCAATTTTAACATCTGGACAAATAAAGTGAGTTTGAAGGTCAGAGGAGGAGAAAGTAGAAAGAGGACAGAGCACGTTAATTTTTACCAGGCACATGAAGAGCAGTAATTGTGGTCATACTAATATCACTATCTTAGTTTTATTTCTCTTTGTTATTAATTTGCACATCTTATGGCATGATGCAGCTTTATTTTAAGATTTAAATGAAAATTTTCATTCATGAATGCTTCCAATCCAGTCACTGTATTGCTATCAGCTTAGAGGCGAACTGTGAGTATACATCATAAGAACCATGATCTCTCAAGTCAACGTACAGCCCAGAAAAGTAAGAAAGGAAAAAAAAAAAAAAGCTTTTTGAATGTTTTACCTCTGTATTACTTCAGCTTTATGTTCACAACTGGAAAATGTATTTCCACTAGGCAACTATGTTGCAAATTTGAATCTCAGATACCTGATGCTATAAAACTGGAACTACTCTGGGTTCACATTAGAATGACCAAGAACCTCTTGGTTCACTAACAGAAGTACATCCTGTATTCCCAAGTAATTCTGATCTTGCTGCAGTGGGAGAAACAATATTCAGATCCACCTTACATTTGGTGCTAAGTTAATTGTATCAGGTCAAGAGAACGGTCTGACTGCCACTTTTACAGCCCGCTGAAGAACACATGTGAATGTGCAGCTGTGGTAAGAGAAGCCAGTAAGATGTTAAGTTATATAAAAATATATGGTAAGTAATACAGCAACTATTACTATGCATTTTATATAAATCAATAGTGCAGTCTTGTCTGGAATAGCATATATTACAGAGTGCAGAAATAAAGTCTGTCAGGAAAATGGCCGTGAGAAAGCAGGCTTACAAACACTCTCTTAGGAAGAGAGGCTGAAGAAACAACCTGAGAAAAGGAAACAAAGAAGATGACACACCATATAGGTATATAAGGTAGTAAGTGCTACACACAAAAGCAATTAGGACCCTGTGTTCCCATGAACTCCATTTTAATAACACAGCGGAAAAAAAGGACATCCAATAAATTTATAAAGTGGCATTTTCAGAGAAACTCACCCCACCCAAAATCATGCACCCTCTACTGCTGGCAAAAAGATTCAAGTTTATCTTTATTCTAAATTCTGGGGGAGACATATTAAATATCAACATCATGTTTTAAAAATTATTTTTATAAGCATCACTGTGATTTGCAAATCTGTAGAACAGAGTCCTGCAAGTTTTCTATATTTCTCTCTCTGTACCTGAGACTACATAGAACTCTTCAACACTATTTTATTAAGTCTTCCTGCCTAAGCAAAGAAAAAAAGGCATGGGAGGAAATAAATTAATTTCCAAAACTACTATTTTCTTTGACAAAAAGTAAACAATATTACTAGTATATTTTTACTTATTAAAACCGAATAGGCATACTAAATTGCAAAATACCATTTTAACCCCAAAACCATTGGTTTAATCAACAACATAGTCAACAAAAAAAAAATCATTAAGCAAGCAGAAACTTGAGACAGCACACTCAGACTAAGAATTGGAGTCTAAACAAGAAAAATATGACAATGGCTGTTTGAACTGTTATCAGCTAGATGTTACAGACTAGTGGTTTAGAGAATATAAGCTTTGTTTAGCTATATATGCATTTTACATCCAATATGGGTAACTTGTTCCACCATTTTGTATAGTACCAGGCACGCAAGATGATTAGAGAGCAACTCTCACCATCCAGGCAAGGCATCATGTGATTTAAGAGTTTCTGTAGAAGAGATACTATCACCTTCCCAGGATGAGAACAGCTCTGTATATCTGAATTATAGTCAGAGAATAAAGGGTTTTGCTAAAACATTACTGTAGTGCTGGAACAAGGATAGTGGGAGGAGGATTCGGCTTCTGAGCACCGTTCCTAAACAAGACAATTTATAGTAAGTTAAATCTGTTGCAAGACTACAAAAGCTGAGCTAGTTTTCAGTTGGCCACAGAATTAGCAGCATAGTAAAATACACTGTACTTCTACCTGCTCTCCGCTGTCCTTACCAGAACAATCAGCCCCAGCTGTTGAGTCATTAACATGGTCAACATGTGGCTGCGGAAAATTATTGGGATTTCTCTTTCCCGTTTTTGTTTTACAGTGTCCTTGCTTTATATTTATTTTCAAAACACACACACCAAAAAGAAACAAAACAAAACCCAAAAAAGCCCAAAATTTTTTTCAGCTGGACATGTTGCACTACCCAGTTTTGTCATGTAGTGTCAGTAATGTCATCAGATAACATAACTGACACAATCTGATGTGATGCATTAAACTGGGATTACCAGAATAAATCATGTTTGTGGGTACACAGATCACAGGTGGTGCAGTCAGCTGCTCTGTATTATGGCGTATCTATAGGATGTGCAGATTAGGATATAATGTTCAGAGGCTTGTTCTCCTTTGTGAAGTGCTTTGCAACCATAACTCAATAGTAAGGAGCCACCAAACAGTTATAATGGCATAAACCATCATCAGGGAAAAATACAAATCGATCAGTGCCAGTTATAAAAAAGAAAGAGCATGCATCTGTCCCCAGTCTCATAAATTCAGTGGTTGTTGCAGGCTTTTTCTCTATCCCACATGTACTTTATTAATAACAGTAACCATTATAAATAATAATAATGCAGAGTAGTTTATTTCAAGATGAATGCTCTTTCTTATTATCTGTTGATCCTCTCCCTTATTTCTTACATCCTGTCTATATTCCTCCTGTAAATGGTGGGGGAGAGCTAGTTTAATTTATTGTTTGAAGTTTATGCCCTTTAATTGGCAACAGTGTGCTATGCCAAGGAAGTTGTCTATGTAAGCTCCCTGAAATATCTGCATTCCTTAACTGACATGTTAAGCTTCTACAAAGAAGGCATAGAATTTACATTCTACTGAATGTTATAAATAAGTAATAAGAACAGATTAGAATTATGCATTTACGCCTACTAGTGAGAGTGAGATGCATAATTCACAAGTGGCAAACCCTGAAGAGGCTTTCGTATTTCACCCCAGCCCTCTCCCCCTTCCAATCTTGAGTATGTAGAACACAGTATATTTTTCAGTCTCACTGCTCCACATTTCTTTGTTTTTTTTCCAGCTAGACTGTTTAGATTTTATAATCACTACTTTTTCTTTATTGCAGAAAAGCAGCAGACACTGTATGTTAGTAGTCATTGTTGGGAACATACCTGCTTTATGTTACAGTATTGGTGTCATGCCTCTGAATTTTCTGGTGATACGCAGGGACATGACCGTAAGAGGCAGATGTTAAATGGCAGTACGTTCAGAAGGCGCCAGAGTAAACTGAACTCCTCTATCTAATTTAGGAAGAGAACGCAGAATGTGCAACTGAAACTTCGTTATGCTTCATAGTTAACGTGACAGACTGCTCCTCTATTTGGATCTCCCGGAGGAGTAGACTCTATGCCCATTCACGTCCCCAGCTTCTCTGTTGAAGCCTGTAATCTAATACCTGTTGTGACCACAATTTATACGACAGCATATGAAGGCTACAGATTTTGCAGAGCCTGTGGCTTTTCCCCACAGCAGTTATACCTCTAAGAAGCACTCTGATGCCTGGTGATCAGGAGGAGGAATAAAGCATGATTTTAGTCTAGTTGCTTTAAGATTTTTCGGTTCTCTGAGGCACTACAATGTTGATTAACGTACCTCTCAAAGAAGCGTCACTCAAGACAGGCTCTTTGGTGGAAGATGTTATCTTGTAATCTCTCTCAACTGTTCTGAACTTCATCTATTTAGTTACCAGAATTTTCCTTCGTTCTGTGTGCAAATATTCTAAATTATGCTCTAGGGCTAACTACCATTTGTTTATTCTCCCCCAATGTCTGCCAAGCAACTTCTTCTCATAGTTAAGCTAAGACTTGCACCTCTCTTTATCTGGTAACATTTATTTATTTATTTAATCTTTTGATTTCTTCAGTGTACCTCAGTGAGTTGTCCTCGACTGGTTTGCTACGTACTTTATCTCTGCCTGTAAACTTAGGAGAAAGACTTCATTTATGTTTGTATTTTAATTCCCAGTACAGTTTAACAGCTTAGAAATTGTTATGTGACATTGCAACAATCATATTAAATCCCAAGAGCCATCTCTGAAAAATTTAAAACCCAT
>Ga0181612_113280_pt1 | contig 17683 bp, 18 predicted proteins | sample HoacroProtozoa21_FD_119630 | JGI IMG/M metagenome (GOLD analysis project Ga0181612, IMG submission 119630) | Hoatzin crop microbial communities from Cojedes, Venezuel. Combined Assembly of Gp0051906, Gp0051904, Gp0051908 | reverse complement strand
GCAGTAAATGAACGTATTCGCAAGGAGCAAATTAATGAGCTCCGCCAGCTGGTGCAGATTTTGATAGTTCAAAAACATAAAATTACAATATTCCCCATCCTCTGCTTCGTTTTGGCATAGATGGGTAGTACCTTTGCATCGGATTTATTTCCCGGAGAAGCCGAAGACCGTTAGTCGGAGGCAATAAATTTTATAAGGTATGGTAATGATAATGAGTAGCATGAAGGCGCACTTCTTCAAATATGAAATAATTTCAGCAAGTCAACTCACGCTCTTGTCGTCATGGCAGTTCAGAAAGGGCTGGCTTCATGCCAACTAATATATAACTTAGTAACAAAATATGGTTCAAGAATGTAGATTTATCAAGAATCCTACGGATGATATTGTCGTTGAAGTTGACAAGATGTTCAGCATTGGCGATGGAATTATTTCCGTTGGAAAAGAAGAGTTGAAAGAAATGATAGGTGGAGTTGAGAATGTTCTTCTTCTTTCAGGTAAGGGGACTGGTCAGAGTCGGGTGTCGGATGCCATCGAAGATGCCGTCTTGCACACCTGCAATACAGCTCCTGGTTATAACCTGTTCACTGCTGACAAGGTTATAGTACAATTGATATACTCTGAACAGCATGAATTGCAGTTGGAAGAAATCGAAGGCTTAACCCAGTTTGCAGACATGTTTCCTCCCTCAACCCGCTTCTTATGGGGTATTTCAAAGAGCAAATCTATGACAAGCCCGAATATGATTGCAAGAATTGTTGCTGCCAACATAAAATTAAAGAGTTAGGTCTGCAATAAAAGGCAGAAAATACGTTATAGTTGTAGTATTTTACAATAAAATATAAAAGGCGTATGAATGATTTAGAAAAATTAGAAGAACTATTGTCTGAAGTGCAGAAATGCGTTGATAAAGACACGCAAATCAAGAAGGAACAATTCCAGCGTGGAGAATGCTTCAATGTATTCGATGTTTTGAATCTTAGAACCAGCGAAACACGGACACATTCTGCTTTCTTGGCTGAATTGTTGAATCCGGAAGGGAGTCATGGCTGCGGCTCAGAGCTTTTGAAAATTTTTCTTGAGAAATGCGGAATCCCCGATTTTTCAGAGGAAGACTTGCGAAAAGCGAAAGTGACGACGGAATATTATATCGGACCAGTGGACGAAGACAAAAAAGAAGGCGGAAGGATTGACATCCTAATACAAGTGAAAAATTGGACGGTGGTTATCGAAAATAAGATTAAATTCGTCGGCCAACCTGGCGACCAACCTAATCAAATACTGCGCTATTATAAATTTGCGAGCACAAAACCGCCGTTCAAGATCTTCTATCTTACACTCGATGGCCACGAAGCATCACCAGACTCTGCCGGCAAGTTAAAGGCGGGCAAAGATTATTTCCTGATGAGTTACAAAAGGGATATTCTGGATTTCATTCAGAAATCCGAACTCGCCGCGATACGGAAACCGTTAGTAAGAGAAACTTTAATACAATATGAAAATTTAATCAAAAAATTAACCAAACAGGATATGGATACTCAGCAAGAACAAAAGGTGTTTGAAACGGTGGCGAAATATGCAGAAGCATTCGTCAAAATTAAAGATGAAATAGATGAAGTATTGCTTACACAGTGGGCGCATAAAAAATATGTGCGCACCAAATTAGAGCAATTTGCTAAGGAGAATGGATTAGAGTACAAAGACGATTATGGCAATTTGTGGAATAAATGGAATAAAAAAGAAGAAAACGGTTTCTATTTCTATAAACCAGAATGGAAAATAAGTGCCATCTTTATCATTAAAGAGCAAGGATCGGATAAATACTATTCGGGCATTTCTAGTAGGCCAGAAGAATCTTTGAAAGAATTAAAAAAATTAAATAAACAAGAAAATAGACTGTCTATATACAAAGAACAAAATGAGTGCTGGCCACTTGGTTGGGGATATATACGTGAACCATTTGCATGGGGTGCCCCTTATGTCGTGCCAGGAATGGTTAACGGAGATTTTGTTAAGTATGTAGAGTATTTAGTTCTAAAAATTCTCGGTGAGATTAAAGAACTTGAAAAAAAGGGAATAAAGCTGCCATAGTATAAATTGGCATTATTATTGCAAAAAAATAAAATTTTCAAGACTTCTGCTGAAATTCGGCAGAGGTCTTTTTTATTTTGCACAAAAAAACTATGACTTATAAAGAACTTCTTGACAGTACTCCGTTTGAGGATATTGAACCATACATAATCAACGCTTATACACACATATATCAAAAAAAAATCGGTTCAATTTTAGCAAAAAATATTTTATTCCATCCTCTGCTTTGTTTTGGCATAGATGGGTCGTACCTTTGCATCGGATTTATTTCCCGGAGAAGCTGAAGACCGTCAGACGGAGGCAAGTTAAAAATATTTTGTATTATGCCAATAATGATTAACCGCGGCATCAACGATTGGTATCTTTGCAAAAAATAAAGATTTATTTAACATTATGAGAAATGAATTTATACAACATCCAGCAGGGAATGTTATTGTTGAAGTTGACAGATTGTTCGGCATCAGGGATGGCATTATTCGTATCGGAGTGGAAGAAAGCAAAGCTGTGATAAGTGGTGCAGAAAATATTCTAATACTAAGTGGCCGAGGGTCTGGAACCAATAGAGTTTATGACTCTATTAAGAATGCTATGTTGAATGCTTACTCTACGGCTCCTGGCTATGACTTGTTTTCCGCGAGTAAGGTCATTGTACAAATAATTTACCCCGCGAATAACGAACTTCTATTTCTTGAGATAGGTGATATGCCCCAGTTCGCGGAGAAGTTTCTTTCCAAGACAGAGTTCCTGTTTGGAATAATAGAACATCGAACAACAAAAAATTCAGAGGTGATATCAAATATCATAGCAAAAAATGTAAAGAAATATGTTAATGTATAGGTGAGACTATCAGTTATAATTATTAACCTGAGCCAATTTAGATTAGGGTTAAAGACAAAAAGTCGTCAACAAAAATCAGGCAATTACAATATTCCAAAATTAGGATGGCTCGGGCATTTGCAAAATATAAATAATAATGTATATGAATGATTTAGAAAACCTGATGTCTGAAGTGCAGAAATGCGTTGATAAAGACAAACGAATCAAGAAGGAGCAATTCCAGCACGAAGAGCGTTTCAACGTGTTCAGTGTTTTGAATCTTAGAACCGACGAAGCACGGACACATTCTGCTTTCTTAGCCGAATTGTTGGATCCTCATGGAAGTCATGGCTGTGGAGTAGAACTTTTGAGAATATTCCTTAAGAAATGTGGACTCCCCGATTTTTCAGAGGAAGACTTGCGAAAAGCGTATGTGATAGCAGAATATTATATCGGAAGTGTTGATGATGAAGAAGGCGGCGGATGGACTGCCATCCTAATACAATTGGAAAATTGGACGGTGATTATAGAAAATAAGATTTATTATGGCGACCTATCTTGTAAAATACTGAATTATCATGAATTTACGGGTTCTGATCCGATGGTAAAAATCTTTTTTCTTACACTCGATGGTCACGAAGCATCATTAGACTCTACCGGGGGCAAGTTAAAGGCGGGCGAAGATTATTTCCTGATGAGTTACAAAAAGGATATTCGGGATTTTATTCAGGAATCCGAACACGTCGCGATACAGAGACCGTTAGTAAGAGAAACTTTAATACAATATGAAAATTTAATCAAAGAATTAACCAGTCAAGATATGTAAAGTCAGCAAAGACAAGAGATGTTTGAAACAATGGCGAAATACGCAGAAGCATTCGTCAAAATTCAAGAAATAGATAAAGTAGGGTTTACACAAGAGGCGCATAAAAAGTCTGTGCACCCCAAGTTTGAGCAATACGCCAAAGATTATATTTTACACAAAAAAAAGAAAACTATGACTTATAAAGAACTTCTTGATAGTACTCCGTTTGAGGAGATTGAACCATGCATAATCAACACTTATACGAATATGTATGGTATGTGGCGGTGGAGACTGCATTATGATATGTTGCGCAGTCTAACGCCAGAGATTAACCCGAACGCGGATTCTTCTGCTTTCGTTATCGGTATGAGCGAAAGTTTCCAAGGGCGATTTTATCTCCCTCCGATGGAGCGTATTTCATGGGAAAGCTGTTTGGCTAAAGAGTTGAAGTTGTTACCAGAGGTAACGATATCGTGGCCAGATATTGCCGCCTGTATGCTTTTTCTCTCCTGCCTTAATGGACATACCCAATATGAAGCGAAAGAGAAGGCTGAGTCTCTCCGCTTTTCAAAGCTTTCAATTGGCGAGAAGGCAAGGATGTATGCAAGTCAAATCAGAGGAAAAGGTGGCTATGCTCCTACGATAAAGTCGTTGAATCCAATCGAAAAGAAAAAGCTTATTCGACAACTTAGAGGGGTTATGCGGTGGACGAAGGAATGTAAAATGAATCGATCAAAAAGAAAAAGGGAGTTCCGCCAAATGTTTATGTCGATTTATTATAAGCCTATTATTACCATTTCAAGATTTATTCTTGAAACAGAACCTGCATGGAAAGACTCATCCAGTTCGCTTTCTGTAAAGCGAATCTGTGGACTTTATGACTCCTTGAAGTGTCGCATTAAGGTAGTTCCATCGTATGTGCGTGATGATATGGGTATTTCGGCGGCAAAATATATAGAAAATCTTATTCGGAAATATCCTTTATTAGAACGTAAAGATTTTAACAGAGTAATTATTCACTTGGTAACAAATGTGCCGCATGAGAGATTAAGCGAAGACGAGCAAGCACTCATTAATTATATCATTGAAGGTGGTGAAGGAGAACAACCATTCGAAAGTAGCGACTTACTCATCTCCTCCGATCCTTCTTTGGGGAAACAAATCATCTTGCGCCTGGCATTCTATTATTCTGATAAACCATTGTAACGATAAATTATGAAACGATTATTTATTCTTAGCGTCATTCTTATGCTGACATTGATGCTATTGGTAAATACAATAAAAAGCACTTGCGCCGAAAGACGTAAGTGCTTTTTCAGTGGGCCATCCAGGGCTTGAACCTGGGACCTCCAGATTATGAGTCTGTTGCTCTAACCAACTGAGCTAAAAGCCCGACGCAAAAGGGCGTTTGCCGATTTGCGAGTGCAAAGGTAAGGAGTTTTTTTCAAACTACAAAATATTTTCGCAAAAAAATCACTTTATTTTTCCATTTTGCCATTAAAATCGCCTGAAAAGACAGTTTGAACGCTTTTTTCACACGTAAATTGTTGGTTTTTTTTCTCCAAGACTGTTTTATTCGGAAAAAATGTGTAATTTTGCACCTTGTTAATATAATATAGAGTTAAAGGAATTATTATGCGAAAGGAGGACGACGATAAATGAATAGAGATATGGACATGACAGGGATACGAAATATAATTTTCGACTTCGGCGGCGTAATCGTCGATTTAGACAAGCAGCGCTGCCTTCAGGCTTTTCAGAAACTGGGGCTTAAGGACATCGCCTCATACGTGAGCGAGCACCGTTGCGAAGACCTCTTCTTCGATATGGAGATAGGGCGCATCGGGGTTGAGGAGTTCTGCCAGGAGGCAAGACGCATCACCAACTCCAACGTCAGCGACGAGCAGATAATATGGGCGTGGAATGAGCTCCTCGGCGATATCGCACCCTGGAAAATCGAAAGGCTCAAGGAACTTAAGAAGCACTACCGCCTCTTCCTGCTCAGCAACACCAACCCCATCCACTGGCACAAATGCGACAAAGAACTCGACGGCATCTTCGAAAAGGCGTTCCTCTCCTACGAACTGCACCTCTCGAAACCCTCCGAGGAAATCTTCCGCGAAGTGATAAAACAGGCAGGAGTGAAACCCGAAGAGACCATATTCTTTGATGACAGCACGGCCAACTGCGAGGCAGCGGCGAAAACAGGGCTTAAGGCGATAAAAGCTGACATCAACGGACCATGGCCAGACATTCTTGGCGGCTGAGCCGCAATGGATAATGGAGGGAGGCTGAATGAAAGTAAAAGCCGTGGCGGGCAGACTATTATATAGAGAGCGATGAATACGATTTTTCTCGATGCAGACACTAACGTTGCTGAGCCGCAAGTGGCCACGATAGGCTTCTTCGACGGCGTGCATCTCGGACATCAATACCTTATCAACAAGGTAATCGATGCCGCGAGAGATTACGCTATGCAGTCGATGGTGATAACTTTCGACCGCCATCCCGCAACCGTGGTGAGGCCTGAATACAAACCGCAACTGCTCACCGGCATCGACGACAAACTGGCACTGCTCTCGCGCACGGCCATCGACAACTGCGTGGTGCTGCCGTTCGACTACAATATGTCGCAGCTCACGCCAAAGGAGTTTATGCAGACGATACTCAAAAGGCAGTTGAACACCGAGGTGCTGATTATCGGATACGACAACCACTTCGGAAAGCGCAACAGCGACAAACCGGAGGGCTTTGACGACTATGTGGGATACGGACGGCAGACAGGCATCGACGTGATGCGGGCGGCACCGAAAAGCATCGAGGGGGTGAACGTGAGCAGCTCCGTGGTGCGCTCCTTCCTATCCGACGGGCAGGTGGAAATGGCCGCAAAATGTCTCGGCAGACAATATCGTATCACAGGAATAGTGGTGCCGGGGGTACAGAAAGGACGGCAGCTCGGCTTCCCCACAGCCAACATCGCTCCCGAGTCGGTAGCCACAATGCTCCCGGCCCCGGGCGTGTATCACGTGGCAGTGGAAATCGATGGCGACGGAATTAACCACAACGGCATTATGAACATCGGGACAAGACCGACATTCGGAGGTAAAGACCTCACCATCGAAGTGCACCTGCTCGACTTCAAAGACGACCTCTACGGAGAGAAACTCACAGTGAAATTCATAAGCAGAATAAGGGAAGAAAGACAGTTTGACAATGAACTACAGCTGAAGGAACAACTGAAAAAAGATGCAGCGCAAGCGGCGCAAGCAGAGCTTGCGAATTGATAATGGAAAGCGACTTCGTCGCAATTGATAATGGAAAGCGACTTCGTCGCAATGGATAATGGATAATGGAGGGCGAGCAAGCTCGCAATGGAAAATTAGTTGGGGAAAAGGGTAGGTTTTGTGGCATTGGTGCGTCTATGGTATAAGAGAATTAAGAAAACTAATAAAAAATGAAAAAAGCGATTTTATATTTGGCAGTGTTTCTGCTGATACAATTGGGAATGGGTCTTATATGGCCGGTGATAGAAACGAATACCGACTGGCTAAAGTCGTTTACCCAGGCTCAACGGATTATTATGGTTACGGCGATAGCAAATGTGCTGACGATGCTGGTATTCCTCATTTGCCGTTGGGCGGTGCTGTTGCCCAACTACCTGCGCCAGCACCCTTGGGGCGTGTTCTTCTGGAGTGTCATCGCTGCCTTGGGGTGCATCATCCCCTCCGAGTGGTTGCAGGAGATTATGCCGAAGCTGCCCAACTTAATGGAGGACGAGTTTGACATGATTCTGAAAGACCGATATGGCTACATAGTAGTAGGTCTGCTCGCCCCGTTGGTAGAAGAAATCGTATTTCGCGGGGCGATACTCAAGAGCCTGTTGAAATGGCAGAAAGACCGCCTCGACGTTCTCGACCCTAATAAGGAGCGTCGCACGTCATTCTTTACAACCCATTGGTTTCCAATAGCCCTCTCGGCTCTCCTCTTCGCGCTCATTCACGCCAATCCCGTTCAAATGCCGCATGCCTTCCTTATGGGTCTGCTGCTCGGTTGGATGTACAGCCGCACATACAGCATCATCCCCGGCATCATCGTGCACTGGGTCAACAATACCGTGGCATACATCTTCTACAATCTCTACCCGGCTCCCGACCTGACACTCAAGGAACTATATGGCGGAAGCGACGTGAAAGTATGGCTCTCACTCGCCTTCTCCATCCTCATCCTCGTGCCGGCGATTATACAGCTGAATATGCTGATGAAAAGGAAATAATGTGAAAAAATCACACTAAAGGCAAAAATATTTGCAAAATCGAAAAAAACATCGTACTTTTGCATTCGGAATGAAACAATATAAAGTTTGGCTCGACTCAGACAACATTTATGTAGAAGACGAGAGCGGGGCTGTGGCAAGTAAGCGTATAGCAGACTATCCTGCTCTTTTGGCGGCATCGCCGGCGGAGCGTGAGGCTTTCGAGCTGTCGCCTTGCGGCGTGCATTGGTTCGACTTGGACGTTGACCTGCTTTCCGACAGCTTTTACAACCCCGAGAAATATAATCTGTGGGCGATGCCGCTGCCCCGACTGGGTCGGGTTTGTTCGAAAGGAAGTCTCTCTGACAGGAGGCAGTATAAATAGAGAAAACAAAGGAAAATAAAATGGAAGAAATAAAAGATTTTGGTAATGGCGCAGAGGAGAAGAGAGTGAATCCTTTCTTCTTGAAGTATGACACCCCACACGGAACGCCTCCGTTTGACAAAATTCGATTTGAGGACTACGAAGAGGCATTCATCGAAGGAATGCGCAGGGAGAAGGAAGAGGTGGACATTATCGTCAATGACCCCCGCAAACCGACTTTCGACAACGTTATCGTCCGCAAGGAAGACGATGACAAGGAAGAGGGCTATTACGACCTGCTTGACAAAGTGTCGTCGGTGTTCTACAATATGCTCAGTGCGGAGACCAACGACGAGATGGACGAGCTGGCGCAGAAGATGAGTCCGCTCCTCTCACAGCACGAGAACGACATAAGGCTCAATAAAGCCCTCTTCGAGAAAATAAAATATGTACATCAGCATCACCGCAAACTCACCCCGGAGGAGAAGACACTCTTGGACAAGACCTACGAGGGCTACGTGAGAAGCGGCGCACTGCTCGATGAGGCAGGCAAAGAGAAACTAAGAAAACTTACTGAGGAGGCCAGCAAACTCTCCTTGCAGTTCTCACAAAATGAGCTGAAAGAGACGAAAGCCTTCAAGCTGCATATCACCGACGAGGCACAGCTCGACGGACTTCCCGACACGGCACGCGAGGCGGCAAGGCACACGGCACAGGAGGAAAACCTCGACGGATGGGTGTTTACTCTCGACTCACCAAGCTACGGACCGTTCATGACCTATTCCACACAGCGCGACCTCCGGGAAAAGATGTATATGGCACGCAACACCATCTGCACCGACCCCTCGAAAAGCACCTGCAACCTCGACATTTGCAAACGACTGGTGAATATCCGCCGCGAGGTGGCACAGCTATTAGGATACAAGACATACGCCGACTACGTGTTGGTGAACCGTATGGCGAGCAACGTGAAGACGGTGTATAAAATGTTTGACCAGCTTATCGACGCATACAAGCCCACCGCCGAGAAAGAGGTGGAGGCAATACATAAAGAGGCACGGAAACTCGAAGGCAAAGACTTCAAGGTGGCACCGTGGGACTTCTCATACTATTCGCATAAACTCCAACTGCGCAAATACAATCTCGATTCCGAGATGCTGAGGCCCTATCTCGAACTCAGCAAGGTCATCGACGGCGTCTTCGGTCTCGCCAACCGCCTCTACGGCATCACGTTCAAAGAAAATAAAGACATACCAGTATATCATCCCGACGTGAAGGCATACGAGGTATATGACAAAGACGGCTCATACCTCGCCGTGTTCTACGCCGACTTCCACCCGAGAAAAGGAAAACAGGGCGGGGCATGGATGACAGAATACCAAGGGCAGTATATCAACCGCAAGGGAGAGAACATCCGGCCTCATGTGAGCGTGGTGATGAACCTCACGAAGCCCACTTCCGAGAAGCCCGCGCTGCTCACACTCGGAGAGGTGGAGACATTCCTACACGAGTTCGGACACTCGCTCCACGGCATGTTCGCCAACACACGCTTCGAGAGCCTCAGCGGCACCAACGTGTGGTGGGACTTCGTGGAACTACCCTCGCAATTTATGGAAAACTACTCCGTGGAGAAAGACTTCCTGCGCACCTTCGCCTTCCACTACAAGACCGGCGAGCCGATGCCCGACGACCTCATCAAGAGAATCGTCAAGAGCCGCAACTACAACGTGGCCTGGGTATGTCTCCGACAGGTGAGCTTAGGACTCTTGGACATGGCATACTACACGCAGAAGGGTGAGTTTACCGAAGACATCATACCATTCGAGAAAAACGCCTGGAAGAAGGCGATACTCGGAGAGCAGCGCAAAGACACCTGCATGACAGTGCAGTTCTCTCACATCATGTCGGGAGGGTACGCCGCAGGATACTACAGCTACAAATGGGCAGAGGTGCTCGACGCCGACGCCTTCAGCGTGTTTAAGAAACATGGCATCTTCGACCAGAAGACAGCGCAGAGCTTCCGCGACAACATACTCTCTAAAGGCGGCACAGAGCATCCGATGACGCTCTACAAACGTTTCCGCGGAGGAGAGCCGACGATAGAGGCACTACTCAAGCGCAACGGTATCAAACCACCGAAAAAACAGGATAAGGAAAAATGAGTTATAGCGAAGAGAAACAGAGAAAGCTCGACTGCCGGTATATACGCATGGCGAGGATCTGGGCCGAAAACAGCTATTGCAAGCGCCGTCAGGTGGGAGCACTTGTGGTGAAAGACAAGATGATTATCAGCGACGGCTATAACGGCACGCCCAGCGGTTTCGAAAACATCTGCGAGGATGACGACAACCTCACAAAGCCATACGTGTTGCACGCGGAGGCCAATGCCATAACCAAACTCGCAAGGAGCAACAACAACAGCGACGGGGCTACGCTCTACATCACCGCCTCGCCCTGTTTGGAATGCGCTAAACTCATCATACAGGCAGGTATCAAAAGGGTGGTGTATGGTGAGCCATACAGACTTGAGGACGGCGTGAACCTGCTGAAAAGAGCAAACATAGAAGTGATATATATAAATCCCGACGAAGAAGATGGAACAAAATAACAAACACCGTTTCACACCGCTGCTCGTTGCAGTAGGAGTGGTGGCAGGCATGCACATAGGGACATTCTACGCCAACCATTTCTCGGGCAACCGGCTGAGCATCATCTCCACCGGAGGCAACAAGCTCAACAACCTCTTGCACATCATCAACGACCAGTATGTTGACGACGTGCCTATGGACAGCATCGTGGAGGAGGCCCTCCCCACAATCCTCGAAGAGCTCGACCCGCACTCAGTGTATCTCAATGTGAAAGAGGTGGAGGAGGCCGACGACGAGTTGAAAAGCTCGTTCTCCGGCATCGGAGTGGAGTTTAATATCCGACAGGACACCATACACGTGCAAAATGTGATTAAGAACGGTCCCGCCGAGCGTGCCGGAGTGCTTGCCGGCGACAAAATCGTTACTGTGGATGGCGAGAATTTCACTGGTAAGATATGTACGGCTACCGAGGCGCAGCGCCGTCTGAAAGGGCCTAGAGACTCTAAGGTGGTGGTGGGAGTGATACGCTATGGCTCGAAAAAGGTGCAGGACATCACCATCACCCGTGGCGACATCCCCCAGAAGAGCATCACCGCAGCATTCATGCTCGACAACAATACAGGTTATATAAAGGTGAAGAACTTCGCCGACAACACATTCCCCGAGATGATCATGGCACTTGCCACCTTGAACGGCAAGGGCTTCAACAGTCTCGTCATCGATTTGCGCGACAACGGCGGCGGTCTGATGGCGTCGGCAGTGCAGATGGCGAATGAGTTTTTGCCGAAAAACAAGATGATTGTGTACATGCAAGGCCGTAAGATGCCAAGGCAGGAATTCAAAAGCAACGGTCAAGGCGCATACCAGAAGATACCCCTCGTGGTGCTGATTAATGAGTCGTCGGCATCGGCATCCGAAATCTTCGCCGGGGCAATACAAGACAACGACCGTGGCACAGTGATCGGCCGTCGCTCCTTCGGCAAGGGACTGGTGCAACAGCCCATCTCTTTCAACGACGGCAGTGTGGTGAGGCTCACCGTGGCACGATACTACACGCCCTCCGGCAGGTGCATACAGAAACCATACGACAGGGGCAACGACGAGAGCTATTTCAACGACATCTCCACAAGATATGAGCATGGCGAGTTCTTCTCGCAAGACAGCATACATCATGAGGGAGAGGAGTATAAAACGTCGATAGGACGCATCGTCTATGGAGGCGGAGGTATCACACCTGACATCTTCATCGCCGAGGATACCACCAACTACACCTCTTATTATAAGACTGCCGCAATGACGGGACTCATCCTGCAATACGCATACATCTATACCGACGATAACCGGCAGAAAATGAAAGAGTTCGACAACTATAAAGACCTCTCCAACTATCTGAGCAAACAGAACATAGTGGAGAAATTCGTTGCATACGCCGACAATCACGGTTTAAAACGCCGTAACCTGATGATACAGAAATCACACGCTCTGCTTGAGAAATACCTCAAGAGCCGTATCATATATAATATGCTCGACGAGAGTGCGCTGCATCAGTATCTGAACCAAAGCGACGCGGTGATACACAAAGCCCTCAGCGTGTTCCGCAGAGGAGAGGCGTTCCCGAAGGTGGAAACGAACACGGGGGAGAAGGACAGCGTTTCTAATTGACAATTGATAATTGACAATTGACAATTATGAGGCTTCGCCTCAAGTTGAGATTTGAAATTTGAGAATTAGTATCGCCTACGGCGATATAGGGTTTGCAACAGGTGAGGGGCAGGTATGGCTGATAATATCGAAGAAATAAGGGCACGGAAGAAGGCTTTGCGCAAGGCGCAGAGAGGCAAAACCGTGTTTTCGGATGAGCGGAGAAAAGAAGAGAGCCGCAAAGTCGCCCAACGTCTCGTAGAATGCATAAATAATTTGCAAGTAAAAAAATCGCACGAGAAAGGCTCTAATGATCCGCAATTAGAAAACTCCAGCTCCGTAGTTCACTCGCAAGTCGAAGACTTGCGTAATTGTCAATTGTTAATTGTCAATTGTCAATTCGAAAGCCTCCGGCTTTCGATGCTCGTTTTCTTCCCTCTTCCCGATGAGCCCGACCTCCGGCTGCTCTATTCCCGTTGGCAGGCGAAGGGTTTGCGATTGTATCTGCCACGTATGGTAGGTGATGATTTGGAGGTGTGCCGCTATGACAGCGACGAGGATTTGCGCGAAGGGCCTTTCCATGTGCTTGAGCCGACGGGGAAGGCGATAGGCAAGGAGGAACTGGAGAGTATTGATGTGATTCTTGTGCCAGGCATGCTCTTCGATAAAGAAGGTCGCCGACTTGGACGCGGCAAGGGTTATTACGACCGGCTGCTGGCAACAATGAAGGGCAAGGCACATACTATAGGAGTTTGTTATGAGAGTCAGGTGGTGGATGAACTGCCTGTGGAAGAACATGATATAAGGGTGGAAAAAGTCCTGTGGACTTTTTCCAATTGACAATTATTGCGCCGTTCCGGCGCTTTTGGTGAGGAAATAATATAAATAGGGAATTAATGTTTAGAAAGCAGCCATTAAAGATCAGCGAGGTGGTATGTCGTAATTTACGGCATAACGGATTAGAGACCCCTTTGCGCCAAATGCGACTTCTTGCCGCATGGGACAAAGTTGTGGGTCCCGGCTTGGCTCGTTACACGGTGAATAAGTTCATCCGCAACCAAACCTTGTTCGTCCAACTGTCCTCGCCGGCTCTCAGGTCTGAATTGAGCATGCACCGCCGCAACCTCATCGCCCGCCTCAACGAAGCTGTAGGCGCCTTCGTCATCGCCGAAATAAAATTCTATTAAGGTCTCCATTTCGTATCCTTCAAAAGGGTATTCCCGAATAAGGCTTGTAACCCTCCAAATCAAAGACTTATCGCGGCGAAGTCGTCATCGCCGTCAGGCGATATTAATTGTCAATTGTCAATTCTTCAATGTTTCCGGAGGAAACATTGAAGAGCTTATAGTCGCTCACGTTTGCGCTAATGATTTTGTCGATATTCCCCCGGTTGGTGTCGGTGATGAATATCTGTCCGAAGTTGTCTGATGCCACGAGTTTAATGATTTTCTCCATCCTTTTGGCGTCGAGCTTGTCGAAGATGTCGTCTAAGAGCAGCAGTGGTGTTTCTTTATTGCCTATTGTCCTTAGCATGTCGTAGAGGGCCAGTTTCAGGGCGATGACATAGCATTTCCCTTGCCCCTGGCTTCCCTCGCGCCGCATCGGATAACCGTTGAGCATCATCTCCAAGTCGTCGCGGTGTATGCCGTGGAGGGAGTATCCCACAGCCCGGTCTTTCTGTCTGTCGCGCCTGATTACATCGAGCAGCGGACCTCTTTGGCAGTGCGACACATAATTTAGCCCCGCCTCTTCGCCCTCGTCGCTGATGTCGGCATAAAACTTCTGAAACAGCGGCAATGCCTTTTCTGTGAATGTCTGTCTGCGCTGAAAAATCTCCTCGCCGGCGGTTGCCATTTCCTCTTCCCACAGCTCCATGATGTCGTTGTCGGGCTCCTCCTCCTGTTTGAGCAGTGCGTTGCGCTGTTGCAGGGCCTTGTTGTATCTGTTGAGCGAGTCGATATGCGAGTGGTCATATTGTGCGATAACGATGTCCATGAGCTTTCGTCTGTCCTCCGCCGCGCCATGTATCAGGTAAGTGTCGAAGGGCGACACCATCACGAGGGGTATGAGTCCGAAATGCTCGGAGAGCCGCCGGTATTCCTTTTTGTTGCGTTTGAAATGCTTCTTCATCCCCCGTTTCATCCCCGAGTAGATATGCTCTTCGCTGCCGTCGGCGCAGAGGTAGTCGCCCTCCACCACGGAGAAATCCTCGCCGTGGGTAATCACCAAGGAGTCGGAGGGTGATGTCTCACTGCGGCAGAAAGAGAGGTAATAGACTGCGTCGAGCACATTCGTCTTACCCTGTCCGTTGTCGCCGATGAAACAATTGATGTTGGGTGAGAGGTGAAGGTCGGCCTCCCGTATGTTTTTGTAATTCAGTATCGACAGTTCTTGTAATATCATAACTCACTGCAAAGTTAGTGCTTTTTTGCCTAATGACAAAATTTTTGGCGGATAAAATGCCGTTTACAAGCTATAAATCAGCGAAAAGCATTGAAAAAATGAAAAAAAATGGTTATAAATTTCTCTATGTGCGAGAAAAGATGTAACTTTGCACCGCGATTATAGGGCCAGGCTTGTCCAGATGGCCCTGGATTTGTCTTGATAAAAATTAAAAATTAAATAACAAATGGCAATTCAGAAAAAACAAAATGAGGCCCTCAATAATGAGGTGCAACAGAAAGAGTCGTTTTTCGACAAGAACAAGAAAGTTCTCCTTTACGCGCTTTGCGCAGTGATTCTTTTAATCGTAGGTTTCATTCTCTACAACAATTTCGTGTCTAAACCCAAACAGGACAAGGCCAACACCACTTTGGCAAAGGCTCAGGAGCTGTTTATGAACGGTGAGTATGACCTGGCCTTGAATGGCGACAAAGGCGGAGCCTTCCCGGGAATGATCAAGATTGCTGACGAGTATGGCTCTACCGATGCCGGCAACCTCGCCACACTCTATGCAGGTTTGTGCTATGCACAGCTCGCCCTTAGAGACAGTGTAGAGAAAACTAATAAAGAAAAATGGACGAAAGCCAAGGACTATCTTGAGAAATACGATCCCGCTTCTGATATGATGGTAGGTCCGGCAGCAATCGCTTCACTTGGTGAGGCATACGCTCATTTAGGCGATCTCGAAAAGGCTGCGAGCCTGTTGAAAGACGCTGCTGCCAAAGCCGATAATATGAGCCTTTCTGCCACTTATCTTGTGCAGGCAGGTGAAATTCTCGAAAGCCTGGATAAGAAAGATGAGGCTTTGAAATGCTATCAGACAGTGAAGGACAAATACTTCAACTCCATGGCTGCCCAGAGCATCGACAGATATATTGAAAGAGTAAAGAAATAATGGCAACAGCACTTCATAACCTCTCGCAATATAATGCCGCTGCCGTGCCCGACGCGTCGAACATGTGTTTTGGCATTGTCGTGGCGGAGTGGAACGAGGAAATCACCGGCGCACTGCTCAAAGGCTGCACCGACACCCTTGAGAAGCACGGCGCTCTCCCCGAGAACATCCACGTGAAAACCGTGCCTGGCTCTTTCGAGCTGATTTACGGCGCACACCAGATGTGTCTCAATGGCGGATACGACGCTGTGATTATACTCGGATGCGTGATACAGGGCGACACTCCTCATTTCGACTATATCTGCCAAGGGGTTACGGCGGGCATAGCACGCATCAACGCCACAAGCGAAATCCCCGTGATTTACGGACTCCTCACCTGTCTGAACATGCAGCAGGCGAAAGACCGCAGCGGAGGCTCCTTGGGCAATAAAGGCGACGAGTGTGCCATCGACGCCATCAAAATGGCGAAATTCTAAGCTCTTAGAATTAACTCCATAACACAGAATATGAAATTCATTTCATGGAATGTCAACGGCCTCAGGGCTTGTGAGGGCAAAGGGTTCTCCGATGCTTTCAAAAGCCTTGACGCCGATTTTTTTTGCTTGCAGGAGACGAAGATGCAAGCCGGACAGCTCGACCTGGAATTCCCCGGATACGAGTCGTATTGGAACTACGCCGAGAAGAAAGGCTATTCCGGCACCGCGGTGTTCACACGCCATACACCGCTTAGCGTGAGCTACGGCATCGGCATCGATGAGCACGACCACGAGGGACGTGTCATCACCCTTGAAAAGGCCGACTTCTTCCTCGTGTGCGTGTATGTGCCAAACTCACAGACCGAGCTGCAGCGTCTCGAATACCGTATGCGCTGGGAGGACGACTTCCGCGCATACCTGAAAAATCTTGAGAAGACGAAGTCGGTGATTGTGTGCGGCGACCTCAATGTGGCCCACGAGGAGATAGACCTTAAAAATCCTGCCAGCAACCACCACGCCGCAGGATTCACCGACGAGGAGAGGGAGAAAATGACGACCCTGCTCAACAGTGGCTTCATCGACACCTACCGCTACCTCTATCCCGATACCGTGTGCTACAGCTGGTGGTCATACCGCTTCAAAGCGCGCGAGCGCAACGCAGGGTGGCGCATCGATTACTTCCTCGTTTCCGAGGCGATGAAAGACCGCATCGAGAGTGCGTCGATACATACGGAAATCATGGGGTCTGACCACTGTCCGGTGGAACTGGTGATAAAATAACATCTTCACCCTCCACCCCACCCGTCTGAATCGGGAATAGTAAAGCGCAAAAAAACGAATCAAGAAATTAATATTCCCTCAAATAACGATTTTATTTAAAAAATCAGCCAGTTCGCTGATTTTTTTTTGCCTATATATAAATATGTATTACTTTTGCAGCGGGAAATAAAAACATAATGAGAAGAATTATAACCACATTTCTGATTTTTATCGGTATCGCCACAACGGCATGTGCACAGGACGACAAACGTATGGGTCCTCCTCCAGGAGGAATGCCACCTAGCGGCGAGCGTCCGCCGATGCCTCCCGGAGGATTCGGAGGCGGTCCCGGAGGTCCCGGCGGCAAGCCCGGTCCCGGTGGCGGCGGCAACAGTTACGTCACCGCAAAGGGAATGGTGGTTATCGACTGCGACACCACCCTCACGGGAGTGACCATCGCCAGCGACTCGTCAGACTACAGCGCCGTGCTCGTGGATGCCGGCACACTGAAGAAAGAAGACTATCAGCTGGATCAGTGGAGGCTCATGCATATCGGG
>Ga0181612_148035_pt1 | contig 17687 bp, 7 predicted proteins | sample HoacroProtozoa21_FD_119630 | JGI IMG/M metagenome (GOLD analysis project Ga0181612, IMG submission 119630) | Hoatzin crop microbial communities from Cojedes, Venezuel. Combined Assembly of Gp0051906, Gp0051904, Gp0051908 | reverse complement strand
TTGTACACCTCTACCCAACCCCCCCCCCCCCCCCCCCCAACAAAACAGTGCTACTCCAGCATTTCTTTCCTTGGCTAGACAACAATTAGAAGCTGTCATTTCTTACAAATGGGATGTAGCCATCCACATGGCTGGAGCTGTGTCAGGAGGGTTAGAGGAGCATCTAAATGTCTTTAAAATGCAATCTTATATACAGTTCTCCATAGTGAAATGGGAAGAAGAATGGTTGTCTCTTATCACACTGTTTCAGTGGTACTGTGAGGCTCTTTTGAAAATGAAAAGTGTTTCTTAATTATCTTTTCTTTCTGTGTGTTTTAAAGAGGTAATATTTTTCTCCTATTTAATGTAGAAAACCAAATTGTTCAGACACTACAGTCATCACGTGTAGTATACATGCTTTTATATATTTTAAGATTGCATCTATGCATTTGCTAGCTCCGCATGTACTGCTTTATGTCTTTGAACCTATCTTTTGAGTAAACCAACAAAATCTTACTTATTTTCTTTCATTATTCTGCTCTGCTTCCATTGATGCCTCTAAACTTTTGACTCCAGACTGGCAATATGAGGGTAAGATGGCAAAATGTAACTTCCTGAAGATTGCTCGTCTGTTTTTAATTTTTATTTTCCTTAGAACATTATTAAAATTCTGTTCATTCTCTCTAATTAGATCCTTTTGTTGCAATTAAATTCAAGTTATGTTTGTTTCTGTTGTGAAGCTTTAGTTAGAATTTATACTTTTTAATCATTCCTCTGTTTTTTCTTTGGGTTAAATTACCATTGTATTTTCTCTGTCCTGAAGGACTTCTGCTTCATTGAGATCCCTGGTGGTATCTCTAGAGCAAGACACAAACAGGTTTACAGTGTAGCCATCAAACTGTATTGTGGTGGGATGTGATGACGATTTGGTGTATGAGTTCATGACATGGATAGGAAGGCTCGCATAACAGATAACAGAACAAACCATATTAAGTTTTTGCTGTTTTAAGTGTTTGCTTTAAATATGGATCAGTATCTGAGATGTTAAATCCTTTGTCATCAGATATGACCTTGCTTTATAAAGTTTATCTGAGTAAGGGATAAGAAAACACCTCAGATTTTGATCCTCTGTGAGTGTAACTTAGCTAACAGCTATAGCTCATATATACATCGTATTTAAGTGAATACTTGTCTTCAGTGTGCTGAATACACGGAATTGTTTTTAAAAACAGCAACAAAACCCCCAAGATTCTTCTCCTGGAATTAGAAATAACTTCTCTTTTCATCTTTATAGATTGCAAATTGGCCAGAACAGGTCCTCCAGCCACAATAGTTCCTATTGATGAAGAAAGTCGGAATGGTGAGTGCACCTTGATTTTCTGTGCCACCCCTTCGGTTACCCCACATTAGCTGAGCAGGGTGTAGAGGCACCCATGGGGAGTGACGTGTCTGTATCTGGCTCAGCAATGAGGACCCTGGTGCTTCGACTTTGAGGACTGATCTCTGAAAACCTGTTAATGGGGATTGCAAGTGGAAAGGTGACTGATCCAAAATGATGAGAGGTGTCATTTTTCCTGAAAATTATACATTTTTATGACTTTGGTCGTTTACTACAGATAGCTCTTGTGAATATGCATTTAGTCACAACAAGTATTTAGACCACAATTATTCATAACACAATACTAGTTTAGCTCCTTTGTTGCTAATACGCCATCTTATTTTTTTACTATCTGACTTCTTATGTCAGTATGATGTTCCCAGAGTTACGGTCAGTCTTTGGAGTGTTTTTGGTGTGGTTAGGTAAAGCTGAAACCTTTCTCTGAAGCTTCATAAGAATGTTAATATTGCTGTAAGCTGGGTTTCACATACAGCTTTTAGAAGGTTGCTTGTTTCCCTCTAAGTTTAATAGCATGAGTTTATGGACGCATGTGAAATGGCAGAACTTGCTTGCATGTAATCATAGAAATTTCAAAATAAAAGGAATTTTTTTTTCATAATATTCTAGTGCTTTACCCCATTAGAGTCAACACTTTGTACAGGTGGCTGTTAATCCTGATATTAAGTTACTACACTTTCCTGAATTTTTTTTGTTGTTTTTTTTTTTTTTTTTAAAACCTCGTAAGCTAGGCACAGTTGTGCGCTGCATTTGGTTGTGGTTTATCATATATGGGTGCTTGAAATGGTGAACAAAGGCCAGGTCATGCTGGTGGAACTTGTCTGTTGTTATCCTTGGGGGAACTGTTTTCTATTTGAGTTGCTCAAGGTCAGATGGATAAGAGTATGTAGGTTTTACTGGTACGAGAACCAAAAAAACAATTGTTGATATGCCTGTGTACTGAAGAAGTCTGTTAGTTGGTACTGCAGCTGCTTTTAAAATAGACTGTTTTCCTCCTGTCCTGATTTTTCTTGCAATCATGTCTGCTGGAACTAAAAGAAAAAATGATGACTGGTCTCAACAAAATGAAATTCCCCTAGTAATCGTGTCCACATGCTGAGCAGGACTCTGCTTTCTGTTTGTCTTTTTTGTAATGCAGCTTGACTGCCATAATAGTAACTTCTACAGTGCAATACTAAGTAGAAAGCTGTACCATGTTTAAATTGTGCTTATATCAAGTGAAAAAAACACCAAAGTGTTTATTTTATTTCTTTCAGAGTGTTTAAAAGGTGTGTGATCACAACATCCGTGATAGGTTTTACTCTTTGATAGCAGAATTGTATCTGTATCACCTTGTTGGGAAGGCATTAAGTATTCTTCTATTAAGAAAAACTTAGTGAAATAAAAAGCTTGCAGCACTCTAATTGAATGGCATAATAAACTTTATTTCTTACCTTTTTAATGCTTGATTTATTGTTTGCTAAAAACTTAAAGTTAAAATTTCTATTGAAATGTAACTAGTCCTGCAGGAAAGATGGTTAAATTAAGTGTGGTAGGGGAAAGTGTGAATTTCCTAAAAGCTTTGCATGTGTCTACAATGATTTATCTATTTCATTGTGAATTCTTATGAACGATTAACTCTCCATTAAAGAAGTCAGATTAGAAGTAGAAACTTCAATTCACATTGTAGCTAATGTAAGTGACACACCTCATCTGTAAGTCACAATATGTATTAGGTAAATGGATCTCGTGCGAAGCCAGCTCCTGGGCTGAAATGTCCTTAAACCTTTCGCTGTCTTTGTTGAAGTGGTAAGTTGTATCCTCCCCACAACCATGTGTGACTGAAATTAATGAAGGTGAAATCTCAGTACAGTGTAGAGGCTTGTCACTTGAGTCAATGTCATTACTTGTTGAAAATCGGTTATTTAATATTAAGTACATAAGTCTTCCTTAAGTTGAATGTAGATATTTTAAAATAGAAAAATAGTCACAGCAAAGGATGCAGAGCAGCTACCAGCAAATTTTGTTTTCCAGCTCTGTGTTTGCACCCTTCCAGATTGCTTTAGGTTCAGGGTAAATGCTTTAGCTTGCTGGAGTCAAATTTGTTTCTGTGCTGAATGATGGATATTGTTGCAACTGAATGTGTATGAGTACACACCTGTGCAGGCATGTGCACACACACGTACATATCCAGGAATTAGAAGACTAACTGATCAGGTAATGCTTTGTTACTTAGGTGCTTCCTGCATACAACTGCCCCCATCTCTCCCCTCTTTTTTTTTTCCTTTTTTTTTTTTGGCCTCTTTCTGTGGTCGTGTTCACATGCTTACATAAGGTGTTTGTAAGTAGTATCTGGCTATGCCATCAGTGTTGCAAAATATAATACACTATTGTTATGTTTTTTTAATACACTGATGTTTTGGATCTAAGCAAGCCACTGTTGTATCCTGATGGGCACACGTCCATTTGTGTGACACTTTGTTTTGGCTATAGTATCAGTTTGTTCTTGACAGCGCTGCCCTCGGCCTATTTCCTTACATGATTTACACTACAACTACAGCTTGAAATTGTTAGTGAAAGAAGCAGACTAGGACTGATGCATCACCTGTAAGGCCACAGCTGGGTTTACAGAATGACCCTTGTTACATTCAGTAGAAATGGTTTGGTTACCAGAGATCATCTCTTGTAGCATCCTCCCCCTGCATTGGAATATGAATTCGTATAAATGGTAAGGGGTTATAAATAAGTCAAAGCAGCTCTGCCACAAAAAAAATTTTTAAAAATCTTGAGAAGGGAATAAACAGAGGATATAAAGGGTAATAAAGTAAGTCAGCTGAAGCAGCATGTTATGATAGGAAAATGTTTAAAAAACATTTTTTGGTACTTTAGGAGTGTTGGTATGAGGACTGGCCATTGCTGCATTATAGAGCATGCAGCCTGAAAGTAAACATGCATTATAGAGCATGCAGCCTGAAAGTAAAAATGACGGGTATCGATGCCAGGATGGGGTGAGGGTATTTACTGCATTTGTGAATTCACTAGAACAGTTTATGAAAAAATATTTCAAATCATTTGCCATTCAGTCTCAGAATTGGCATTATATAGATGTTAAATGTGATAGCAAAATTGTAGTGATAGGCGTTTGGATGATTCACAGATTATGTGTTATACAACATTTCCAATAACCAGAGAAAATTTGTGCTGAAATTGCCAATTGATGCAGAGAAACAATCTTCCTGCTTTTTTTCTACTATATACAAACATGTATCTAGATCATTTAAAGTATGAAATCTGGTCAGGTTATGTTAATTCCTTGTGCTGCACTGCAGCTTTCAATGGGTCTGTTGTTGATGTTGGACTGTATCTTCTAAGGTTTTAGAATGAAGATCTCAAAACAATGACTAATACCTCTGTGTGACATTTCATTTCATAAAGTGTACATATTCATTAAGTTCTGACAACCGAATATACAGAAAATCCTGTTCTTTAGAAGTCTATCTTTAGTTCCACTGTGTTGAATGTTGCTTCTCAGCATACTGAGTTCATTCATTTCTAATTCACAAAATGTCTGGAGACCAGTAAATCTTGGGAATAAAAATATTTTTCAAAATAACTGTTCCTCGTTTTCATAGTTAGACACACAGTTACCATGTCTGACCTTTAAAGATCCTGAGAGATCAGCATAGATGTTAGGATTTGACAATTTCCCCCAACTGGATTAATATATCTTTATATCAAGCAATTTAGGTACAATAGTATGTTAGATTATAGTTGTGTTCCTGTGAAGAATACTAGAAGGGGTGAACTTTACCTTTCTTAAGGTCCAAGTGAATTATTTTCTCATTTTTCCTTTGTTTAACTGAATGGGTGGTAGTACTTGAGATGTTATTAACAGCAAAATTCAATTCTTCCAGATGTACTGTTTTTTTTTATAGTCAGAGTTATTTTCAGCCATGGATTTTTTTTTTTTTTTGTTGTTGTTACTGAATCTGAGACTTGGTTTTAACTTGTTTTAGAAATTGAACAAATGACTGTAGTTCATACTCCAGACTTGTTCATTGCAATTTCTCCCCAAGTTTTTGGGGACCTTTATGTCGATCTGACTGGTTTTTTTTTTTCCTTAAGATGAGCATACTGAATGGCTGAAAGGCTTTGAATCTTTAAAAAGGGTTTTTAATGGAAAGTAAACTATTGGGAAATTACTTGTAAAAGAGGCAATACTGAGATGTGTTGGATATGACTGATTAATATAGAATTTGGAATAAAACTCAGCGGTTGGGGTGCGGGAGCAAGCAGACTGAAGTGTTGTGGGGTGGTTGAAGGATGCTGGGTCACCCCCCCAGGGGGGCACAGACAGAGTAGCTGTACCTCTGTCACCTGCTGCTTGATATTTGCCTTTGGGTGTTTTATTTCAGGACAGCTACAAAGTTAATAGAATATGAGCAAGTACTATTCAAGTGTCAACAGATGCTTGTGTTGTGTGTAAGTTGCAGACTTAGCTAATAGCCAGTATGCTAGCCAGGTGTCGACACAGTGTAACTCTAAAAGATCTACCCTAATGCGAAGAAGAGTATGAACTGGTGTTTTAGTAATGCATTCGTAACAAAAACTCTGTAGTTATGAATACTTTGTTTGTGTTCTTGCCTATCCTAAGTGCTTTTATGCTTTTGATTTTAGTTTTGTTCCTCCCCCATCCCGTTACGATGGTATAGAGTGCTAATGAATAACTGGACTATCTCCATAAATTACATGATCTCTCTCTCTTCTCCATACATAAACCTCTGTAATCCTTATTGGCGATGTTTGGTATTTATGCAAACACAGGTAAGCGTGGGAATGAGCTTTTATGGCTGTAGGTGGGTTTGGTATTATTGTTATAAGTTTTCATCTCCCTGTTATCTTGGCAGGAATCTCTTGTCAGCCTCACTTCCTGGGGAGGCAGAGGATGTGTGAGCACTACAAATCCATGTGAATAATTCCCTGTGGCGAGGAGTTAAATGGGAAATAGGGCACAAATATGCAGGAAACCAGGCTGTGGATTTTCCTTCCCCCTCTACTATTGGACCAATTTATTTTCGGCTTAATTATATGTAATACTGGAAGAGTGGACCTAATTACTAAGGCACATTGACAATGCCATTGCAAATTTCTGTGCTGTACCAAACTTTTAACTGGTTTTTCAGGGGCAGTTGACTGGCATTGAAGAAAATGTCTCTAGAGGCACAAAATCTGTAGCATCTCTTCTGAGACAGGCTTAAATGTGTAAATGCGTTTGCTGTCGACTGTGTGTGATGGCTTCCGAAGAGGTATTACTTGATAAAATTTTTAATGACTCCCAGTGTGGGCTGGAATTGAACTAATGAGCCATAACGAATAAGTGTCCTGTTATCCATCTCCTGTGTGGACTGTATGCTGATTCCAGTCTGCCTGCCTTAAGACATTTTGACTAAGGGGAAAAACGGATTTAGTAAAATACCATTTTCTGATTTGGAAAGTTGCTGTTGTTGGACACAGGTGTATTGAGAACAGCATTTCTTAAGAGTTGTGGCTCTATGCGCTTTTCCTACTTTTCCTTTCTGTTTCAGAAAAGGGGTGAATAAGTGACTTGAAGGATGAGAAGGTGCTTCAACATCTTAATTTCTTCAAATACATCTTTCCTACAGAAATCATGTCTCTCTTACTGCTGTTTTGATATTATCTGAGAATTTTTTGGTTTTGCAGTTGCATTTTGAACATGCCACCAAGGCTATATAGTTGGTTTAAAATATCATTTAACAGGTTTGGTTTTTTTTACATATTCAAAAGTCCGCTTCGAGTCCACTCAAGGTGTTTGAGTTATTGAAACCCAGGGTGTTTTTTTCAACAAACACTCATATTTAATTGTGAGAAGTGTTGTGCTATTTTACATTCTAAGAGTTGCTGAGTTCTAATTAGTGCAACTAAAATCTGCAACTAAAATCTTGGCGTTTGGCCCTGTAAAGCCTTAGCAGGGAGAGCAGGCAGAGATGAGATGTGTCAAACGCGTAAAGTTTCGACTTGCTAGCGCCTTGTACGTTCCTGTAACTCTCTTTACACATGTATGGCAAATGTACAAACTAAGATAAGTTAGAAGACTGTTCTGTAAAATTTTGTGAAGCCATGTACACCTAATTAAAAGTTCACGTTTATTTTATATACTGACAAGTGAAACAGTGCTTCCCAAGCTCCTGCTTTCCCCTTTTTGTTAGGAAAAGCAGCAGTGGGAGGGAAGGGGGGGTAATGCCCATCTCATGATAGTGTAGCATGCTGTTCCAGAGACATCACTGGTGGAAGGAAGCAGTCTAAGCCTGCTGAAATGGCTGCTTCCGTAGGTTTCCACGTGGAGCATGCAGGTTCACCTGTCTGTAGGCCTATTAAGTCTTTATATCATGAGCAGGGCTCGCTCCTGTGACTTGTTGCACTGTCTGCAGTAACTCCCTGTTTACCAGGAACGAGATGAGTCAGTTGACATTCAAGGAGTGGGAAGTTATAAATAAGATGAGCTGAAGACAGCCTTGTGTACTCAGCACCCAAACAAGACTTAAAGCTATTCCATGGGGAGGAAGAGGACTAAAATGGAGCAGAGCTTTAAACCTTAGCTCTGGGTTTCTTGCTACAGGAGGGGGAAGATTTGATTTTCTTTTAACTGTACAGATGCTAGAAAGTTGCATAGAAGTTGTAGAATTTATAAACTTACATATTCTTGTAAGTTATACTTTGCTGTCTTTATGAGCCTCTCAGTCTTTAATTTTAAAACAATGTGTTTTCACCTATTGCTTTCTATTGTTCAAAAAATCATCTTTATGTAACATTGTGAAAGAACTTAGTTTTACTGTTTCAAGTGACTTTGAGGAAGATGTCTTTCAAGTTTGGGATGTTTGTGTAGTTGTGGAAATGGAAAAATGACCAAGCTGTAATGTGCTGTAATTTTGTATTGATTTTTCTTAGTTTCTCCATAAGAGTAATTTGCAGACTCTTTGCATTTAACTTTCACTAGGTGCGCTATTTCTTTTGTAGCAGTTAACAATTGCATTTCTGTAATGAGTAAAAATCAAATTATTAGCTTGTATGTTGTTATCGCTCCTGTGAAATGTTTCCAGGGAGAAACTGCTTCAGTAGATTTACAATCTAAGATAGGCAATGGTCTGTCTGACTGTCTGCCACACACAGATTTTTTTTCTCCCATCTTTAGACAATCTTACAGCTTCCTAAAGTATTTGTGAATGTTTTTCACCAGCTGTGGGGAGTATTCCTTTTCAGATGTATCTTCACCGAACTGGAATCTGGTTTCTGTAGCATTGGAGTTGTGGTATGTGGGATAGAGAGTAAGTTGAGGTATTGCAGCTAATAAATAAATCTTTGGATGCAATATTATCTTGCTGACAAGGGAAAGAGGAGTTCAGTCAACTTTGCTTCTAAACTAGTAACTTTTCTTCAACTGTAAAACTAATTGCTCTTATTGTACGGATACTGCCGCTTTCTCAGGTCCCTTGTGTGCATCTGAGAATGCTTAAATAGGTCAGATACTTACCAGTGGAAGATTGCAGTTCAGTCTAATGATATCAGTTAGCTACTGATGCAATCTGGATGGCTAGTATGATAGTGCTGTTGAATGTCAGTAGCCTTTTACTGCATTTGTGTGAGCTGATGCTGTTCTATCATCATTAATGCTGGGTCTGTGCAACATTAGATTAGCCTGCAATACAAATCTGATCTGGATCAGGCCCAGGCACATAATAACATTTTGTCAAATTAGGGCACGCAGCATGGAGTTTATTCTGTGTTTATGGTTTTATATGGGAAGAAAGGTGATACATTAGATCTACTATCTGCCCGATTAAGTAACTTCTATCAGAAGTTACGCTTTCAGAAGGTTTTGGACAAATTTTAGCACGAGGAGTGGATTTTTATTGATTTGCGTATGCCACGTGGCTGCACAGTGCTAGAGTTGCTACTAAGAGCTGAAGACTGAATTTACAACATTGCACAGTGCTGTATAGTCCAACCCCATTTTCCCCACACCGATACTGATTTGGGAGCCTGGGTGTTTCTTATTGATACTTCTGCAGGTTATCCAGATGAACAACTGTTGCATGGGCTGTTTTAGGTCGAGTCTAAGTGTGGCTATGAAGATATGGTCAGATCCTGACTCCACCCAAAAAGGAAGTCCATAGCTGGTGTTCACAGCCTTGGCAAGTACTGTCCCTAGACCTGGATTATTCAAGACATTCCTGTGCCATTTAGAAATGTGTTGGTTAGACTTGGAGAAAGGAATTAGTTTGGGCTATAGAAGTCCCCTGGGAACAGTATACAATCCATGAAAGTTTCAGCAATAGCACCAGAAAGGGGCTTGCTGACTACTGCTCTGCTCCTTGGCTTTGAAGTGGGAAGCGTGCAGCAGGGTGCAAGTGCAGGAGTATCAGGAGAGAGCCAATTGTAGCTGACTGGGTTTATACTTCTGAGAGAACTTTAATTCACACTTCAGGATTTTCTGAAATGTCTGGTCCACGCATTGTCCTCAAATTTCTCCATAGTCGAGGAAAATTGGCTAATATGCCACAGTTTAAAAATGTTCTTTTAGACTATTCCTCTTTTTCTGTCATGACTTGCATACTTGGTTGCTAGAGACAGAAATTTCCTTCTTTTATATTCAGAGATACAGCCAATTAAGACTAAGGCATATTTGGTCTTAATCAACTATCCCAAGAATCATTATTAAATGCAACAACAGGAATATTATCAGAGCATAGCAAATTTATATTTCAAGAAACAGTAAATTGCCTGGAAGAGTGTAGCTACTGTTCTTGTCAGGTAAGAAGGCTTAGAGCTGAGCAAATGAAGCGTAAATGTAAGAAACAGAAGTTAGAAAATTCTCTTATACTTGACTAACAAATGTCTTAAGATGGAATATGGAATATTTTTTTTTTTTGTAACTTGTATTTTCTGGTTTTCCTCCTGTTCTTCATGTTGGCAGCTGGCTCATACATGCTGCTGCTCAGCTCGCTGTCTAAAGTTGTTTATATCAAAATGTAAACTAGTGCAAGAAAGTATCACTTCTTAGCTGACAACTTGATTTAGTTTATAAATTCATGAGATGGGAGAAGAGGCCTAAATTTATGGAAATTATTTTTGTTTTGTTGAAACCTGTTTGTTCATTTCCATTCTGAAGCCTTACATTCTTAGGGTTTTGGTATTAATGATTTCATTGAAAAGTCATGAAGCAATTTGGTATCTAAAGCAATTTTTATACCACAGATTTAAATTCACACTCAAGTATTTTTTTCATGGAGGACAAGTGTGTAAAGACTGAAGGAGCTGTAAAATGGATGAGCTGCTTATTCCACTTTTATTCATGAGCACAGACATCAGCAGTGGCCAGCATTTGAGCAGAGCTTTTGGTAAAGATCTCTCTACAATTGTTCTTTTTTGGTTATTTCTTTTAGCTATGTCTTTTAAGAAAAAAATTAAGTTCCAAAAAGCATGAGATAATTAGGAGTGGAAGTAGGGGAAGAAAAGAAGCTGCCCTTTAGATACTGATTAATTTATTCTTAAGGATAGAAAAATACAGTTAGTAAGTGATAGAGTTGGAATTATTTAAAATGTTTTTGTGCTGTCAGCGGTCTAGAAAAATATCCTAACCTAGTATTGGTGCTCTTGAGAGGAGGTGAAATAGATGTCCTTAAATGACCTTCAGGGATGAGATATTTTTCCCCGTATTTTCATCATTAACTGTCTCATCTACCTGTGTAGGTTCTTATGACTTCTATGTAGTCATCAAAGCTATTTTGCTTTCCATTGCGTTGTCTGTGCACATGTTCAGGTGTCATATCTTGGCTCAAGTTGTATCTGCAGAAATCTGTCATGTGCTGGCAACTTGCAACTGACTTTGTATGACCGCAGACACTAATTCAACTGCAAGCTATTGAGTTTTGTTCACTAATATTGAGTAGTAGACGTAATCAGCAGATCAGGCAAGACCACAGGTCTTTCCTAGTATTGACATTTAAAATGACAAAATTGGGAATTTGACTCCATTGTGCAGTCGATGTGTATTTTGTGTATAATGATTAGGCTCAGTAATACCAAGGCCTTTTCAAAATGTATTTGAGATTTAATTTTTTTAATGAAAATTCTCCTCAGTGTGATTTAAAGTTTTCTGAACAGCTCATATTTGATAGTTTGAGTATTTGGAATAAATTATTCAAATTATGATACTCAATCCATTCATATTCCCAGGTTGTCAGTTTACATTTGCAAATGAAGAACTGCATAGTTCAACAATTTGTTCCTTTCATATAGTTTTGAAACACTGAATGTCATTTTCCTAGCAATATTCTTTGACTGTCTCCTCCTTTACAGTCCCAGTAAAGCAGTGCAAGAATAGGAGTGTTTCATGTTTTAAGCTTGTTTAATACCAGTTTTCCTCCAGGGAGTGGGAGGTGACTATTGTGATCAATCCTCTGGTAGTAATTGCCAGAACTGTGTTACATTGTGCTTTGTAAGTGTTTTGATATCGCTTTATTTTTGGAGTTACTGTTTATTAACTAGCGTGTATACCTACAGGAGATTAACAGAGCGCTCTATTTCTCTGTTCCTTGTAAGGAAAGAAGGGGCACTGGTGAACTTTGAAAGAAACCAGTTTTGAAATCATTGTTCACAGTAAGTTCAAAACATAAGCAGAATTTCTTTTCATGGCATAGTTTTGAAAACAGAATACTGTTTGCCACAAACTAGATGTCATGCTGCAAGTTTTACGTCCTTTTGTCATGGTTAAAAACAGATACAGTGAATATCCTTTTAGAAGCAAGAGTAGCATGCATAGATCAGCCCAATAAGTTATGTGATGTGTTTACTTATCTGTGTTATTTCACCAAGTGATACTGCTTTTACTGCTATGACTTAAAATTAATTCTTGCCAAGTTCTCCTTTTGTGAAACCTTTCTTTTTATGGAACATGATTTACATTTGGTGCACTGCTCATCTGGAAGAAAATTTCTTCCCTGGAGTACGTCACTGTCATTGTAATGGGTATCTATTACTGTTACGCTACCCACCACCAAGTCAGCTGTCCTTGTTTTATATTCTTCACTGCCTGTTCCTATAAGCAACTCTCTTACGCTGATGTGGGAATTGGTGTCATTTATGCGAATACCAAGATGAACAAGTGGCAAAGCCAGGAACAGATTTAAGCATCTGGTAGCAGGTGGCAGGGGAAGAAATATTTTTGCTGAGTTCTACGAAGAGGGTATGAAACAGAGTCCAGAGCAGGAATGTAGAGTTCACAGATATGAGTGAGCCAGTCTAAGCCACAGACCTGGGTCTGTTGTGAATCTCCCAGCTGGCCCTGCCCTAGGCAGTGTGAATGTAGTGAATACCATAGAGATCTCACAGTGTTGAGAGCTCAGGTCTCCTCTTACACTGAGGGGAAAGGTCTGGCCATGATGCCAGAGCTAATGGGGAATGGTTGTTTATGTGTGTTTGTCAAATGGTAGGATTCCTACTCTGCAGGTTATTCTTTCTTCATGTACCATTTATGAGCTCTATATTGGGCAAATGCTCTTCTTCCTAAAAGCTCTGGCTCTACTGGTTCCTGTGCTCTTGAGCTACCTGGTCCCAGAATCATCTGTTCTTACCCTCTCTGGCCCTGTTGACTTGGACCTACTCAGCAGCTCACACTGAATCCATCTCTTGGTCGACTCAGTTGTGTGTACGGTAGTAGCATGTTACTCGTTTCTGTATACTGTTGAATTGCAATATTTAAAACTGATCCAGTGCAAAACATAAGTTGACTTTTTTTTTTCTGTCCATGTGAACTAAGATGAAATTTGGACTTGCCAGTAGCTGTAGCTATTATGTCATCGTTTTGCTAATACTATCAAGAAATATTTCAGTCTGTGGGAAGAGTTCCCTTCATTGAGTTGAAACGATCCATGTGCTCAAATTCTCGTGGTAGCTTGGGACATGCTGTTGATTGCAAATACTAAAGAGACATGATGACCAGAGGGAGCCCTTGAGAACAAGGTCTGTTCTGAAGGTAGGGGTTTGCTTTTCATGTCTGTAGGTGATGCTCCTATTTTACTGCATCCCATTCAATAGCTCATTAGGTGTAGTAAAAGTGTTAGCTGTTATTAATGTTTGTGTCAAGGAGCAGTGTGATGGGGCTGAGTCAGGGCAGTGTCCCCACTGACCAGGGTGCAGCCCTGCAGGACCAGAGCAGGGATGGTGGTAGCAGGGTCGATCAATGGTCGCAGGCACAGTGAGGTGATAGGGCAAATCCAGGTCCATGTGGGAAGCCTGGTCAGGAACAGTGGACAGTGGGGCTGGAGAAGAGTACATTTCTGTCATAGAAACACAGGCCGTAAATCTGTAGTAGGACATGTTGGCTGTACCATAGTACAAATGGTAAATAATCTGTAATGCTTTGAAATGTCTACTAGTTAGAAGATATAATCTGATATTGTACTTGCTTAAATCATGATGATGCTGAAGTTGTAATCTTTCCTTAAATGTCTTGAAAGAAAGAAATGTATGTCTTGGCAGATTCCTGTCAGGCTGTAAAGAAGTTTACAAAACATTTTGATGCTGTAACATTTTTATGTGTAGAGGACATCAGTCTTCAAGATAGTTAGATGGCTAGATTTGAGTATTGTATAGAGTTATAAAGGCAGTATTTGTATAGGAACACTTGTGGAAAGAGAGTAATTTGGTAAAATATCTGTTTTACCAATGTTTACTTTTACATTTTAATTTTTTTTCTGAATACAATTCTTACGTAGATGAAAGTTTGTGGTTTTGTTTTTTTTGTTGTGTTTTTTTTTTTTTGCGTTGTTCATAATTTTGTACATGTATTTTTATTCTAAGCTCACTTCCCCGTCTACCCCAGGTAACTCATTTGAATGAGAAAATGATCTGGCTGTTGCAGAGCTGTAGTAAAAATTTTCTCTAATCTATGAAAATATGTATTTTGGTTGCATATAATAAGTTTCTTAAAATATTAATTTGGACAGTTGGTTTCAAATTTTGTTTCCATGGTAGCAGAGATAGGTAAGATACTCAGTGCCTTTTAAACTAGTTTACTGTCTCTTATTTTTAGGAGTCCTTAGGATATGTCTTCAAAGGGTGCAGTGAGTTTTTCTCTGGTTTTATGCATGTATTATTACGGGGACTGGTACCAGGAAATGCTGTCTGCAGCATAAGTTTGAAGCAGCATCACTACATGCGAAACACTGTTCGGACCGGCAAGCTGCTGCTGGAAGTCTGTAACGTGGCCTGCAGACAAAGCTAGCTGGGCTTGTTTAGACTGAAGCAGTGTGTCTGCACTGCACTGTAAACTGACAGGTGGATTTGCCATATGTTCAGTTTAATCTTAACTTGGGAATCTCTTTGGCATAGATGATTTGGATGCATCCCAGAATACTGAAGTATGGAGAGCTGACGTTTTTTTAGTAGAACATACATTTGTGGATAGGTATCTAAAAAGCTTTTTTGAAAGATTAAGCATGTTAGGATTGTAAGCCTACTTGATTTTAGTGATAGGGGATCAGAGCCACTGAAGTTCTCAAAGTCCAGTTAACACCAGGTAATACGTTTAACAGTGTGATGGGATCCCAAATTGGTCCCCTTCCTTCCTCTTCTGCGTCAAAACAATTTCCCACTTTACCTTTGTTGGAAAACTAAGTATTTTATCAAAATACACAAAACTAAACTGAAAATGACAGCTCACTAAACGTAAGGACTGGAGCTACCAAAAGAGGGAAGAAGAAAGGTTGGCAAGGAAATCTGGTTCCAGTAACCATAGCATATGTCCTTTCCAACAGTGTTCATTTCTGGCTGGCATCCCAGATTTGGAGGGGGAAAAAAAATTGTGCCCAGGCCCTTCCTGAATGATCCAGAAAAGCTTTTAATTATCTGTAGGGCTGAAGATTAGAGTGCTTGCAGGCCTGCTCCACTCACTCCTCCTGAGGAACCCCAATTTACATGGTTTCTTCTTGTCACCCACCCTGTGGAAAGCTCAGCATTCCACTCTTTAGCAAGGTGGACATAGTCTTCTCCACTTGCTGTCTGAACAACTCGGCATGGTCTAGAGTATAGTGTGCAGGCAGAGGTACCCTTCCTGCTTCATTTGCTCTTTAGCACAACAGAATACACAGAATCTATAGAAAATCCAGTAAGTGAGAAGTGGAGTCAGCGTCTCCTTCAGGAGATGCCTGAGGACCTTTGAAAGTCTGTACCCCAGAACAAAATTCCCATTACTTTCTTGAGAGGCTTTCTATAAGCGAGGCACACTCTTGAAAATTTGCCTGCTTCTAAGGAAACCTCAGCTAAATTTTCATTTAAAATGATGATAAAACCCTATACTTTTTTCCACATCTGAATAAGAAGGTATGGCTTTGCAACTCTGATGCTTCAACCCCTGAAAGGGCTACTGGTAGCATGAAACTGGACCAGGTGAGTAATGAGCTATTCTTACTGCTTTCATAAGCATTAATACAGTAAGAAAAAAGAAAACAAAAAGGAAAAAAAAGCCTTGTAAATGGTCATGCCCCAGCTTGCTTTAATTACATTTATATTGCTTTATCTTTAAAAGGCAGATAACTGTACAGCAACTCAGGGTGTATTTTTCTCCCTCATATTCCCTGTGCTTTTAAGCAGGTTGCTCTGAAAACAGTAGTTCTACTTTTATTTCAACTTTGAAATGCTAATAAGAATAATACTTAAGTTACTGCTTGTTTTGAACAGCAGAGTGCTTGTAACAGTAAAATAATTCCATACCTGATGGATCTCAAAGCTTTGCTTGGCTCAAACACAAATAACATTTGTTGGTTTATTTTGTTACACAGTCTCATGTGAAAACTCCTTGTATGCTTTTAGATTTTCAAAGTCATGTTAATCAAGCCAAAAGTTGTCCTCCTTGCCTCTGATATTTTCTTCTCCTTTATTCCCTTACCATTTTTCGTCATTACTATGGTATTCTACATTTTATCCTATTGATGCTGCTATTTAGGAAAATACAGCCTGATTAAAATAAATCATGAAGTCTCAGCCTTCTGGGTATCTGCCTCTGATTTATGCCATTAGCACATTCCTAGTGATAATTTTCCTCCTCTAATAAGCCCAGCCTTCCTTCGGTAGCTGTTTAAGGAGCAGTGGTCAGCTGTATGGTCTGAAGTGGCAAGATATTGTTTGATGAAGTACTTGCTGAGGGAGTAAGGCTGCAGTCAGCTGTGAACTCTGAAATGCTTTTATGCTATTTTTCATCATGAGCCTGTGGTGTTTTAAGTCCCAGCTTGATTCACAGCCCCTGGGGACAGAGCTCTTTGGATATCAACCAGGTGTTTTATTACTGTTTGTGGTACCGTACTGGAGGGGCAGTGGCTGCGGTACTGAATGTGTTCACAATAAAAATGACAATGAACTTCTAGAGTGCAAGGCTTGTTGGGTGTAAATTTTTATTCTTTGCTTAATTATTTGATGACAAGTTCTAAATCAGCCCAAATGTATATTAGTTCTTTCAGAAGAATAATTATATGTGGCTGCTGCCAGGCATGAAGTTTTATTTTTCAGGGTGGTTTATGAGACCAATGAAAAACCTGGCAAATATTGCTTCTGAAATGCACTTCCGAGCATTTGCGTTGGGCCTATTATTTTGTCACTGTCACAACAAAGTGAAGTTTAAAAGAGCATTTCTGTGACATATTATCTTCTACACAAGGAATTAATGTTTTTTTGAAAAGGGCATCCCGTAGGAAACTGGCAGCTGAGAGAACCACCTAACTTTTCAAGCATGTTTTTGTGTTTTAGTAGTTTTTCTTGGTTGTTTTGTTTTGTTTCATTGCTGGTGCTATTATCCTTCACATGCAGCTCCCTGCCCTCTGTTCTACACATTCAAGTCTTTCCGTAGACCCATCCAGCATACAAAGGGGTGGAGTGAGAGGGTGCAGCGCTTGCAAACATGGCAGCCTGAGACATAGGTGACATGCTGATCCTTCCCCTCTCTGGTTGTTTCTGGTAGGTAATCCTCATTCCTTTGGTTCCTCCTTCCTCGTTGCATTTTCACCTGTTTGATCATTGTGTTAATGCCTCTGTCTCTTTCCTTTTACAAGCAAACGTTTTATTAGGTCTCTTTTGGGGATCCTTTTGTGAATTACGCTTTCTCTCTGCAATTATTCTCCTAGGGAACCTGAGGAAGTGTGGGCTGGATGAGTGGTCGGTGAAGTGGATAGAGAACTGGCTGAATGGCAGAACTCAGAGGGTTGTCATCAGCGGCGCTGAGTCTAGTTGGAGGCTGGTGACAAGTGGTGTCCCTCAGGGGTCA
>Ga0181612_167403_pt1 | contig 17691 bp, 9 predicted proteins | sample HoacroProtozoa21_FD_119630 | JGI IMG/M metagenome (GOLD analysis project Ga0181612, IMG submission 119630) | Hoatzin crop microbial communities from Cojedes, Venezuel. Combined Assembly of Gp0051906, Gp0051904, Gp0051908 | reverse complement strand
TTCTTCCTCATATTCAGACGGAACTTCCTATGCTTCAGTTTGTGCCCATTGCTCCTTGTCCTGCCGCTGGGCACCATCTGACATCAACTAAAACAAAGGTCCTCCACGTACTTCTTTTCCCCCCTATGGTCAGGTATCTGGTCTTCAGTATGGCTGAAAAATGGATTAGCCTGAGCAATATGATGGATTCAAGCTTAATTAGAACAGCCTTGTGTGTTGGACACAATATAGATGCCCTCAGTATAGGCCATACAGGGTAAGACTTGTGTTTTGTGCTACCATGACTTTTGGTGTGTCTGTAGCTTTACAGACTCCTTAGGGAAAAGCAGAAAAGCCTTTTGTCAATTAAGCCATAAGAAACACCCTGCTTGATGTGGTATTAGCTCAGGAGATAAGAATTTGAACATTAAGAACAAACATGCATCAATCACATTAATGTCCACATACATACCATCCAAAATAACGTCCCTGTAGCGAGAGCTGCATACTGTTCAATTGTAGAAAGCACACTGAAGATAAGGCATATCAGCACAATAAGGAAGCTGCAAATAAAAAAAAAAAACCAGAAATAATGTAATGCAGTCTAGTGAGAACCCAGAGGAAGGACAGATAATTATGCCATTACAAATTATCTGTACACACAGAAATGTCATTGGAAATGGCTTATCTTAAAACATAGCTGTTAAATTTTGAGTGATCCTGCTTCATGTTGGATAGTTTATTTCTCTTTAGACGCTGAGATTTTGGGTTGGACATTATCAATCAAAACAGCACAATAACATTCACTTTAGCCTACCTCTAAGGCTTGCTGTTTCTCAGGAAAACAGCATTCCTTGTTCTTTCCCCTTGTAAGGGCTACTATGGCTGAATCATCACCACACAACCCCCCAACACACTTCAAATATTTGCCTTTTTTCTGTTCCAAATTCTAATAAACTGTGAAGAGAAATCTCAACTAAGCCAGAGCTTAACAGGCTCTGTGCACACTGTCTTTTATAACCAATCCCCAAATGGCCCCAGACAAATAAAATCTGACATTTAGCATCTGAAACAAAACCTAGGACTGATTCCATTTTTACATAAAACAAAATCTCAAAGCAACCATCAGAGAGTGAGAATGCAAGGGTTTGTTCCCCAGTTCTCCCTGCCAGTGTCACTCCTTAGGGAGGGGGTCCTAGTTCCCAAGGTAAGATTTGGGACAGCCAGGGAGTTGCAGCAAACTCAGCCCAACTGTCTGTAGCCCCCAGGAAGCTTCTTCCCCCAGCCGGGAAGCAAGGCTGCCCAGCCCTGCAGCAAGGCTGCCCAGCCCTGCAGCCTCTGCCTTCAAACCCCTTCCCTGAGCAGCTTCAGCTGTGCCCACCTCCCCACAGGAATGCTCCCTGCCTAAAAGAAATATAATGCATTTGGGAAGAAAAGATTTAAGACCCAAACTGGATCCTATCCTCTATACACGAGGCATAGGCAGCTTCCAGTTGCCAAACAACTGCATGTTTCTTTTTAAAACATGGCATAAGCATCAAAGACAAAACATTCACTTATATAACACAGAGCTAGTTGTTAGGGATATTTTTCACAATTCTGTTGAGACAAGCAATACCGATCCTTTGCATTTGACAGAAACTTGCTGCAAAATCCAGTAACTAAAACATCCCCCGTTACAGGGCTGTAAAATGGTGAATCAGGTTTTTTTCCCCTCTGAAAAACAACAACAAAAAAGAATTGTCATAGTGAATAAAACTGAACGCAAGAGGAAAAAGTTAAAACAGGGCATCAGTGGCTGCAAATTGGCATGGCTCAGCTGAAGTTACCCAGAGTCTTCATCTTTTTTCATATTAGCAAGAACTTCATTGGGTGAATTTTTTGAAAGGCCAAGCACCTGACACAACAAAAATGTGTCAAGGTTGACATTATAAGCTACATTGCCCAATGATCGCTTCAAAATACAGCACATGTAAGTCCAGCGCACACACAGACAAATGATATTGTAAACACATTAGAAAACCGTGGAGAGGAAGTTTGTAGGTAATTAGGTTCAAAAATCAAATTAGTAAGTGATAAGAAATTGAAGTTAATAGGATAGAGACTACCACTTATCAACACAAGCACACATGAGACTATACTTTCACCTAGGCAAAGTATAAATATGCAGGTGTTTCTGATCTATGTCTAAAATCTTCTCATTTTACCTTGTATCTCTAACTTTGGCCATTCTCAAATAGAAGTAAGGTGTGCAGACAAGGCAGGGGAACACAAAGATGAGCCCGTCATTGGAAATATAACAGAAATGTTCCCGAAATGTCCAGCCCTTCTATCTGCAATATTCCCACAATCGCTTAAGACCGATACGCACGACAAGAAGAACATAAATAGGTTCATTTACACGGAGGTAGCTAAGGGTGTCTGGACAAAGAGTCCAACATACATAGAAGTACTAGTTCAAAGCAAACAACGAGTTGCATGGGATAGTGTAAGCTGTCTGAATACACTCTGAGCAGTAACAATTGATACTTCTGACATCCTTTAATAGCAGTAGAGTTGTTAGAGATGTGGCCCGGCCGGTAGACGAAACCACAAGAGGGCACCAAAGCAAAGACCAGCCCATTTCTCTGCTTTACTGAACAAACACAACTGACGAGAACCTAATCAGGATTAAAGGTGAAAGTTTGTGTGCCGAAGTGACAGGAAGGTAAACTTTGGGTAAATCGTTTGCCAAATGTCTTTGCTTGTTATGATTATAGAAATTGAAGACTGACATAAGAACTGCATCAAGTGCCAGTCACCGCACTACCTACTTTTATGGGTTTTCATGCACATGGATCCATTTCAGTCTTACTAATGTTATTTTTTTTTCACCCCCAGAAAAACTCTTGAAAATTATTGTTGTGCTCTTGAAGCACGAGACACCTTCATACCCATAAATACACGTTATCCCAAGCAGAACAAGAGGTTTCATCAGATAATCCTGCTTCTCTTCTGTTTCTTTGGCATTAGAGAGAAGATCCCCACAAGCCCCACTAGTACACCCATGCCAGCGGAGCACCACAGCTAAGCTACTAACCCTGGCACAGTGGTATGACTATTTTGCTTCTGAGGCTAGATCAATTGCACATAACAGAGAGTAAAATTACGAGATTAAAAAAAAGTACATGGTCTTCCTCTTGGCATCAACCTGCTATTCGTTTCATTCCAACACTCCACTCTCACCCTGTTTTTGCTTCAGTACTAGTGGCTTCCTCCTCCACTTCTGAAGCATAAGAAGGGAGCGAGGCACCAGTAAAATGGAAAACAGGAAAAACTTGACACTTTTTTTTTTTTGACAGCTACCTCCCCTCTCCTCAGCCAGAAGTAGAGCACATTCTCAGTTACTGCCTACTTTCACTTGTTGACAGCAGACAAGTGCACAGTAGTTAAATAGTTATGAGCAACACTTGCAAGGACAGACTCTGCCTCAAATTTGAATCTGCTCCATGAGAAAATCCTCCTGGGGCAATTTAATTGTCAAGGCTCAGAAAGCTTCCACTACTCATCTGAGAGCTGTGATGTTTTTCCCCTAGTATTTAGAATGTAACTCAACTTGTGTGAATTTTCACAGGGAAAATCAAAGGTACAACACTGACAACGGAAGATAAAATTTCAAAGCCCCCAAATTGGTATATTTTTTCAAAGCAAATGTTACAATTTTCACTTTACTGTGATCACTATTACTACATTTTCCCAAAAAAGCCCTCACCTTGATATAGATGCTAATATCTAAACTGTTCATCCAGCCAGTTAAAATCAGAAAAACTAATGGGCAACTGAAACCAACCTTACAATAAGAAGCATTAGCCAAATTACCAGTAGACAGATGTATCAACCCTACCCTAATCAACCACATAACTCCAGATAGCCAAGTTAAGAGAGCTTTGTTTCAGACACACTAAGCCTCACCTGCACTTCAAAGCTCTGTTGTCAGTGGAAAGATACTGGACACCTTCACAGAACAATTTATATCCCATGTGAAACAAAGTTACTGTGCCAAACATTTAGTTATTGCAACTGTTGATGGGGTGAAGGCTCTAAACATGGACATTTAAACTAGGCAAACCGAATGTGTGCTATCCGGTATACATGCTAATCCCAAAACATGTCTTAGACTTCACAGAACAGTCATTTACTCTTCACTGGGTTGTAGCCAAGTTGCTTTACTGTAATGTGAGAAGTGGAAATGCATGTTACTTAGCCAGCCTTGCTTCTCTGTCTCACAGTAAAAAAAAAACTTTAAAATATCTTAGCTCCCATATAAGATCTTTACGTCCCTGAGTGATACAAGACAGCTGAATGGTTTAACCACTAGCATCAGACACTCTGGAACACTTTGTTAAGCATACAGTCCAGTGCTCCTTTCACCCGTTGTATATGGGGTAGCAGAACAAACACTCACCACTGTATCTGCCCTAACAACTCCAGTATAATACCTTTTACTTCTAGAGACAGACAGCAGCACACTGGAATTTCTTGAACTCTAGCAGTCAGAAGAGTCTTAGTCTCTTGGAAACCACCAATCTTTTATCTCCTGAAACCCGTTGCTTGTTTACCCTCTATGCACAAACGTGACCATCTTCAAGAAAGGAAGCAGAGTGGCGAGGAGTTCAGGCTTTCATCAGCTCTGATCTAACTCCCAGATTGTGGGGCCAAGCAAGCATCAGAGATGAGGCGATTGCATGCAAAATCTTTCATGTTGCCTGTCCCAGGTTACAAAGTAGCATCTCCCTGCATATTACATGAAATCATAGCTACGGAATCAGTAACTGTACTTAAAAATACTTAGCTTTGCGGTGAACTCACATCTAACAGTGCTATGTTTCTTTTAACACCAAGAATTTTGCAAGTGTCTGATCATCTCTGTACTTCTGGATGTGAAACCATGAAACCACTATTAGAGCAGTGTGGACACTAACACACAGCAGCAAATGTTTTCTTTCATGGACTGCGTTTTGAGTGGACTATTACATCACGGCCTGCTCCCTCTCAGACAGCCAGCACTGTTTTACTACAAGATGGCTTCTGTGGTTCTTTTCAACTTGTTCTTTACGGGCACTGCACACCTGGTGGAGTTGTACCCAGAAGTGGAGCGCTCTCAGTGCGCACGAAACAACATCAGCATGCAGCCCTCCAGTAACACTTTGAGCTCATGTACATCCAAGGCTGTACAGAGACTTGGGGTGTGTGCCTATGCTATACTACCCATTAAAGAGAAAAGCACATACATAGACACAGGTCTACATAGTTACACGAGACAGTGTTTGCACAGATCTGCATATGTGGGCAAACGTACAATAAATAATAAAATTTGGCTTACTCCATGAAGTCAGCCAGACGATTTATATACCTTTTTGTCTCAATCTGGTTTGAAAAGTCAGAGCGTTTCCAGGAAAGAATCATACAGCTAACAGGTAAACATGACCAGATAGTGTATACGCTATATTTAGCAATATATAGGAAATATATAGTGAATATACTAAAAGCTAAAGGTGTATTTAATGGTTTCTGACTCTTCTAGGATATATTTTGACTTTCAGAACAGATCCAGACTTAGGGCTTTGTCAATGACCTCCGTGGCAGCTGCAGAAACTTGACACATTACAAGTAGCTATCAGTACTTTGCAGCCTCCAGCCCTGAGCCACTGCTTTTTATTCTGTATTTAACTATGATTTTAGAACATTAGCATGTCTTTTTCGTGGCTTGAAACAATGTGTGGAATGATCAAAGGCACAATTAGCCACCTACTGACAGACAACAATGCTCATTTAGTAAATGTCACAGGTAGGAGAACTGATAAAGGTTTATAAAATATGTCCAGTGATACGACCAGGAACATTTTAAAAACAAAGGTGCATGAGACAAGCTGGAAGTACTTACTCACCAGATTAATATAGTCTCATGCACACACCGTAACCATCATCAAAACCAGTATTGAAATGTGGGTAGATTTTATTCCTTCGTTCAGTGTTTCTTACATACTCTCAGTGGGAGTCTTTCCATGAACCTGGAAAAGGTTGGCATTAGGCCCTAAACTAAGCTGAAACCTCAAAAACATTTAGTAGAGAAGGGAGATGCAAAGTTCAGCTGAATTTATACAAAACCAACTTGACTTCTAACCCTCCAGGAATACAACCAGTTTTTCCTTGTTCAATGTCACAGAAGAGCTGGCTTAAGTCTGCTCTTAACTTTCAAACAGCTTTTATTCTTTACTGGAGAAAACGACAAACTAAAAAAGAAATATTCTGTAAACAAAAAAATGTTGTTTGGGTCCTTGTATGTCTTTGGCAATATTCTACCTAAGCATCCTTCTTGAACCCCTCTGTCTGCACCTTACTTTTGGGCAACTGGATTGTCTTTCTTTGAATGTACACCTTTGTTCAGTCACATGCATTATCAAACACCAACCGTGCAATTTCCTCACCAACCTTGCAACTTTGGGAGTTGGTTTGTTTTTTTATTTTGTGGGGTTTTGTTTGTTTGTTTTTTACACAGTAAATAACTTTTCTGCCATTTAGCTTTTAACTGTGGTAGGCTTCATAGGTAAACAAAGCAATACAAACAAAGTTTAGCCTCCTCTAAGCATACAGCTTTAAAAGAACAGGAAGGATGACACTGAGAATGAACAACATGAGTGTGCAGATTAAATACGGGCAGATTCTTATCTTGATCATCATAATTTGCAAGCTACAATGCTGCTGCATATCCAGTTCATGCTAGTTCATTGAAACCTATGACAGTATCGTTATTTCATCTCCATGACTTACACATACTGACGCTTACTTATCAGATTGTGAACACAAAGGTCAATGGTATCATAAAAGGACATTTTCACAGAGCTTTCAGGCAACAAAAAGAGTTATTGCAATGAGGATTTAGATAGATCACTTCAGGTAAGACACACACTGAAGACAGGGGATCACTCTTTCACTTTGTCAAGTATTCTGTCCCATTCTAGGCCAGAGAAGTCATTCCTTACTGAATTTTCATCGGTAAAACCCTGATGAAAAACCTGAACAGGTTTACATTACTGCAAGTCAACATCAACCTCTAACTATCTCACACAGTACTGCGCAGTCATTTCCACTGGGCAGATAGGTAAACATGCATACTAATCCACATAGAATAAAGTCATTTCTTACTGCAGCTAGGCACCAGGTTTTTCTTGTTCTTTCATTCAAGGAATTTTGGGGTTGCTTGAGGAAAAAAATTCTAATAAAAGGTAGAAATTAGAAGGGGAATAGGTAGAACTTTTCACATGGAGGACAGCTGACAATAAGTGAGAGGAAAGGTCTCTAGATCATAAACAGCATTGCCAGAAAGCTAATACAGGATGGCAATTTATTTTATGGGATTATCATCAAAGTATAGTGTCAAGTACAAATACCAGCTGGTACTTTTAAAGGTGAGAAACTCAGATAGGGTTGATTTTTAAAAATGAAACAGGATTTTGCCATGCAGAGAAAATTTTCATCCTTAATGAAACTCACACACATTAATATCCTGTATGCATAGGTCTTCTGCTGAACTCTTTAGCAAGTCTGAACTGAACACTAGAATGACACTAATTCTGTCATGACTACAAACTCCTTAAAAAAAAGTGTGGTGTTTTTTGTGGTTTTTTTTCTTTTCATTTTTGGTGGGTTTTCTTGAAAATGATCCGGTGACATGATTAGAATGCAGGAGCCCTGTTCTTCAATTTGTCTTTGCCCATACCTTTGGCCAACTTTGAGATTCTTATTAACACATGTATTTTTCTTCCAAAGTATGGCTGTGAACTCTCTAACCCTTGAACAAAAACTGCGTAACTACTGCATTAGCTGTGCTGCCTAACCGGTTCAGCTAACTTGCTGAGGAAAGAATTGTTTAACTTCTGAAAATACACACATTTTAATTTGGGTCTAGATCCATTAAATAGGGCAAAGTAAGGAGAAAAAAAAAAAAAATCACTGTAGCAAGGAGTTAGAAGAGACCAGCAACCTACAGAAACCACAGCTGAAGATGAAACAAGTTAGGAAAAAAAAAAAAAAAAAAAAGTACCTTAGTCCTGATAACAAAATAAGAAAGGTGGGGGTTTAAATCTCTGGCCACGCAGGCTCTTTGCATGGTTTTCCTCTAAGGATTTGTCTTATCTCTTTCTGTTTGGTTTTTGAGGTACGGGAAGGAAGGAGAGGTACAGCCCCTTCCCATCTTCCAGCCTCTGAGGCACGCAGGTGCCCAGCAGAAGGGGACGTATACTTGCATTCATGCAGAGAAGCATGACTCCCTCCAGGAACTGGCCACAACGGCTTCCTGTACAACGCATGCTTCCCCTCTGTTATGTCCTACACGGGTCAAAGCTAGCAGACAGATCACTATTTTCAGTTGTCACTCGCCATCAAAAAACCTTCAACAGACAAAGTGCGAATGCTCTGTTCGTGTTAGCTCAGGTCTATCAGATGGAACTTCCTGTTAACATGTATTTGTTCCAAGTGTAAGGCAAAGTATAGTTGGTGCTTCCTGAAGGAAACAATGGCATAATTTTTAACCAGCTCCTTGAGTTCTTGTCAAAGAAATACTGTCTTCTCATTCCCGTGTGAGAAACTAGTTTTATTGCACAAGAAAGATCATATGCAATACAGGGTGGTCTGATACAAAGAAAAACGGGTTAGCTCTAGAGCTAAACAAGCAAGGCTTCTATCACACTTACATAGCTCTTCTGGGAGATTAGAGTCTGTAAAAATAATTTAAATTATGGGCAGTGTACCAAAGCACAAAGCACACAATGAATCAAAAGTCATTTAGGATACAGCACCAGAATTATTGCAGGAAAGGCCTTTAAGGTCTTGGCAAAAAGGTATGATTGCAGTAGAAATGCAAAACAGACGTCAAGATGCTTCAAGAGGAAAGGTTAACTGCCAACAAAAAGCAAGGTTATTGCCTCCTGCAACAAGGTATTGGTTCCTTTGAGAACAGGCATGGTTGAACAGGAAAAATCTGATAGGTACTGTGTAAGAAACTAGAAAAAGATACGCTCCATTTAAAACAAGCGCATGACCCAAGAGACGCGAACCACTGGACTGCAGAAGATTCATCAGGGCTCCTCAGATGGTTCGTAATGAGCTTCCCGTGTGCCTCATCATTAACATGAAACCCCAACACAGCAACGTGACAGCCACGGAAGGACTAAGTGCACATGCGCAATGGGGAAAGGATGTCACCCAATACTACAAATCGGAAGAACTTTTGCAGCTCTTTTCACATGCACCTCAGGCTTAGCAAGATAAAAATGTCATTAGTGCTCTTACATGAAAACTAGAAAAGTACAGTGAACATACTGTAAAACAAAAAAGGATTTTCTCTTCTTCTTGTGGTTTAATAAAACACTACAAAGCAGGAGAGAAAATGTAATTTTCCCAGCATAATTTGCTTGGAATCCCCATCCTCGCTTTTTGTCACTCTAATATACCACTAGGAAACCAGTACAGTCCTGTGTGCTGTCCTCATCCTCTAAATTTCAGGTTCAAGTTTGCCCAAGTCCTGTAGCACCCCCCTATTCAATGCAAAGCCCACCATCCAGCAGCATGTTCCAAACGACATCCACTGCCGCACACTCACTGCCTGGAGCTCTAACACACTGCCCATCTCAAGGTGAGCATCAATGCCAAATTCAGCCTATACTTGGTTTAAGCACACAGGCAGGCACAAGCAGAGCTGAACCACGGTGTTTCAGCTGCCCAGGCCAAGTTGCCTGGTGGTGGTGGCACCAGCAAGAGAACAGGTAGCATCTCTCAAAGGATTTGAGACTAAATCACCCTACACTGTGCTGCAGTCAGGGTGGGGGCAGACCTCTGCCTTATTTTACAAAATAGACAGATTTAGGCAAAAAAAAACTTCAGTTGCAAACAGGGGCTCAGGGCAATACATCCACCGCACACCACCACTGAAAGCAAATGGTTTGTTCTTATTGCAACAGAGGATTTTCCTTCTTATCAGCCAATTCCAGGTAAGTTTTCATTTCAACGAGGAGGAAAAAAAGATAGGAGAGGTATGTTCTAGACACCAAGTGCCACAATACCAGTAAAACTTGTTTTTTATGTGGAGTTTTATACAGTAAATCCAAGGGCTCACTACATCACTATTCCACTTCTCTTGTAACAGCAGATCTAAGGCAGCAGAAATTTAATATTTAGGTACTAAATTCTTCTAAAGAAAAATACTAAAAGCTCTCCGAGACTTCGTAAAACCCAGCTTCTGAAAAACTGCCAAGCCTAGACTATTGCTGTGGTTTGCCGTTACCAAATCTAAATTAAATAAATCTTTCTAAATAAAATACTGTACTTTTTTTTTTAACAAACTTGAAACTACTTTCCTTAAGTGCAAAACATTTCTTTAAACACACAACAATATTTACTCCTAATGGCTTCTCTTGTTGGAGCTGGCCAGACACTATTTTGATAGCTTCATCTGACTGAGCATTTTCAAGAGCTCTATGTATTTCCCCTCTTCTCCCTGCTCCCCTCCCCCCAACCTCACGTTTACCTTCATCACAGCAGTACTGCTACAAATCACTTTCCCAATTAAAGATCAAGGACATTGTATTACACCTCCTAAAGCATATACAAGTTATAATACTGCAGAAAAACCGGATTTCATCAGCTTCTCAGCTCACAGAATTGCTTGCTTAGTAACCAGCTTCTGGATACTGCACGTAGCCAAGTAAGAGTGCTATCCTACCCCAAAGAAGTGGAACAAGGCAGAAAAAAAGCAAACATTGTCTCCACACTTAAGGAGAGAGGCACTATCCCACAACGTTGTACAACTGATTTACTAGTGCATGTAAACTTGAATACTAATTTTATTGCAGTACAAATCAGGACTTACGCTTCTATATGTCCTATAAAGAAACCCTCACATTGCTAGCTCACTAAAACCCTCCATGACAGGAAAACAACACTGACATTTTTGACAGCATCGTTTATCTTTAGTTGTGAATAGAGTGAAACAGTGACAGGGACTAAGACGCCACAGACAGACAGACATACAAATGGGGAACAAGTAATCATACCTTGAGCTACTGACCTTGATAGATGCTTAATTTGATTTATTCCAAATATCACAAAAATGATACCAGACCCGACCAACTCTGGCCTACCCCCTCACCTGATTCCCCAATCACCTTCTTGCGCTCCTTTCTCCTGAAATAACTGTGTCTGAAAGGCACCTTCATCGGTGCTGGCAAGTAAGATGAATACCGTGAGAAAGATCTGAAGTTGGGATAAGTGCTCTCACCACCGCTTCCATTATGATCCTCTGCTTTAATTATCTAAAGGTACAGTTGACAGACGAGTTTACAGAAACTAGTATTGCTGCCTTCTTTTGAGCTTTTCCACATTCAGTTCTCTGCTGCATGTTTCCAGGGGTGTTGGGGGAAGAAATATGGCACCCTTAACGCATCACAGCTTAGGAACAAGGAAGAGCAGCTACATGACAGGTTAGCATTCCTAGGGTGAAAGCAGAAGAATTCAGCAGATAGGCATAGTCCCATTTCCAGAGAGAAGAAAGCGTTTGCTGAAGGAAAGATGTAATGCATGGAAGCTATGGAAACTTGACTTTCTTAGTTTGCTTTAGGCATGATGGAAATTTCAAGTGCCCCTGGAGGAAAAGACTGAAAAGAGTCCAGAAAGCAACAGGCAGCTTTTACATTTACAGCAACATAATCTTACTGTAAATACGAAAATCTCTATAAATAATTGCCATGAAATACAGACACTTAAAATAGACCTTTTTGTCAAAAAAGCCTAAATGGATTAAATTCCCAGAATGCAATCCATGCTATGCTTAAAGAGCCTTAGCTTTGTGCCCTCACCACAAAATAGACAGTTTTCCCAGGCTGAAAGTGATGAGGATAATTACTTCCATTATTCCAACGCTCAAGTCATCTGTTTGCAGAAACTCCAATTTGTCTGTCACTGGCCTAAAAATTCTGCTCGTTTGAATTTCAATTAAAACATTCAGGACTTTGATCTATAAATTGATTTTACCCTTTCAGAAATAAATGTTGCAAATCTACACACATTTGCTAATACCATACACTTTACGAGCAATAATACAAGAATCAGTGATAATACAATCATCCCCAGATGAAAGTAAAGCAAAACAAGTTTGGCCATATCAAAGAAAAAAGTATTTTCCTGAAAGCGCAAAAAAGGCATTTTCTGAAAAGGCAAAAATGGGTCAACTGTTTTTGTTAATTGCCATCACTAATCATTTGTAATCCAAAAACATGCTGGCAGTGTTAGCATTAGGAAATCTAAAGCTCAGTGCAAAATTACAAGAAATTTTAAATTTCAGTATTTCAGTAGCACTCATCCAATAGCAATTATCTATTTGCTAATCTATGGCAGTAGCTGTGGTGTTGTGACCATAGCAAGCCGAGTATATGAGCGAACCCAGATTCACAGTGAAAAGCAGCTTCTTTTAAAATGAACTGATAAAGGTGCAAGAAAATTAGGCAAACTCTCCAGCATTACATGGAAGACTCACTTGACTTTGAGCCTACCTGTCTTTTCCAACTGCACCTGTCAGCCAATGTATTGAACAAAAAAAAAAAGGGTGAAATTCTAATTGGATACTAAAGGAAAGCAATAAAGTTAAGAAAAACAAAAATCCTCTATCCCAAAGAAAACAAAGCAACAAAAGAAAAATGTTCAAGAAAATTGTAATCAGTTCTGAGGCCTTCATCCAAGTGACATTACAAAGCGATTTAGTGTACAAAATAATTAAGTTTCCAAACAGGACTTCAAACTTGTACACTCAACTGCGAAAGAATTTTCTTGTAAGAGAAGTTAAGATGAAGTGTTCAAAGGTTTGAGATGCTTAATACACTGAACCTTATAGGAAGGGCTCCTATTCAGGAATACAGTGGCTCTACGTAACAAAAAATCAGCTACTAACTGGACACACAACCCTGCTGTGCTCAACGTAATGGCCTCACCGCTGAAGCTGCCAGACATGCCCTTTATTTTTCCTCTTCCACAAGCTTTTCTGTAGTTGGAATTATGAAAGACTTGCCCACTATAATGATTAGGAAGTTTGGTTATAAAATGCTTATTTTATATTGCAAATATTAGTACATTCTTTTAGACTATTTTCCCCAACCAGCACCAATTAGAAGTATACTTACTCTAACATTATACAAGAAAAACACGTCAGCATGTGTATACCTAATGCCATCACCACCTTCAGCTGCCAAATCATCATGCTTCCACTCTAAACAACATGAGGCTAAACATTTCTGGGAGTTGTCTTTTGATGCTGCAGAAGAAACCCTATTTCTTTTGTAGTGAAAACTCAAATTGTCAGTCAGGTAACTTCAGGAGCAAGGATTTATCAAAATTCATTAATGAAAAAAATACCTGAGATACAGTAACATTTTGTGGCACATCTGAAGATGGGAGGGGAAACCTAGCACAGTCCCTTCAAAGTCAAGCGTACAACACCAACTTCTCCCCATAGGGAGCTGGCACGTATTTTGCTATATGTATAAATGTTATTTTTCACTTGTAAATGAATTCCAATGGATAGCTTTTATGTATTTTCTTAAGATTCCCAACTTTTGCTGCTAGTCCTGTGACCTCCACAGCAGGGGGAAAGGTCAGTACACTTGTGTAGAACAGCTGCTTGGGCTATCCATCATACTAGCTGTGAAGCAATCAAAGGAACAGAGCAAAATAGCCTTGGATGGAAACTCCTTCTGACCATTATTATGCTATTTTGTCTCCCTGAACTTAAAAAGAATTGTTCCCTAGATGCATAATTTTAAGGCTATGATGTGATGTTATTCTTTAACATGTAGTTAGTTTCATCTGAATTCAATTGGACATTGAGCACTCGATTAAATACTTGCTGAATTTGGGCTTCACTCAGGGCAGATTTCGGCTCAAAAGTATATCTTCATTGGAAACAGCAGGGGACCTTAGCTATGAATTTTACTTTTGGATTATTAAGATCTTCCAAAATTTCTCATAATTCTGATATATCATTGCAAGACAGTATGAGGAAGCAAGGGTGCAGTGCATGGGAGCCAGCACACTGCATAGTCTATTATTCTAATGTTAACACGGACATAAAATTATTTCTCTTACAGCTGTTATTAAGGTTTTCAAAATATACATAGTAAGTGATTGCTAACAGCATGGAATACATTTCTGAAAACAGAGTGACAGAAGTCAGAAAAAGGCAAAAAAAGATTTGAATTCTTTGGCACACTAACTGACTTTAACAAATGGATTTCCAGTTAATTGTTAACATTGCAAGGCCTAACATTATACGTAAAAGTCAATATGAACTTGTTTCAGTTGTGTGGAGGAAAATGCTGCAGATGCACTGCATGCTAAGATACCAAAAATATTAAATTACTCAAATTTCAGATTCAAAAGAATTCCACCTCATTTACACTTTATAAATACCGGAAGTATTACTGTGTTAAACCATAGTGCATATTATTTCAATTCCTGCATATTTCTTTTTAAAGCACAGATATTTCTAAGTACTTCGATTTATATGTGGTCCTCTGCAATGAATAATAAACATAAATTTGTAACACAAAGCTAAGCACGGGGGTGCAAGCCTTTGAGAGGCAGACCTTGAAGACCTCTCTCTGAGAAGTCACTGTTTCATGGCTAAACTACCAGGAAATAAAAAATGATGATTTCCTGTCAAAGTTCAGTGCCCTTGAGATTAAGCTGCCATTTCAAGTGTATGTTTAGAAAGCATCAATAAAATGTATTGATATGATCTGCCAAAGTATTAAGAACATCCATTTGAGTAACTTATGACCTCATGGTAAAATTATGCTTTCAAATATTATTTTTAGCCCCTAACTACTAGACATTTTAAACAAGTATTAACAACACTGCATCAGCATCCAAAACCCTAAGACAACTGCAAGGTCAAGTTCGCCCACTTCTGTGACACCGCAGTAGATGCGTATCCTCCCATGTGCCTAACTGGCTGCCTGTCACAATATTCAATCTGCTACTCTCTGGTAGCCATTCACTTCATGCTATCTATTGATTCTATCTGTTTAGCTTTCAGTCATGGTACTTCATTGTTCAGAACATCCTGTGGATTCTGGTGGCAATGCACTGAGGGGAAAAAAGCAGAGATGGAAGCTGAAGAGCGAAACACAGTACCACAGAAACACCCATCAAGAACACTGAACTTTTTGCTTTGCTTTTTAACAAAGATTTGTACGGTTATGATGAAAGCTACTAAAATCAATCTAATATTTTGAAGGCACTTTAATTAAACCGTTACACTTCATGTGCATCAAGTAATCCATAAAATTCTTCCATGTAAGGATCAGATTCCCATGTATGTTCATCATCCAGGAGCTCAGCCATGATGCATCTTTTGAATAGATTTTCAACTGAAAGCACGGATCCCTTTTGAACATGTAGTTCCAGTTACAAATCCTAATCGCTCTTGACCATTCAATCTCTAGTGAATTTAAGAAAATACAAAGTTAGTCAACTAGAAGATTCCGAATCCCTATTCCATGCTAATCGATAAATTTTACAGTAACTAAAAAGAAGTACGAATTACAATATTTAGAACATACTAGTCACCTTGCAAGTCACAAGACAATTACAAAGAACAAAAACAGTTGACCTTCCTCTTCAAACTGCAGCTTTAATGTAAGATTTACTTCTTATTTCCAAATGATTTTGGCAACTGGCTTGCCCAGATTGAAGTGCAAAATCATTTATAATGGATTTTTTTCAGAACAAGCTAAGCAAGCCCTATAGAGCTCAGAATTTAAGGCTATACCATGAAAACTATTTTTTAATAAAAAAAAAAAAAGAAAAGCTTAAATAGTATTATGCTTCATTTTCTTCAAGTCCACAGGACCAGTTGGAGACAGAGGGTTTACTCTTTCTGTTTATCAATGTCAAAACCCAACCTGCAACAATTAATACTGTTTTTAGAGCTGCAAATCACTTCAAAAGCTGTAGAAGGCTGAGGAACACCTGTAATGCCAAACAGCATTAGAAGAAATGTCAGCAGTACAGCATAAGCCTGAAAGATATGGTTTGATTATGGACATTATGGAAATGGCACCTGTGGCACTGGAGAATATTTCTATGCAGTTTCACCTTCATCAGTACAAACAAAAGCATTGTTCTACTTGAAAAGTCTTTGGCAGCAGATTTGGGAAAATAACAAAGTATCTCTAATGTGCACAGCACATAACATTTGTTTCATAATCTGATGGAGCAAAATTAATTACTTGGCCAGCTGACAGGATATGTTTAATTAAAAAAATAGAGTGGAAGGGGACCTTTCTTAGTCTATGTGCTCATTTTTTTTATCTTCAAGCAATTGCCTAGGCAGATTCCTGCTCCTGGCAGCCTGCATGTGACTGCCACAACACTGAATGCCAGAAACTGGGTATCAGTGCAAGCCTCTGGCTTTTACATTTCTTAGATATTATTTATATTTTATTTAGTATTTCTTAGATAAATACAGTAGATAGTGACAAAGATTTTGAATCTGCTGGTCAAAGGGCAAAAATTGCCAAAAATATAAGTAAATAAATACCAAGTTCCCACGGCCAAGGTGTCTTCCCCATAAAATAATCACTTTCAGAAAACAGAGTTATTACAGCTGGTCTCAAAAAAAGAACCTAAGAACAAGTAATTTATAAACTTCATATTTTCAGATTTCCTTTTATATACTGTTCCCCATTACTCAACAAATACCAAAAGAAAATCATGCTTCTGTGAGATATCCTAACAAATTCTGTTGATGTGAATTCTTATTTGGGAAGGAGGGGGCAATTTCACACCATCCGTGTCTGACACAGAGCTATGGGAGAACAGTATCTTATAATAAAAATATATTATTTTCAGTAGAATTCTGACTCCAGAACTTCATTTGAGCTCAGAGAAACCTAGCATTGCAGATAAAGAAATAACTATGGCACATCAGCAAACAGAATATTTATGTTTGAGCAGTGAAGTTAAACTCCCTCAGCAACAGAGTTTAACAAAAAACCCCAATTATTCTGAACAGTGAGAAACTTTTGTCTTAAAAGTTCACAGATTGTTGTTTCAAAGTGATCCATTAAGTTTTTGGGCCTTGCTCAAATTGGCACAAAGTTTGAATTCTCATTCACCTCAGCCACTTATGCTTAAGTTAAAATAACATTATCACTCTCACAGTAAAGATGACTTACAGAAATAAGATCCTTTCTAACCGATAAAAATCACCTGTTCGAAAGATTATTTTTTTCCCCACTGAGACTGACTCCGTTACATAAAGGTAAAATTGTCAGACAAATCCCTATCACGATGAAGAGATAGGAGCACAGGAACAGTTTGGGGATGGAAAGTGTCAGAAGCCAAGCTTTTGTAAGAGTCGTAGAAAAAAAGGTTCAGTGAAGAAACAACTAAATTCTCTCTGGAATAACCCAGGCACGGGAGAAGCCAGGCCTCTGAGGAAAGACTCCAGCAGATGGCCCCAAAGCAGCAGCAAGTTTTCTCAGAACAGCTCATGGACAATGTGTTCCATTTCCAGTGGTTTTCTGTATGCACTGCAAAGGCAACCTGAAGTCTCAACTCCAATTTAGTCTGCTGGTACTGACGCATTTGAGAAGACACCCTTGTTTTATTCCAATGAGTGGA
>Ga0181612_157140_pt1 | contig 17693 bp, 13 predicted proteins | sample HoacroProtozoa21_FD_119630 | JGI IMG/M metagenome (GOLD analysis project Ga0181612, IMG submission 119630) | Hoatzin crop microbial communities from Cojedes, Venezuel. Combined Assembly of Gp0051906, Gp0051904, Gp0051908 | reverse complement strand
TGCAGTTTGCCCTCTGGGCTGCCAGGGCACACTGCTGACTCCTGTTGAGCCTGCTGCCAACCAGCACCCCAGATCCCTTTCTGCAGGGCTGCTCTCCAGCCACACCTCTCCCTTTTTATACGTGCCTGACATTACTCCATCCCAGGTGCAGAATCCAGCATTTTTACTTGTTAACTTTCATCCCATTAATCATAGCCCAATGCTCTAATCTCTCTAGATCTGTCTGAAAGGCCTCTTCTCCTTCAAAAGAGTCAACAGCATGTCCCAGTTTGGTATCAACAGCAATGTGCTAATGGTGCATTCAACTCCTGCATCCAGATCATTGATTAATACATTGAAGAAGACTGCCCCTAGAACTGAACCCTGAGGAACACCGCTGGTGACTGGTTGCCAGCCAGAGGTAGCCACATTCACGAGAACCCTTTGAACCCTGCCCTTCAGCCAGATCTTCACCCAGCACACCATGAAACCGCTCATCCCACAGTTGCCCCTGGCTGCCCCTGACCCTGGCTCATCGCTTGCCGTGCCTGAGACTGGTGACGACCCTGTTACCAGCACCCAGCTCTGCCCACCCTGTGGGGCCGCTCCCCTCGGAGAAGCCACCGCCTGCGATAGGGTCACCCTCAGCCCCTGGCTCCCCATCCCCTGGGAGCAGCCAGCCCTTGCTGAGTCTGAGAGCAGGAGACTGTGCTATAACAACATCTTCATTTTTTCCTGATGTATAAGAAATGTCTTTAGACTTTGCTATAGTTAACAAAAGCACACAGCAAAATTTCAACAACTAAACCAAATAAAGATCACCCAAACCAGGCAAAACAACAAAAGATATAAAACCTACCGAAACAAACAAAAAAAATCACCGCATAGGACTTTAATGCAAGAAAAGGTAAGAGAACAAACAGTACTTAGCGGATATTAGTCACGTTGCTTAATATATTACCCTCAGACACTTGGATAACTTCATGATAAGTGTGTTATATAAAAACTTATGTAGAAATACAGCCTTAAGCTCAATTGTGTACATGTATTTCCTCTGCCATCTTACAAGTACATACAACTCTTTATATAAAAAAATTAACCAATAAACAGTATTCTGAAAAGGAAGCCAAAAGGAAGAACACATTTTGGAACACACACCTCGAGTTCTTCTGTTACTGTAACTAGCCACTGTGATCCCTCACAGCTAAAATAAATGTACATCCTCCCTACCAGAAGCCATTTCTATACCAGAGATGTTTAAACTGTAGAAAAGTAAATGTTAGTTATTGGTTAACCCAAAGTAATGAAGTTAAAGAGATGACTGAATGTAAGAAATAGTTATAAAACAGATCAGGCTAACATTTCGTTCTTCTGGTGACATAACTGCAATTTGTAAATTTAAACTAAAATTAAATTATCACGGGTAACAGCCTGACTAACACTGCAGTCAAATTTTAAACATCTGTATTTAACACCAGAAAACGCATATAACAAATAATTTTTAGGTCTCAGTCGGGTTTTTTATTGGATTTACACTAATGCTGCCATCACCTGTAATGTGCCAACTCCTATCACAATGATATAGCGGGTTGTCCTGTAGATGAACGGGTACAAATAGAACTGCATTGACCTCAACTTTGCACTGATATTTTCTAAAGAGTTCATGCAAACTCATCTTCAACCTTTTTGTCTATTACAGACTGTTTTCATTAGAGTTTACACTGAAATATCTAAAGCTACAACTTTACATGCACCAAAATGAAAACACAGAAAAAACATTAGGATCAGAGTAATTACAAAAGGAATTAAGTAAAATCAGCAACCATCACCTAAATTGTGAGACACAACAGTATTTGTTCTCTGGCTGTCATCATTAGTAGGTTCCTAGAAAGACAGTCATTGAAATCCAAAGGTCATTACCAATGAAACAGCAAAAGATCCGTAGTTTTGAAAATACAGACTACGTATTGTTTGGATTAAATTTGCATCTCAAGCACGGGACACCTTTTCTCTCCTTACAGTACTGTCTTCTCACATGGACCGAAAAACTACTAGATAAACACAAGCTGTAAAAACAAATGAGCCACAGGAATCCTTGTGTCTCCACCGCACTTGCGAGATATGACTGCCTTCTTGTGGTTTGACAGACTTCACTCTTACCACTTCTAAGACTGATCTCAACTGAGGTCTTACTCCACTTAGCAGAAGTTTCTATTCATCTGTAAAAGAATCCAGATGAAATAAACTTCACCAAGCAATAGGAGGAACTAAATATACCAACATTAACTTGAAGATACTAAGTACGGAATCTCACACTGAGGCATGTGCTTTGGGCCAAACCCTGCACGCACTTCTTGGGGTTAAGTAATCCAGTTGAAGTGAACACCAACTAATCTGGTAGCATTAACATGGGAAGCAAAAGATAGCTTGTCAACTATTTGTTTGTAGGCTCCATTTCAAAACCACCACCTTTCCAAAACGCTACTGTGCCTTTTTTGTCATGTCATAAAGTAGATTTGCTATACAAATGAAATAATGAGACAGTAAAAGTATATGCCAGCTCCAGGATGCAATGGCAATGTAGCCCACTGGGAAATTAACACTGAAAAGAACAGAATACGTTCTAAAAATATAATGTTTACTTATGCAAAACACAATATAAATGTAGACATATATGACCTATTTTAGTGTACTTGAAAAAACACAATGGATTTACTAAAAAGCAGTAATATTCCAGGTTTCAGAAATGTGTGCATGCTGCTTTTAATACTGATTTGACTTTGTAACTGAAAACTATAGTCCATATTACCATTCTGTACAATTATAAGATTATTGGTTAGTTGGGTGATTCCCAGCAGCATGTGATGGGGGACACTTACCGCAAGCTGCATTCGCCTGCGCTGCCCACCAGCCGATCATTCCAGAATCAGCTACAAACACCCCAGGGTGTCTCCACACTAGGAAGTTATGTGAATCACAGAAACACATCTGTTGAGCAAAACAGCTGGTGCTGATGGATTTGATGCCTGCACTACACATACACAAACTTCTCCTTTTCCTTAAACTAGTTCTAGGCTGGTCGCATGAACACCATGCCCATTAGTCGCTAAAGCACATCAGGTCCCCATGGATCATCTCTTCCAGTTATGCTCATCCAGAAGAAATCCACCACATGAAATCTCAGACTGGTCCGTGATGTGAAACAAACTGATAATGATGCTCAGGAGACTCACTCCAAAAGCAAACTCTGATCTACATTAAAACACTAATGTGTAGATGCACCTCAAACACTTCTAACCTCTCCCACAAAGACACAAGGGTAGTATTTCAGTGCTTCCTACTAGACTTGATTTTCCTCAGAAGCCACAGTGTTTCAGAGACACAGGGCAGCATTCCTTTCTGGACTTGCAAAACACTTAGGGTTCTGGTGTCTCATCTCCATAAGAAATGAAACATAAAAAAAAAAAAAAAAAAAAAAGAGCAACCACACATTTTTAGATCATCCAGAATGTCCATTATAAATAGTCTAACTATAAACTATATAAAGACAGGATACTTCATGCAGGTTGCATTGTCATGGAGTCATTTCTGATTACAAAACTGCTAAATGCATTGTATTACATAGTGGCCATATGATGTTTTACTGTATTTTACCCTATTCTGCTCCGGTATGTATAGGAAGGACATCATTATATACTAGACTTGTATCGTTGGCAAGAGTATGTACACACGCCTGCGCTTAAAACTTAACAGCTCTTCAGCTGTTACTATGACTCAGTATCAGGCACCATCAAATTTTATGCTCACACTCTTGTACCTAACATTCTAATTATTTCCAATATAGCTGTATGAAATTCACATGATAAATTTCAGGAATGTATTTCCTTTCTCTTTGGCACATGTTATTATTTTACAAGATACTAAATATTTCAAGCAGTAGTAGAGGCCATATCCACCACAAGCTGACGGATACATATTTTAATTTCCCTTTAACAGAAAAACAAACAAACAAATAAATTCCATGCAGTTCATTTCTCAACAGAAAATATTTATGACAAATCTCCCCTATATTGTTCCAATTGTCTTGATATATTACTACAAAATTTCTCCTCTTTGATCTGTGAAATGCAACAAGCTCAACAAACATCATTGCCAATATAAATACTTTGATTCATTATCCCAAGTTCTTTTAGTATTTTTAAAGCATGTAGAAAAGTGTAATCTCAGCAGTAAAACACAGCACAAACAATGATCCTACAGATGTTATACGCAGACAAAAATTTGACTATAATAATACATGGGTAGATTCACAGACCCATCCATATTTATAAATAAAGTTCTCTACACAAAAATCCTATTTTAGAAGAATCATTGAAGTGCATAGCAAAGCTCTCAGAAGTAACAAGTGTCAAAATTAACACAGTCCTTGGAGCTCTAACAGTTGTTTAAAACAGTCTTTGGGGATTTTTTTTTTTTTTTTCCACAAAAGACCTGGCTCAGTGAGTGAAGCGCACCTCACCAGACCTGGGACTTCCTAGAAGCCTTTGCAAAAGGGTTCTGTGGTCATTTACAAATTAAAGAACTTTCCAAACTAAAATCACGCTTGGACTCATAAACAGAACAGCCTATCTTCAATTCGAACAAAACCTAACACAATATTGTTAACATACTCTCAGAAAGCACCATTCCAAAGAAACATATGGCAGCCACATAAAAAAAGCTTTCGCCACAACAGTTAAAGCAGCATTTCAGGAGCAAGTCTTACTTCCCAGACATATTTTAATCACTACAGTCTTTCCATACATCTGCCTTCACTGCAGACATTACAGAAAGACAGACAAGATGTAACGGATACCATTTAATGAGCCCACAACTTTATTGCCTCATCTCTACAGCACAACCTGACCAACAAACTACACCATGCAAGTTAACACTCTGCTCCCCATTGCTCCTAGCGGTTTGGCCCTCGGGCTGTCCCTTCCCAACCCAGCTCTCACTTCTGCAGAAAGACAACGCACAGGGCTGCCACATTACGCCAATAACAAAGACTTGCAGATGCCAGCTGCGTAGTGGTGCAACACCACTATCACACCACGTAATGAATGTCCTCCTCCTAACTGTATCACATAAAGAGGAAGCCATGACCCCCTTCACCCGACCAACTCAGCACTGCTCTCTTTCCCCAGCTCCCAGACCTGTAAACCCTGTTCATATTTGTCTGCAGACCACATTTTTATTCCTATCCTATTTTAAGGAACTGCAACAGCTCCTGGAACAGCAGAGGTTGCAATGACATGGTGTTGACAATGGATGAAAAACAGGCATCAAGTGAAGGAGCACACAGAAGGGTGGGTGAGTCTTTCCCTTTCCACTTGAAATTTAACATGCATGCTAACCTGATCCTAGCTTCCTAGCTGGGATCCTTCGGCCCTATAACACCGACAGCATATTCCTGAGAGAAGAGCCAGTCTTTTAATGTAGGTTACAACAGATACAACCCAGTTTTCTTAGGAGCTTTTTTACACTTTGTTAAGAACTGTATGTCACAAGAAACATCTATTACATGGGACAACTGCTGCACTCCAGTCTTCTAGACCACCCCGCAACCAATCTAAGACTGTGGAAGGACAGATAAGAGGGAGAGGAAATCAACATTAAATTCTATTATCTGAGAAAGACATTACATACTAAAACTACTCTACAGTCTGAGCTACAGGGATATTAACTTGATCTTCCTACAGTGACAATCTTCAGGGCAAGATTTATGTTGCCTCACCATACTGTCATAAAACTTTTCACAAACATAAAAGCCTTTCATGTGCCAGCTTTCTAGAATACAGTCTGATAACTAGCTAATGAAGACGTAGCATAAAAAAAAAATAAATCTCTCTTCAAGGTAGGACTGAAGCTTTTGTGACTAACATGTCTGGTTACCAGACATATAGCTGTTATGCAGAGCAATAATTTCCTGACAAGTCCATCATGTTTCAGAGGTTTCTGGCATTAGGTGAAAGAGTTAAAAATTAAGACAGGATAATTTGCATTGAAGTTATTGAAAGGCTTGTAACATGAGAGATGTCAATGCTCAGTCTAAGCCACAGCAGTCTAAGCCTACCCAAGCCACTGTATTTTAAAGCCTCCAGTTAATGTAAACAATCAGATATGGAATTTTCATAGAATCCCACTGCAATGATCACACTGGTTCCAAAGCCTAGAATTTTCTTTTATATCTTTGATCTAAATTAACAGCCACTGAAGAAAAACATTATAATGTATATCCTTAAACTCATAAATGTGGGCAACTGAGATTAATACCGGTTGTCAACATCTTGAATTATCAGCAGGCTTTTTATATTAAAATTATGTTTCTCTTTCTTAAATCATCTATTTTTCTAGAACTGACAAACTTTTTGGTTGTTCCATCTTTGGAAAGTCTCAGATATTGGTGGCATGCTCCAGAAATTCTATCCCAATTATAATGTCTCCTTCAATTTTACCAGCTTTCTCACCTGTGTAAAGCAATTAAGAAAGACAGTGAAGTGAAGTGGGTTGTGGTACTACAAATATGTTGATAATATTCAGGTTTCTTTTTAATTGGACTGAGGAGCTCTGCTTGATTTGCTGTCTCTGTGGGAAGGTCATGGATGAGAATAACTTGACTGAGGCTCGATATACACCAGATGGATCTACTAGGTATGAGTAAGCATCTTAGGGGCATGAAAATTTGACATCTGCTCCTATTATTAAGAGGATAAGCCATGCTTGTTGATGTAACTTACAGGGATGCTTTGGAATTCCCAAGGGCACCTGGATACAGAGAGTAAAATTAAGTAACTGAGCAATATCTAGCTTGTTTGGGTTTTTAAAATATTTATTTATTGTCTTTAGTGGTACTCGGCTCTGGTTACACCAAAAATTGCTTCTATCTTCCCTCACCATCCCGAGGAATCTCTTCTAAAAATAGCTTAATTTGAAGTCAAGGTTCTTTGCATCTGGCAGATAACTGGCAATTCAGTTTTACTTCGTCCTAGTGGCATATTCCTTTACTACCACTCTGAATTTTAAAGGATGATGTGAAGATATCGTAAGATGGTATTTAACAAATTCAAGTTAACTGTCTTTAAACAGCATATTGTGAATTTTCTTGGTTTTATCTATAAATTCTGAACAGAAATTTCCAGTACATTTGCACTGCCCTAAGCTTATTCCCTTTGAAACCACTTTCTACAATCTGAAAAATGGCTGAGGTTTGGTTTAACTTCCAAGATCTGTCCGCTTTGCTGCTCTTCTTTTTCTGCTTAAGAATGCGAAGCTTTTGAACATCGGAGGAGGCGTGAAGTAATTATTATTTGCTGTTAAACACTTAATCACCACTGAAATGACAGCTTCTGTGCTTTCCAGTGCTCACATGTATACATGTGTTGTTCTATGATTAAAGAAAATCTTTTGCAAGATGAGCTAATACGCTGCATGTGCAGCGTCAAATGCATTCCCACTCTGGTCAATGAGGATCCACTGGATAGAAAATGCATGAAATTTACCGAAAGCCTACTGTCTTTCACACTGCTTATTCTACGTTTTAACTCAAAGAAAATCCAACAATAAGCTGCTAGCTGCAAAAATCTACATCTTCTTTCCTTATTTAGTCTGACAAACATGTCCCATAGCTGCTCGTAAGTACTATACGAAGTGACACACACCTCGTTAATGGGATGATTTTTGCCTCTTTGTGTCAGTTTGTCTAACCCTAAATGTTCCTTCCACCTACTGCACCTTCCAGACTGACCAGTGCTTGGCTAATTCACGATCCCTCAGTTCATAGAAAGAAACATCAAAACAGAAGAAAGCCTCAAGCTCTCCTAGTTCCAGTTCCCTTCCCAAAATTGCTAGATATGAATCAAACATCAACACATTAGACACTCTTTCTGACTAAGAAAAATAGAGGCAGATAATAATGTGATTCATTATTGTCTAGCTGTAGTTACACAACTAATGTGATTTCATTGTTTTCAATGTAGCTATAACCATCACCTAATTGAAAAAAAAAAGAAAAACACCTTGTTGAATTAGTTTCTATGCAGGAACATAAATTCTAAAAAAAAAATTGACTAACAGTGAGAGTATTAGGACACTTTACTATTACTGTTATCTCGCCTACCTCAGCTTTCAACTATTTGCTGCATCACATATCAGTTCACCCACGTACTAAATTCCAGCAGAACCTGAAGTCTTACATTAAGTGGGGTTAAGAAATGAATTTACGGTGTCTAGGTCCAACAATGCCCTAAGGCCTGACTGGAACATTCCAGTAGTACAAAGAAATCATTACCAGTTAAAAAACATTATCAATTAACTACAAATGATGTATAGCACCAGAACTATGGCCTAAATCACAAGATGTGATGAGAAATCATGTTCATGTATGTGAACCATGATTGCTTGTGTTGGCTTTTTTTTTTTAAATGTAAGTTCATGTGACAGTAACTCCCCAGAGAGTAATGCATAAAAAAGAAAAACAGAACTATGCTTATAAATTCTTATAAGAATGGCAAGGAAAGCTGAACTATGTTTGCATTGGATTAAATGAGCACATTATTCTCACCCAAACTTCACCACCAACCTCAATCTGACTCTCTGGACAGAAGACATTTGTCCTGAAGCACGCTTACTATTTCCCTCATATTATCTTCTTACAGGATCCATGGCAACTGAATTGCAACCCTCACAGGCAGAAAGAAACATAAAGTCTTCACTACGTTGGAGAGGTTTGCAGTTGAGTTGTGACCACTTGCAAAATTACACTGGCAGCAGTTTGTCAAACTTCTGACTTGAAAGAGAACATCCTTGTTGTAGACTGTGCCCAGCATACTGACTGAGGAAGCCACTTCACTTTCTCTGCTGCATGGGAATAAAACGTATGTACAGCTCTTCTCTCATCACATGAGCAAACTTAATATGTGCAATACCGTATATCCAGCACTTCTGAAAATGCACAGAGTACATGCACAAGATCGTCTTGCCGAAGAATTTGAACTACTATTTAACTCAGAATACATGTAAGTAAATCACAGTATTGACTCAAGACAGAAGGCTGTCATCACCAGAACGTATTTCTGGTTGAAAACTCTCCAGAGAGTAAGTTCGTAATGTCTGGAGAGCAGGAATGGTTCAGAAAGCCAAAGTTGCCTGTTCCTTTGTCCCTTTTTTCTCACAATCCATCAACATGGTTAAAGTCTTCAGGAAAGGCAGAAATGAGGAGCAAGCTGCCACCACCAGGCCACAGTCAGCCCATAAATTGCTTCCAGAATCCCAAGTTACTTATAGGAAAGAAACAAATGAAAACAAGCTGAAAAGCAGCCAGCCACAGGTCAGCAGCATTACCTGGACAGGCTGCACACTCGAGCACCCCCAGTCTAGAGCAAACTTAAATGTTTATTTGCCAGCACTGTTCTGTATGACAGGAGCATGAATTAGCTAGAACTTTGTGGTGAATTTTCTTGGTGGTTTTACCTGTAACCGGACTTCGCAATGAAGACAAAAGGATTTTTGAACCATATTTTGACTAAACTACAAACAAGAACAGTCAACCTTTTTAAAGCAGGTAAAACTCTGTGCAGCTGAGAAAGAACAGAAACAAAAAATATTTACAAACAACTTTTCCTACGCCCATTGTGTCTGTTCTCTGTTTCCAGCATTAGTTTCAACTAATTCTGTCACAGCAATGTCTACAGTCCCCTCTACTCCTAGACAGTTTCTCTTCCCAGCATTGTCCTCCCTAGGCTTGCTGGAGGTCACCTATCTCCAGCTGTCTCACTTCTGAGACTCTCTGTCTCTTCTTCTGCTTCTCCTGCAAGTCCTGGGCTGTGTTTTCCTCAGGAATCTGAGCTGTCACCAGAGGAGTCACTCCCTTTGCAAGCCTGAGTCATGTCACTTTTGTTTTAAAGGAACATGCCATACACAAACCAAGAACAAACACAGAAAAACATGCCACGTCCATAAAGGTATAATAAGCCATAGGGCCTTTTTTGGTGAAAGATCCATGTATTTGCCTGTATTATGCCTGTATTATACATTAATACTTTTACATAATTTTGATCTTATACCTCTTGGACAGTCTAGAGAGACACTGGTGAAAATATGGTTAAAGGAAGTCAAAGGAAATTTGATATAAACTTTGGGCAGCGTTGTTCCCCAAATCTGAAAATATTTTATACTCTTTTTGGTGAATGAAAATGAACGTGTGGTTCTTTTTAATCAGAGATGAAAGGAACAGTACTTCACTTTCAGGTTTAAAGGGTCCACTTACCTTTCAACACCACCAGTTCTCCATCTTCATGTCCTGTGATCTCTTGGACATTAAAAGACTGAAAGAGGGATACAACTAGTACTGGGATACCAAGTTCACAGCACTCTTCTTTTTTGTTGAAAAAGGCTGCATGGATCCAGTGTTCCTACATGGCCCTGATCCAGCTGAAATCAACAGAAGGCTTTTCATGGACTTCAAAGGTTTCTGTAATGTAAGGCCTTACAAGGCTCAGCTGTGGGAAAGGTCAAAAAATGAAGATTCTGGTGTAAACTCCTAGGCAAGTGCTTTTTTGGTGCACGATTTCCATTTGCTAGGCACTGACTACTTAATATCATTATGAATGTGTCTTTCTTCTGTTACATCATATTCCTGATACTCAAGTCATTAATCGTATTTTCAATCTTAAAAAAATATAGATGCTAAATAAAAGTACTTCCTTTTTCTGTTTATAGAAGTTGGATATCTACTTAAATCCAGATAATCACAGAAAGCAAAAAAAATCACAAAGAATAGCCAATGGAGATATAGACCAGCTTGTGAATAATAATCTCCATTTGTGGACACACATAAAATCAGCACTCACTCTTAAGAAGTTTGCCCTTTGCAAAATGACAAATGTTCAGCATCTGGGAAATCAGTCTGGTTTTCAATCTGTCTCAGAAATGTATTGGGGGTATTTTTTTCTTATAGGACACTTACCAAACCAAACATATTTAAATACAGTTCAGAGCACTAGTTAATTACAGAGACAAACCATATGCAGAAATGAATAATGTTTTAATAATAGTTTTAATAGGAACACTACCGAGCTTATACCCTTTCAGTCTGTACGAAGTGGATATATGTTTGAACTGAAAAATTATTTACATTTTAGAACTCCCAGTGGTTTTCTTTCTGAAGTTTTCTAATGCTTTTCAAAAGCAACACCTCCTCCCCTTCCCCTACACACCCCTGTGACACTAAAACTATGCTTTGCCAATGTTTTCTAAACACAAAACATCTGCCTCAAAACATACTAGCTACATTCCTACTGATTTTATTGCATTTGGTATCAGGCATATTTACCAAATTAAAAGCAATTTTAGTTTCACAAAGAGCAAATAGCATAAAGATTTTTTTTTTCTAATATGTAAGCATCCACGACTAAAATGCAAGAAAAGTATCCTGGCAAGTCTTACTGTTCAATGTAATTGTTCACCATTCATTTACGTTTTCATACAGTTCATTCAATTTGTATTTAAAATTTACACTTGAGGCATAGTCAAACAGGAACAGCTTGGGAAAGCAATGGTCAAGGTTAAGGTCCCAAATCTGACCAGGTTCTGTAGCCTTGGCACTCACATCAACTATGCAAGCCTTCACTGATGCCAGAGATTTGAGGTTGGTCATAAGAAAGTGAACATAACTGCCCCTGAAATCAGAGAGGTTCACACCAGACCTGGATACAACTGCAACAACTAACTGTGACTCAGTTCCACAATACCATGAATAATGCAGGTGCTTTCATTAGATGCAACCATTGCTATTCAGAATGAACCTTTCATCTTCAAAGTTTTTACATAAGATCATGTTAGAAGATCTGTGCACCTCTTGTTCACAAGACTAGATCTCAATAATAGGAGCACACCAAATGCCAGAACAATTCTCCACACCATATGCTATATGAACAATAAAAACAGAAGAATGATTGGGAATTTTAACAAGTTTTGAGAAAATGACAAATGTTTGAATTTGTCTGTAGAAAGAGATTAACAGCAGTGTGCTTTAGGAGACATATGAAAGTCAGAATTATTTAACGCAAGGACTATTTCTGGCAACAAGGAGATGAGTACTGAAATGGCAACACAAGCAGATGGCACACATTGCCTAAGTAGTAACATGCAGAAAAGATTGTGAACATGTCCCAAAAGATCTAAGCAAACTCGGTGCCTGGGCAGCCTATCCACTGGAACTGAAACATTCTAGGAATGACACACTACATATCTACTACATCTCATTACAAAAGTACTACGTATCTTTTCAAAAGATTTCATGAGAAGTAATTTACGGTTTCGGAATTATTCAAGACAGGTACAACAAACAGTTTGTTCATGATCTCCATCATCTCTACAGCAGGGCTCCTTAGGCACATGCACCCTAGACTTTCAGCCTGCCCATACAGCTTTCCCATCTGGAATCAATCCCAGAGTTTTGCAGGTGCAGTCACTTTGGAGTTACAAGCAATTTGAAGGCAGATGTGCTGGCATGTAGACTGCTAGCTGCCTGACTTGTAGGTAAAATCTGGTATTGGGTATCTAGAGGTAATGACTTGTACGCTATTTGCTTGCAGACATAAAATCTGAGAACCTTTTATTATTTATTTAAAAGAATTGCCTGTTCTCCCTCAAAAGCATCAGTTGTCCTGAAAGGCAACAGCCCATCTGTAACAGTGAAAACAACTTCCTACTGCATTACAGTTATCAGTCATTCAGCATACCGAATTTTAAAGCCTTATTGTTCCCTCTCACAACTATTAAACATCCTGCAACATACAGACCTATTAGCTTAAAAGAACATTTTTCCATCCTTTCAAAAACAATTTTGAGTTAGCCTTAGCTGATCTAGCTTAGTACTAATCTCTAAATAATAATTTTTAGTACATTACTGTTAGATTTATACTAAATCACACTTACAAGGGGAAATCCCTCAGTAATTTCCCTTCATATATCACAAAACTGGCTTACCATTTGAGGGATGTTTACACTGTATCAACTGGAACTCCTCCAATCTCCAGAGAAGTTAGTGTAGGTATGAAGACAAAACACCTACATAACCAAGCTCACCCACACTGTTGCTGGTTCGTTCTTAAACAGTACCCATCTGAACAAGCTTAAAGCAGTATTTCAGAAGCGTATTCAAGCAGCAATCACAATTCTGGATCGCATTATACATCCCAATGTAGGTGGATTTCCCTCTTAAGAATGAAGAAATTAATTTGCTAAGATTCATCTTACTATTGAAGACTACTCAAACACACACACACGCAAAAAAAAAACCCAAACTCTACCACACAGGGAAATGTACCAATATCTAAAAATATGGAAAAAAAATCTGATTGGATTTAGCATTAGCATTTTGATTTTAATGCACTGACAACTATAAATGGTCATATACACACCAAAGTAAGAAAATCTAAATAGTGAAAACTAATTTAGAAGCGAGTAAAAATATTTAGCACATACTGTATCTCCAAAATATAACTATTCCTATTCTCTGTTCTACTCACTCCTCCACATTTGGAGTGCTGGGTCCAGTGCTGACAAAGGACATGGACTTAGCGGAGCAAGTCCAGCAAAGGGCCACTAAGATTACGGGATTGTAGCATCTCTCACATGAGAAGAGGCTGAGAGAACGGGGATTGTTTAGCCTGGAACGGAAAAGGCTCAGGCAGTTCTCATCAATGTTTACATATATCTGATGGGAGGGAGTAAAGAACATGGAGCCAGTCTCTTCTCAGTGGAGCCCGGTAACAGGACAAGAAGCAATGGGCAAAAATCCAAACACGAGAAATTCAATCTGAACGTAAGAAACCACTGTGAGGGTGGCTGAACACCAGAACAGGTTACCAAGAGGTGCCGTCCATCCTCAGCTACTCTGCAACTCTGCGAGCATGTGGCTGCGGGCCCTCTCTGTCCCTGTCACCCCACACAGCAACCACAGCCAGTCTGGCTGGCAACCACCCCCAAAGCTCTTGCTGCTGCCATTCTTCCATCCTCTGGCATGTCCTACCACCCTCTCTGCTTCTGACCCAGTAAACAAGATTGACACCTCCCCTACCTTAGCTAACTTGTCAAGTTTATCACATTAAGCGGGAAGACACTTCAGAGGTCTGTAACAGATGGCAACTAAGACAAAAGATCTGTGAGCTCACAGGTCCAGCTAAACACTGCTCTCCACAACACTTTTATGCTGTACCTTTAGCCTATGTGCTTACACTGATGTTCAAGCTCCTATTCACAAAGAAAACTTATAAACATGCTGTTTTATGAACACAGCTCAGATGGTTGGCAGTAGAGGTTAAAATCATTGAACTTGAAAGCAGAACACTAAAGGTCACTGCCATGCCTGCTCCCCCAAAATGGAAGGAGTTCATCCACAGCCAATGCCACAGATGGGAAAGGCTACGCCCATAGACAGCAATGCAAAGAATTTAGTCTCACTCCACTAAAACAGGTAGGTTATACAGATAAGCCCTAGCTAAACTAATCTGAGTATTCAGGTCTCCTTCCCAGCTAGCTATTACGAGGTCCCTATTTATATCCATACCCTTTTCAGGAATGCAAAAACTCTTGCAGTAACTGTGACCTCATCTTCATGAGGGTTTTACCTACTGTACTGGGTTACTATAAAACCACATTCACAAATAAACTTTGGATACACCAAATTAGAATTCCTAACTTTCTCCTGCACATGGGCTAAAACACTGAGAAGGGAATCGCCTTAGCAAGAAAACGTTGAGGGAAATAATGTATCCAAAGACATCACCCTTCTTTACAGCCTCAGTCCCTAAAACAGCAAGCCACCTTCCACACAGGACACACAGTCTTGATGTTCTTTGTGGAGCTAGGCACCTTAGCCCTTCCTTTCATTCCAAACTGGGGGAAGACTCATCCTTCCCATCTTACAAGGGCAGGTCACTAACACACAGCCACGCCCTTCCAGCCAGCAGCCAAATGGCACAACACTGATGACGATACAGGACTGTCAGGTTCAAATCTCCGTCCTCTCCACCAAAGGCCGGCCACTTGGCTGTCATGCTCTTGGTTGCTGTAAGAACACTCTTGCCATCCTCTCCTCTTCAGGTGATTTACAGAGAATTTTGTCAGAAACAAAGCGGAGCAGTAGGAACTCTACTTGTCAGTGCAGTCACCCAGAAGCATGGACGGGTTCCAGTGAATGCTCCAATTACTCCCTCACATGTTACCCAGCAGTCATTGTAAAAGCCCGGTCTCAACACCAAAATAACTAAAAGCGGTGAGTGCCCTGAACATGGCTGGACAGACGTGTTCTCCTTGCCCTACTCTTTCCAGTCACAGGGTCAAGGAACGCTTCATTCATTCAGTGCTGTCCAATGGCTCAAGTTCCACAGTTGGGATAAAAATGCTTTCTCTCACCTGCAAACGCCCAAAGCAAGCTAAAGCTCAATGCTGCACACAGTCAGAGTCCCTTCACTCATAGGCTGAACATCATTCTCTACTGTGGATAAGTATGTAATGAATATGCTGTTTTATAAAAAAAAGAAAACACTATGACCCATTCTGCTTACACTTTCTGTTTGTTTGCTTTTTTATGAAAGGACTTTGTGCCAGGACGTTTTGTGTTAAACTTTTTGGTCTGTATATGCACCATAGATAGATAAAAAACACACATATTTCATTGGGCTGTAAGAGCCATGTGGTGTGATGTCTCTCATATCAATCCCAAATGTCCTTTGCTGCAACCTCTATGTAGAATTCCCCAACACTCCCAAAACCGGTCAACTCCCGGCCCTGGGAATTTTAGAGCAAAAAGTAGGCATCTGCGCCTGTTCAACAGGCATTCTGAAGATCACAGACTTTTGATCTACGTGACTAATTCTTCTTCTAGCCCACATCAATAGCCTACATGAAAAAAAAAAAAAAGTAAATTCTTTGACCTGTGCATCAGTTAAAATAATTTCTTATTAAGAATGCACCTTTAAAATAGGTTTAGAATTGCTTCCCAAAAGTAAATTAACAAATAGATTTTTTTTTTTAAGAGAACACTTCTCTTGACCCTTCCAAAAATAGGGATGGTAAAAAAAAAATGGGTAAAAATTCTCTGTGGAGGAAAATAACGAAAATCTCTAGTTAACATTTGGGAAATTTGAAAAGTATCGGTTGGCATTCAAACAAGGGAGCCAGCAGGTACAAAAATAATCCTGCTCTCCTGTTCACACTACTTGGCCCTCATTCTCTGTAAAAGGCCATCAGCGGTGTGGTTTTGGTACCACGAGCTATGTGAAATGAACTCTCCCTGGAGTGCCAGGGCGCCCACCCCCCGTGAAGCACCCATCTGCTGACTCCCTGACCCCCACCGCGGAGGCCGTGCGCCCTAAAGCAGGGCTGGGCAATGAGCGGGTCACTCTTCTTCCGATTCTCCGATGAACTGGGAGACACCACAGTTCCTTCCTGCCCCAGCTGGGACGAGCCAGTGTGCGGCTCGCTTCAAAGGCTGAATCAGATTACAAGATAAGCGGGGGCATCCCTGAAATGAAAAGAACTCCAGAAGCTGCTACCGGTTGAGATGGGAAGGGGGTTGTGGGGTGCTCAGGAGGAGAGAGAAGAGAGGGGAGGGAAAGGAGCATCGCACCCCCCAGCCCTGGTCCAGTAACACAGCCCAGCCCCGCGGTCCCCCGCGTAGTGCCAGAACCCGGTGAGAACATCGGGTCCTCCCTGGGCTCTCAAACTCTCCTCCTTTTCCTCATTAGCAGGCAATGGAAAGCTTAACTTTTACAAACCAGAGCACTTTATCTTCCAAACATTACAGTCGCTTCGCGTCTAGTAGGAGTTTAATCCCGGGTAATTTAGATAAATGACCGTGTGCTTTAGCAGGTTGGGGTTAAGACTGAGATTTTTCAACTGATTAAAAAAAACCAGCCGGTTATCAAGTCCTAATTGAGTAATTTGCAGCTTATTTCACCCTGGCTAATTAAAATGTAATCACTATTGTTTGGCAATGTGCGTCCTGTCAGCAGTTTTAAGTCGGAGAAGAAATCTGGCCAAGAAAACACACACACGCACAAAAAGAGCTGTTTACCAGAATCGGCTTGATGCAAACTGCCTCCTCAGCCACCGAAACTGTGAAACAAGTAAGCCACAGCCGCCCGGCAACGCCATGAAAAGCGCTCATCCCTCTCCCAGGCAGCGAGCGGGTTTAGCGGCTGTGTCCCCCCTTCCCCGCCCGCCTCGGGGCGCGGCCCGGCCTCCTGAGCCCAAACCCGCCGGCGGGCACCGAACGCGCCCGTCCTTCCTCCGCACCGACGTGGTTTTGGGTGGGATTCTTTTTTTTTTGAAACGGGGTTATGGCTACGGGCCGCTCAGACCCGCCTGCCGCGCCGGGACCTCAGCCCCGAAGGCGGCTCTGGCCAAACCGCCCGCCCCAGCGGGTCCGGTCCCTCCCGGGCCGGACAGCGCCGGGGTCCCGGCTCGGCCGCCGCGGAGCCCCGGGAAGCGGCTCCGTCACCACCGGGCCGGGGGGCGAGGGAGGGAGGGAGGAGGAACGGACTCGGCTCGGTTCGATCCCTGCGCGGCGCGGAGCAGCGGGGGAGCGCGCAAGGTGCGCGGCACCGCGAGCAGGGAGGGAGGGCAGGGACCGCCGCTGGTCCGCCGCCCCCCGCGCCGCTCTCCCC
>Ga0181612_121177_pt1 | contig 17696 bp, 11 predicted proteins | sample HoacroProtozoa21_FD_119630 | JGI IMG/M metagenome (GOLD analysis project Ga0181612, IMG submission 119630) | Hoatzin crop microbial communities from Cojedes, Venezuel. Combined Assembly of Gp0051906, Gp0051904, Gp0051908 | reverse complement strand
TGAACCCGAGGAAGAACTTCTTCCCTCTGAGGGTGATGGAGCCCTGGCCCAGGCTGCCCAGGGAGGCTGTGGAGTCTCCTTCTCTGGAGATATTCCAGCCCCCCTGGACGCAGTGCTGTGCAGCCTGATGTGGGTGACCCTGCTTGGGCACGGGGGTGGGCTGGGTGACCCCCAGAGGGCCCTGCCAACCCCCACCATTCTCTGATTCTGTGAGTCTGCAAGTCGCCCTCTCCTCGCACCAAGCAACAGGGACCCGTCTAGCTAACGAGAGGATCACGCGGGAAAAGCTTATTCTGCTGCTCTGTCCCGGATCTATCCTAGGCACAGCACCTGGGTCTTCAGTTAATAAAGCGGGGCCAAGAGATAACTGCTACTCTAACAAATAATTGCCAGGGAAAAAAAAAAATGCATTAGGATAAGAAAATACAGAGCACCTAAAAGCTCTCGTTAACATTCTTTACATGTGCTTATCATGAATTTTATACAGGGTTAAATATATTTTCTGGTCACTAACACTGCAAGGCTGAGGATTAAAAAGGATAATGTACAATGTGATTTATGAAGTTTTAATGGAAAATCCCCACGGGTTGTATATAAATCTTATTTATAGCTTTAAAAGTATGTAATATACTTATTGTATATTTTAAAAACTGTGGGAGTGCAGTCCCTGTCATAGTTAATCCATTAAAAAAAGCAACTCCTAGGGGGCTCCTGCAGATAAAGCATTGGATATTTTAGAGACTATCAGTGTGTTCAGCGTGAAATGTCCAATATGATTTAGTTAGTGGGGGAGAAAAGGGGAATAAAAGAACCCAAACTGTCTCGAAGGAAGGAACAAAATGGCTGTTTTAGAAGTAACCTCGAACCATTTGGAGAAAGGTGATGAGCGTGCGGGGGAATTAAATAACTTGCTGTGGGCTCTGTCCCGATGCCTTCGCTAGCTAATCTCTGCCGGAAGCCTGAACTTCCAGCTCCATCTTTGTTTTTAGATTAGATGAGGCACTACAGGGCCTAGCACCTCAGCTGTCAGATGATGCACATTCTCCCAGATGATGTTAATCCTATTAAATTGAACCCTCAGAAGCCAGTAGCTGTATTTGGGGAAGGGAGGCGTGGTATTGCCTACCCGTTTTTGTTAAGTTGTTCCTCTTCTGCTTGTGAAAGCAATTTTTTTTTGTCTAAAGGTTATGGAATCCATTTGACATCAGTTCAGGATATTAGCTCATGGACTCTGTGCTTTAGACTTCAAGGGGGGAAAAAAAGAAAGGGAGTCCTGTCTGAAAGAACCATGTTGCCACCAGTGTGGGTAAGCCATTACAAGGACTAACTAACCACTTCTCTGTTTCAGACCATGCAGGTTTGTTCTATGGAGTGGTGAACATTCACCCTTTGGGCATCAGCCCCAAATAGCCATATAGCTCTTAATGAAGAAGTTAGATTATCTCACGAGATAAAATCAGGCTTTACCAAAGATCCTGACAGATATTGTGTTAGGCTGTTGTTTGGTTATCTTTAATAACAGGAAAAAATCCCAGGGTCTGGCCAGGGAAACGAAATCCCTAATCTCATCTAAGTTAGGCACAGAGGATTGAATAAGGATGTCTGAAAGTTAATTTTGCTTTCTTGTATTCCTTGCAATTTCTTAGAAGGCTGTTGATGTATGGGAATTCCTAGACTAGACAATCAGAGCCAATGATTCATTTCCAACGTGCCAAAATGAGCTAGCGTGGTGCTTTGGATGAGAATATTGCATGAAATAAGCTTTTTTAATGATATTTCTGAGAAATGACGATTCCTCTCCCCTACTACACTCCACTCAGATTTATTCTAATTATGTCATGTCGCTCAACGTTATTACTGGTGCCTTAATAACGACGTGAGGTGTTCAGACATATTTCAGCCTGCCCAGGGAATAAAAAGTAAGCACGGGCTAGACGTGGTTACCTTTTGAAAGGTGCTAGACACGATCATTCAGGGAATATATTGCTGGGTTTTACATTTCACATCCAGGTCAACTGCTGATTTTCTGCTTCAGCAAGGCAACGTGAGGATACAAAGCAGGATTTGCTGCTGTGGGAATTAGAAAGGGAACAAAGAGCTCCCTCACAAAACTGGGTGTTTGATGAATTCCATTATTTCATGCATTTGTAGTAAATCTGGTCGTCAAAGGAGCACAGACATTGCAGGAAGGACTGGGCCCCCCCGCCACACCCACACGGAACGAGGCAGTCCCCGCACGCATTAACCTACAAGATAAATCAGCTGCATAAATAAAGGGAACATTCACATCCTGAACTGCAGCAGCAACACAAGTTTTCCCAGTCCTACAGCGCCGCATCTGATCAGTGCATCACACCTTCGCGTCCCAGGGTAAGACTACGATCCAAATCTGCCTTCTCCCTTTCAAGTTCACACGTACAGATATAAATCAGCTCTTTTATGTGCAAGTCCCTGCATAAAAACCTGGCAATGACGCCAAGGTCTGGAGCGTCGGACAGAGTTCCCACCTGCAGTAAATGAACTGGAATCCTACAGGGTTATAGTGCAGTCCCCACCTTCTCCTTAGCGGGAACAAATCCGAGCCGCACAGAACGACGGAAAGAGCTGTGACAGAGTTCTTCCCTCTCAGAAGAAACCATCCAGACCTTTGTACACCATCCCTTTCCGTGGCGTCTTCATCGCCGCTGTTTTTAACCTTGATAAATTGGCACGCAGAGGCAGTTTCTTCTTCCCGCTGTAAATTACCTGCTTCAGTGATGGTGCCACATACCAGCTGCGCTCAACATATGGCACACGGAGGACTGCCAGCGTGGCCCATTATGTCCTGACGCTCGCTTCGTTTGAAAAGCTGCCGCGCGGCGTGAGCCTAGGCAGAACTGCCGCTCCCTCTGAGCTGCCATCGCTGGAGAAGGGTTGCCCATCAGGCATCTCATTTAGGTGAAACTCCATGGATCGGAGCAACGAATCTTAGCTGCTTTTCCAGGGGAAGAGGGTGATACTGCTAAAGGAACGAGTCAGAGCATTTAAGATTAGATCTACAGAAGTCAGAATGGATCCTGCCCCCACTTCCACAGCTCGGGGCACTTTGGAGCTGGAGAAGAAGGGTAGACCAAGCCCTTTGCTACCAAAAGAGCGCTTGGACCACAGCAGAGAATCAGCAGGGAGAAGCAGCAAATGTCAACCCACAGCATTTCCTTCACCACCTATGGAAACACCTCATGAGAGGGATCCTTCAGGCCACCACGCCGAGACACAAACCCAAGCAAACCGCCGCCAGATGCCACGCCTGTGTCCGCAGCAGCAAGGCAGAGCGGGGGACGCAGGAGCGGCGAGCTGGGACAATAACCGACAACATTTTATCAACCTGGCCCAAAAGATTCTAGGGGACTTCAAGAAGTGCTAATTTATTGGAAAGCCAAATCATCACCTATAAAATATTTACACTTCTGACAGCCTTATAATCTGAAATTCAGAAAGAGAAATCTCATCAGCATTTTTCAGAATGGGAAAGACAGCTGAGAAATTAAAGAAGGGTGATAAAGTTTTACCAGATAATTGCAAAAAAGCAAGCTTGAAAACAGCCCAGCTAAAGATGCATTACCCAGCAAAACGGTCTCTTGCTGTTATCAGAATAATCCTTAGGGGCATCTTCAGTCCTATAGAATTTAATAGGAATGAAACCCAATAGGATTTCGTAGAAAGTGCATTAAAAGCCTGTATTTGTTATTGAAAATGATAACCTTTCTATAGGGTTTTAGAAGCTCTGGAGTAGAATTATATAGCACAGTCAACATTTTCTATTACTTTTTATAGGATGATTTAAAGTCCTTTTTGTTTTTAATGCCAATGCTCCAGATATTGAAGAGATCACTACTGTTTATCTTAGAAAGGAGGAAAATACCGGGTAATAGAGGAAAAGTATGATGAAATAAACCCTAGAGAAAACAGAATGAAAAATCCTGTATATGCCTTAATAACAAGAGGAAAACAGTTTCTTTCAACATCATATTCAGAGATCATGAAAAACAAGAGCTCAACTAATTCCAGAAGAATAATTCCGAATACAGGACATCAAGAATTACAGGATGAGGGTTACAAAACATCAGCGCCGGGTGCCTTTCAAAGGGGTAGAAACTGCCGTGTATCCCATGTCTCATCTACTGGGTGAGGAAACCTAACATCCCACAGCGGCATCCGAAGAGCCCACAAGTTTCTCGTGCTTTCTTTTAAACCACACGCCACCGACCAGTGTCCCCAGCAGACTGAATCTTCTCTCTCACCTCTCTCTAGGTCGAGACCTGGGAAGGCCAGGAGTGAATTCGAGGAATTCGAGGAGTGAAAGCTGTAAAGAGGAACCCAGATCTCCCAGACCTCAGTAAGGTTTGGGCTTTGGGGACACGATATAAATGGATTTTTAGCAGAATTGGTCAGGGAATGGCATCAGCAGCCGCTCTCCGCAATCAAATACGAAATTAATAAGCAGAAATCGTTACTGGCTCTTTCCGAATCTCATTTCTGCAAAGGTGCTTTACAGCAGTCTCAGACTGGAGACAAGCGACAGGCAAAGAGCTCTCCATTCCGCCACAGGAACAGAAAGGCGCTTTGGCAGAAAATGAGAACCAGGGCCCATCATTCCTCCCTGCCAGCTCAGAGGGGAGACTGGTGTAAATCAGCACCCACCCGAATCATGGGGTTGACACCATCTTACACCAGTTCAGGATTTTGCCCTCAGTATTTAAGCGGGAGGTCTGCGCTCCCAGAAACTTCTCGTGCGCACAGGTTTCGCACACCAGCGCGCTGCGACGTACCTCAAACATGGTTGAACTGAGAGGGTTAAAACCTGCCAGGGTATGAAACGTTTGCATGAATTGAAAAACGGCAAAAAATCAGCGCCAGAATCCCCCCCTCCTACTAGTACAGCGCCAGCACATCATCAGCTCCGGGGGAGCTGCTGCTGATTCGTAGCAGAGAATGGGAGAAGCGAGACCTATTCATCTCTCTGTTGGAAAGTCTCTCCTGCATTCAAGAAACCTTCGCAGCCCTTTGCTCTTCCACTGAGTTTTCAAAAGCAGGAAATCCAGAAAAGCATTACGCTCCGAGCTGAGTGTGGTTCCTTCAGCATTCAGCCTTTCCCACGCGGCTGCCAGGGCAGGGGTTACATCGAGAGCAGCAGCAAATTCGGCGCGAGGCGTGAGGAACGGCGCGCGTTCAGAGGCGTGCCACGCGTCTGATCCCTCCCCGCTTGTCACCTCAGCTAGAGAGTCTGTGTGCTTGTGCAAAATGAGTCCGCGACCTTGTGAGACTGGTGGCTAGTCAAGGCGGCAGCTTGTAGGTCATCTCACTCCAGCATCAATGGCAGAAACGTTCTGAACAGGGGAGGACCCCCCCACCCCAGTTTCCTCCTATTTGCAAGATCCAGGCAGGCAGAAGGCGGCAAAAGCTTGCATAAACTCTCTGTAACGTCTAGGAATTTGCTTCACAAAAATAAGATCCCGCTTTCCTGTTGCGCCGACTGCGCCTAAGCAAAACCGAAGACCAAAGCACGTCTCTCTCCCCACGCCCAGCTCCCTGCAGCTGGTAAATCCCAGCGTCAGCTGAAGACTGAAGCAAGTCTCTTCCCACATGCCCAGTCACCCACAGTCGGTAAATCCCAGCTCCAGCTGGCCCCGTGCTCTGCCCAACCCCTCGCCTCCGACGGAGCTGAGCTTGGAGCCCAAAGGGTAGGGCTGCCTGTGCCTGCGCAAGCACAGAAAGTACTGCGACTACAGCCGGCACCAAACCACCCGCAAGTCAGAACAATCACAAAAGCAAATTAAAATGGCTTCATTCTGAATGAGGGGGTCTACATAGAAGTCCGATGTGATTGAACTTTGGGCAAGTTGAACTAGGTCAACTTGACTTCACACGTTCCCGAGTGTCCCACGTAAATGCACCTCTTGACTGCTTTAGTCATCAGGGAGGTGATTCTCTAATAGCAAATTTATTGAAGCACGCCACTTGAAAATCTCCCCGGGGATGAGCTATTTGCTGATAGATGCTGCACACGTGAAGGGCAGTTCTCTTTAGTTGGAAGCTGGTGAGATACGAGCTGAGCTCATGAGCAAGAGAGTCCCAATTCATTTCCCTTTGTTATTCTTCCCCTTTGGTGACACCTCGTCAAGTCCACCAGAGCTCTTCCCACTGTAAGGCAGGGGAAACTATCAGGATGAAACCGATAAAAGAACCGAGCTGGAATGCTGACTGCGTTTCAACACCGAGACAGTGATGGAGGGCTGGGTGCTCAGCAAAGCAAAGCACTGACCAGTCCCTCAGCCGAGCGGAACGGGATTCACGCACACCAGCCGAGAGTCAAACCCAAGGGTGGGCTGTAGAGGTGAAATCTGAACGAACCATTCCGAAAATGCTCCCTTACCAGCTGATCGTGCCAGCTGTCTGCGTCCTCTAGCTGCCATTAATTCCTTGTCATTGTCCACCGCGCGCAGCCAAAAGCTGGTGACTCCGAGTTGTTACTAATGGCAGGAGTAGCACCGGGTCACCTCTGCAGAACGCACGCATTTCTTACCACGGTTCTAAACCAGAAAGGAAAGGAGACTTTCAGCTGTTGAAGGAAATAGGTCACTAGATATATTGCCAGCCACTCGGCTGTCTGCCACGCACAGCTAAAGAGTTAACGGGACACGGGCTGCAAACCGCAAGCTCGAAGGAACCGCTTTCGGAAGAGCTGGAGCCTTCCGCACGTGCAGAAGGGTTGGGACTGCAACGGGGACGTTTGTGCAGTTGGGTAGCAGTCAGATTTTCATTGACTCTTGAGAAAATAGATCGCAATAGCTTGTACCAGATGTCCTCCAATCTGCACACACAGCCCCCGCCGCCGTCTCGCTTTGGACGGGGCGCAGAACTAGCTGTCGGCGCGCGCGATCATTAAGAGCTCTGATGGCATTTAACAGCCCCAGAATCCTTGCCAAACTCCAATTTGCTTTATCACCTCCTGCCTAACTAGAACCTTTTCATGTAAAATCAGTGTATGGTTTTTGACTCGAAGCCAAGTCAAACCCTAACTGCAAAGTTTTGCAGACTCTGGACCATTCTCAGAAAAAGAAAATGAACCCATGCGAGGGAAATCCCAGTCTCCAACAGCATGTTAAAAAAAAATACAGACTAGGCAGACAGCTAAGGAAGAGACGAGTTATTTCTCTCCAAAGCCAGTGAAAAGGAGAGTGAGGTAGAGAGATTCTGCTATATTTGTCAAGGCTACAAAATCTGTAGTGGGCATCAGAAATGGACCCAGACGTTCCGAATCAGTCGCCTTCACCACAAAACCAGCCACCTGCAATTCACGTTACAAACACGGACAAGAACTCAGTACCCGTAAGGTCAGTCCAGATCATCCTGACCTTAGGGACAACCCAAACAGCAGCACATACTTGCACAAGCTGCCTCCGCGGCGGGAGTCCTCCGGATGGAATTGGCTAACGGTGACCCAGCTCGGCAGCCTGCTCCCACACAAGCCCTCCAAGGCCTCCGAGGAGCTGGGCTTTACCCCGTAACGTGTCCGTGCAGCACGGATACTCACGTTAGCTCCACGCTGAGCAAGATCCATAGGCGAGCACAGCGTAGCTGAGTCAGCACAGCATGGCAACCGGCCTAATTACCCATGTTAAGAAGATAATTATCCCAGCCAAAGTACCATAATGATGCTGCTTCTGGGACTCAAGCTAATCTCTCTGTGTAGACGTAGCAGTTTGCTGAGATCGGTAACACCGTTTCGCGTCAGGCCATCTAAGCGTGCTCCGTGCCCTGCTGAAAGGGGAGGAGAAGGTGGGGGACAGCACTCCCAGCCCTCTCCCCTCTCCCTGGGGCATTCGGAAGACGAATTGTGCTAAGGAGGGAGACGGGCGCTGAAGTTCAAGCAAGCCCTTCAGCCGGGCAGAGCTCCTGGATTTCAAAGCCGATGGGCAGGCTGGGTTTCCGCTCATGGCCAGTTCCCAAGTGAAACGAAGTAGAACAGCAGCTTTAAAAAAGAAAACAGCAACAGCATGCCTCTTTATCCCCGCATTAGCTAATGTTCCAGAACCTGCAGAGAGACCTGTGCTTGTGTGTCTGCATCCATTAACTCGTGCTTTATGCTGGCTTTGTTCTCATTATGACTTCCTTCTTCTGAAATCTCCATCGAGGGCTTTTAAAACATTTTTTTTAAGCAGATCAGTAACTTCTGGCAACAATCACACACAAGAATTCATTGAGAGGAATAAAGTGTTTTGGAAGGAGAATACGTGGGCGTGGAGAGGAGAATGAAAACGATGCTGCTTTGTGGGCAGCTTTTATCGAAGAAAGGAAAGCGGGTCACAGTGGCAATGTACGTAGAGAAAGTCAGCAGCGGCGAGAGTTCAAGACTCACGTTAATGAGGCGTCCCTGAGCAGTCCAGGGGGAAATGTGGCAGCAGAACCTCACTGTTCAGCTGTCAAAAACACAGCTTGAAAGCAAGCACAAGTCAATGACCCTAGAGATGACAATAACAACGCTCTCGCACGTCACGCTTTAAAGCAACGCTCTTCCAAATGGAGGTACCTCGCCTTCATTTTAAAACAGGGAAACTGAGGCAGGGGAGTGAAGGCAGAAGGTCACTCCGCATCTTACCGACAGAGACAGCAACTGCACGCAGATCTCTTGGTTCCTTCTCCTCTGGTCATTACATGAAGTCCTTTGCCAAATGTGAAACACATGGGCTACAGCCTGGGCTGCACCTTTCAAGCGATGGGTACACCACAACCGTAGCAATTTCTCCACATTCGTACTCCCTTGTAAGAGTTTGCACCTCATTTCTAACATGAGGTAGGACATCTTCCTAGACTATCCAATGTTTTCCTAGACTTCCAACTATCACAATCTGTGATTTCACTATCTTTCCGAATAAAACGCGCTTTATAATCCCGTAACTTCTCCCTGTGGGGATAGACTGTGATCAAATTTCCTTTAGCAGTATTTTGATTAACTTAATAAATTGAACTCCTTAATACTTCTGCTGCAAGCGGTATTTCCACCCCTCTTCTCTCAACCTGATCTTCAGAAATGGTGATATCCCGGAAGAATAAAAGCCTGTTTTGCTTTTAACCATGGAAGTCTGATGCCAAAGGACAGTGTGTTACTACTACTGTTGCACATTTTAGCTGGAGTAAGAGAGAAACACAAAACCTGCAGCTGCCAGTAGAAAAAAACCCCACATTTCCAAAACCCAGCTGCTTCATAAAACACCAACGAAACAAAAAAATTTGTCAGCAGGGGAATTTTGTTCTACAAAATGCTGGCTTCTCATGAAGCCCAAAGTGCCCTAAGTCCAGCTCCCCGAGTTCTCACCCAACCCTCCAATGCCTTTGGGGCAGCAGCACCAGGAGCCTCTCCCCGGTGGTGACCACGCCGTGCGTCTGCAGCGCCGAGCGAAACACCGTCGGCACAGCGGCCAGGGACGCCAAGCAGAGAGCCGAGCGCTGACACAGAACGCGCTTCCTCACAGACCTCAGAAGCAGAGTTTGCTAGGAATATGTGTTGCCTTTGTGCCTTTTCTTTTTTTTTTTGGACTCAACAAACCTTCTTCTCCTTGACTTTCAGTGTCATCCTGGCTCCTAAATCATCTTAATAACGAGATGCAGCCTCGAGACCTCCAAGGATTTTTTGATCCACTCTGCAGCTAATCCCAGAGCCGCTAATTCAATTTATCCAGTGACAGCAGACTGATTCGGCATCATCTCAGCAGTAATCTCTCCTGCTCTCACTGTGACTGGAAAGAGGATGGGAATTACTAGAAACCCCCACGTTCAAGTTCAGGTTTGCTACATGCTAATGATGTAATGGACGTCACTGGAATCAGAGAGACTTCGAACGCTACCCAGACTGCCCCTCAGCTTTGTCTCGATGTTATCTCCCCCTCTTTGGATCAGTGAGTTTCTCACAACACGACCTACTTGACAATTTAGATACTTTGTTTTGGGGTTTCTTTTGTTGTTGTTCTTGGGTTTAGCATTTTATTTCCTTTAGCCGACTCAGTGAACCACTCCGACTGCTCTGAGTTGTATCCTCATTTGCTTCACAAGTCACTTCAGCAACACAGGCTCATCGGTAGAGCCGAGAGATCTGGGAAACTTTTAATCCCCCCAAAAAAACCAAACATCTAAACATAAACGGACAGAAAGCATGGTAAGAATCTTACGGCACTAGAAAGATATCAAACTACCTGAGGAACTACGGACATTATTGTTGCAGTAACAGAGGCCTGCTGAGCGAAGAGTTCTAGAAACAAGAGAGACTCCTTGTTTCCGAACAACTTCCATTCTGAGGGTGCATGATTTTCGGCAATACCCAAGCTAGAAGGTGGTGCAAGAACCCATCCTCTCTTCCCTGAAGGTTAACCCCAGCTGTGGGAAGATCTCAGAGACCCTCACAGCGGACAATTTAAAATATTTATCTAGTTGCAACCTGCTGAGGTCAGAGGTTCAGCTAAACCATATGGATCACACCTCTTCTACGACTTTTCTCTCCTCCAGTCTTCAGACTGAGCATTCTCCTTCTGAACCAAAGAGTCTTTTGGTCCAAGGGCACCAGCTCCAATGTCGCTGTTGGCCCACGTGATTCTCCTGGAGACCCAGCTGCTGGCTTGCACCTTACCACAGAGGCACGCACATTGACTGTCCTGTTCTAATTCTTTGCCTTGCAAAGCAACAATCGCCTAATACAAATAATTAAAAAAACAAGCACTTGTGCCTTCATGTTAGTTTGTATCCTGAGTATGGAAACGTCACGGTAAGTGCTGGATATTCTGCAAATACTTCGGTGATGGTGGAGGAACCAGTCCCTCCCACTCTCAGAGCTGCAGCACATTTTACAGGAACTTTGTTAGTAAAATAAGATCAATACCATGATAGCCAGAAGCCTGAACGCTAGAAAGACAACATTTAAAGACAGTTAGAGTTCACAGAGTGTGAGGAATAAGTTCTCTTTCTCAGCCACTTCCGCGTGATCAATGCAGAATATCGCTAGTGCTCTGTCAGCAGAGTAGCGGCAGCACAGCAGATAAATCAGAACTGGTCTCTCTCCGCAGGCACGTCCTGCGTGTTCTCCAGTTCAGAGGGGGGGGTGCTCAGGCTGTTGCTATTTATCCCCTTGGGCCTCATTACACTGAACATTCAAGCCTTAAGCAACCTATCTTTTGGCATCCTCTACAGATATGAAATCAAAATAATTTACCATCCCTATAAATTGCCATTAAAATCCACTTTTCTGAATATAGGCTCAATAATTAATATCTTTGATTGCACAGGGAAAACTGTTGAATCTGTTAGAATACATTTTAAATGCCAGCTTTCACTTTCAATGCAAGGCAAGAAAACTGAAATTCCCAATACACCACCCACACAATCCCAGGTACCACTAAAAAATTAATGACTTTTCCAGGCCACCTGATGTGAAAAAGAACAAGAGACAGGTTTTCAACACCCATGTTATTGCCTTTTTCAGATGGAAAAGGCTCACTAGAAATGAGAAAGACTGGAAATCCGCAACTTTGGGTTTAGTACTAGCTGTAAACATTCCTACTGTGGTCCCATCAAGACATGCCATTTAGGACTGAGCACTGGTAGATGCTGCAGAAGCTGAGTTTCTTTTCTTTTGGGCATGCAGTCAACAAGAAGGGCGTAATTAGTCTGCTATGCAAAGTCCGTAAAAAGGAGTCAATAACGAGTTTGCAATGCAAGAAACAGATGTAATACAGGAAAGAAGTTGTCAATACTGAGCAATGCCTCACTCCTCCCCTGTGCAAATTACCTAACCTGAGGTCCACAAAGATTTTCAGAATCCCAGATCTCACTGAACTCAGTGAAAGTTGGATATTCCGGCCTCCTATACCTGCCTCCCTGGTGGCAACAGCCTTCTGTGGTCTGCGAAAATGCTTCACCCCACCCCTGGCTCCCGTAAAGACGCGGGCAGAAGAGCTGCTTTGCCTGTATAAGCTACACTGACCACGTTTCTCGGGGGGCTCGCCAGTACAGCTGTTAGCAATCTGTTCTCCTACAGACGAGGTCTAAGACAACGTGAAGTTATGAAATCCAACGCACTCTCACTGCTTGGGGGGAAGAAAAAAGAGGGAAAGGGAGAAAACACTTCATAATTAAAATGCTTAAAATTTTTACGTTTATTAGAACACTAACAGAGGTGGAATGCTTGCTCTAAGAGCGGGCTAAGAAAGTAAAAAGGCACTCTCACAAAGAAAGACACAAAACCAGTTAGAAGTTGGAACTTCATTCAAAGCAAAAGTGACAGATTTATCCACACACTGCTGGGTATATCTCAAAATATTATCCATAGTCATCAAGAGTTGGATAACTCTTCAGATTTTTTTATAGGTGAAAAGACCTACACCAACTGCAGTCGACTAGTGATGCCAGACAAGACGGGCGAGGGGCAGGCGAGACGACCGCTCCTCTGCATCTTCCCGGGACTACATCAAGCACCAAGGGACTCCCTAACAGCCACGGACCTTGCAGCAGAGTCAGGGACCAAAGCTGCATCTCCCAGACTTCTGTTGTGCGTCTCACACAAAATCTGTGTCTTGTAAACCTCTACAATGAAAGGAAGCAGCAGCTTCAACTGCACTCACAAAGGCTACACAGACCTTTTCAGCACCAGAACGGTCATCAACTAATTTGGAAACACATGAAGTCAGACAGAAGAGCCAGAGTTATGAAAGCTGCCTGAATAAAACCAAGGCAACCTCACAGCAGGCGGGCAGGAATTCCAGCAACCTCTGTTCAACGTATTCTAATTACTCCTCTGATTGCTTCTTCTCTGGCCCTTCAAGTGACCACGCACAAACAGCGGTGCTCGTGATACACAGTCAAGACAGAAGACAACCACTGACAATAATTGGATTTAGCAGGTTTTTAGAACAGAAGGCTGGTACGTATAACAGTCATAACCGCACTGGCAAGGTGGATCTACCAGCCATTAAACTTTAATGCTTTACAGGATAAATACAATATTTGGCGAGTACTTACGCTGACAGCATTACTTTGCTTCTCGGTGTATAATGAAATGTAAGCCACCTAACATGGCTGTGCCTAAAACGGGTGGTGGAGAGGGTGGTTTCTGATTCCATGTTTCTGACAGTAAAATTCAGAATCAGGAATGATTGTTGACACCACTGCTGTCACTGCCAGCTGTGCCTATGGACAGCCTGATCGTGTAACCGTTTTCCTCTGGACAGCTGAGAAGCTCAATCTCTATTCAAGCAGAGTCTAATTGGTGACTTGATCATCATTTACGTGGACTTATTTAAAGGAAGACATTTGCTCAGCTTTCGTAAGACTTGTGAGCAGTGGATCTCTTGGCACCAGCTGGAAAATGTTAGTGGCCAACTGATTAGATTCCAAGCGAGGCCACAAGAATCACTGAAAGTACTGAAAACGTGATTCACAGGGAAAAGTTGAACACAGCTGTGTTTGAAGAGATGCAGCAAATCAGCCTTCAAATATATATACAAAAATTATAAATACACATATTTGATGTACTTATATTAAAAATGCTCATACTAAAAAAAAAAAATTAAAAAATGCTTATATTAAAAAACGCTGCCCCAAACACAGATGCTTTCCAGACCCATAGACAGAGCTTATTTTCTACCAAAATACGCACAAGTTAGAGAACAAGAACAGTTCTTACAGTTGAGGAGCCACTGAAATTGTTGCTTCTTCTGAGGTTGTAGAATCTCTGATGAGAGATCTACCGCAATAGCTGAGACCCCCAAATTACGTAAAACAAAAGCCAGTGCCTGGAAGAGTGTGCTACATAAATTTAGACAAAAGATATCTGGTTTCTGCAAGCAATCAGCTACTCACAGTGTAGTTAGGAAAATGGCAAATTCTCTGTCACTTGGAGTCCTATATTGAGGCTTTATTTCTTTCTAAAATATATTCGAGAGCTCTCAGAGACATTAAGTATGCGTAAGGCAGATGTTTGGGAGGGAAGGTTTTCCAGCCCCTGTGTCACGGGATGTAGCAGCTGATCATCAAAATGATTCTATCCAGTCTGAATAAAAGAGTATCTCTGAGAAAGAAGTTGTAGGAGAAAAAATTCAGATGAGAGGTTTCTTTCACAAATTTGAGAAAGATGCACTAAAATTCATGTCTTGAGGTAAATTACAACATCACCCAAAGTCCACAAACAAACCATGCACAAACTTGTAAGCTAGAAAAAATACGACCACACTGCCAGTCCTTCAGGCAGAGTGTGCAGCGAAGTCTCACTGAATTCCTTCTAATTTGAAAAACACATAGGCTAGGGGTTGGGTCTGATTTTTTTTAAGATCTCAGTGACTGAAGTCACTGGCTTTAGGATATTACCAAGAAGAAACCTTCGGCTCCACAAGTGAGACAGGAGGAACAAGTCTTGTAAAGCTCTCACCAATTACTACACCATGGAGGAACTATATTAATAGGGATTTTATATAAATAATAAGCATACCGTGTGCTTAATATTTTGCTTGGTTTCCAGGTGCCACTTATTTCCCAACAATATCCTGGCTGTCAACACGCGTACACAGAAGCACTCATTAGCAGTGTTGAAGGATGGTTTATAGAAGGTCAAATAATGGGCCATGACAATGCAATTATGTTCCCTGCTATAAAGGTCACTTTTACTCATCATACTAATTATCATGACAGGACTACATTTACTTCCACTCATTTCAATGCAGAAACTTCTTCCGTACCTTGGCCTTTCTGATTTCAGCATTGCATTTGCCCTTCTTGCTCTTACTAATCCATGCTTCTTGATGCAAGACAAACACCAAAACCAGTCCCCTAGGAAAAAAAACACTGACAGCCAGGAAGCATTGTAATCAGAAGCTAAGTAAAAAGTTAGCTTGCGATTTTAAAAACAGACTTTCACACTTCTAGCCTTCACCGCTGCGTGAGGAATCATTCTGGCGCAAAAGGCAAGATTTTCAAACCAGCACAGAATCAGAGGCGCCGTTGAAAATCTGCGCACTTTCATTTTCTGGATCTAGAGGATCTTACAAGAAAGGTCTAGAGGATCTTACAAGGATCTAGAGGACGTTACAAGAAAGATTTTTTTCAGAACCACCGTAAGATATACTCTCCGACTCCTAGTGACTCTACATATTTAAGTTCCACATTCCTAAAAAAAAATGTAACCGCCGATGGTCACAGAGGCAGCCAGCAGCAAAGGTGGTCGCTGAAGAGTGTATCCTGATACGGCGGTGGGACTCAGTGGTACGTTTACAACCGCATTCTGCCTTCCACTTCTGTTTCTTACCCGAACACCCAGATGGCCCAGCCTTTCCTGCCAACAGGATACTCCATCAATAGCTTTAATCGTTAATTTGTTTAGACTGATCTATTAACAGGAAAAGGCTCGTGCAATCTTGCTCTCGTCAATCCTGCGCAATAAAATTGACCGATCGCTCAGACGTTACCCAATTTGAGAGGCGCAGCAAGCCTGAGCTGGGTCCTACAGGCTTCCCGCATCCCTTTTGCTTCCGAGAGGCAATGGCCGGGCAGCCAAACTCCACAAAAGTGCTCCCGAATTGGCCTCGGAGCTCGAGGACTTCTGCCCGGTTCAAAGAAGTGGGATTTGGATGTTCACAAGGCTCTTTGCCCTCCACAGCCCTCACCCCGACACCTGAACAGAGATTACTTACGACAAAGAAAGTAGGAGAAAATAATTTATCCCACAAACTTGGAGCGGTCGATGTCTACTAGGAAGAGAATAGATGTTTTATAATTAATTTCCTGGTACGGTGGGTTGGTGACAAATTCCTAATTGCAGTTACCCTTTAAGACTGAAGGAGAAACTAGGCTGGGAGTGAGACTTTTGTAAATGGCTATGAATAAAAGAGATAAATAATTGGTGAAAGTAGATAACTCATGTTACATGCTTTAATTATGGAAAAAATGTGTGGGTATTAAATTATGCGTGAGTAATTTAGAAATACGATGGTGAGGAAAAAGCTACAACAAAGTTTTTCAAACGAGCTGGTAACATGTCTCAATACTCGTAGTACTTGAAATACACGTGTAAGACAGACTTTGACTTGGAGAATAAAAGTAAATACATACAATTTCACAAACTAGATCGGTCAGATGAGCAGATGGGGTAGGTAGCAGCATTCAATTTAAGATGGTGGCTATATCAATGGCTTTATCATTCAACAGACTTTTGCCAATTAATTCCAGCTAAACAGAGGCCTGGTGTGACCTAGACCTCACGTCCCTCACGTGCGGGATCAGGCAGGTAACACAGGCACCGAAGTCATGGCAAGAAACCAAACGCACAGAGCCGGAGGAAAGAAGAACACGTGAACGTTCAGGCAAAGAGAAGAACAACTTGTACCATCAAGGGGATCAGTTTATCGCAGGCTACCAAGCGAGCAAACGAAGGTTTGCCTGTGGCCACCGTTCTAGAACTGCTCAGTCTCCCTCCGTAACCTCTCAGGCAATCAACGATTGCTTGTAACCACCACGGAGTAAGTTTTACTCCTTCAAAATAGCCACGGTGCTGTTGCACAGAGACACCTGACAGTGTCTTTGCTGTGGACACTACAGAAGATTCTTCGTTCTCTGCGCTTCTCTCGCTGCCCTTTCTTAGCAGCAGGAGAAGCATAAAATTAAAAGATTCCAAGTCCTTGAATCTTCACTACAGCCAGGACTATGTTCATGACTCTGCAGTGGTACGTGGCCCAATTTCAAGGCCTGAGCCGCGTAAAGGGTCAAACCGTAAGAGAGAATGAGGCGAACGCAGCCGCCTCGTCCCAGCTATAGCCTGGTGAACTCTCCTTGGCTGAGTGCATCCGCTCTCCTTGCGGGTGACTTCATTAAGGACATGGTAGGCGGGAAGAAAGAGGCAGAAAAGCACCCCCTCCCAATATTCTTTTCCAGTATCGTGTGCAAATATGTTTATGGCATCTCTGAGACACAGTAGGCTTACTTTCACGACTCCCAAGCAGTTGAAATTCCCCCTAAGTTTAGGCTGTGCTCTGCGTCCCTGTGAAAATAGAGGCTCAGTACCTGTTGCCACTCCAGGTTTTCATTTCAGGGTCACTCTTCAAACAGATTTTCATTCTGCTGCTACACGCTAACATCGCCGAGCAGCTCCAGTCCAGGCAACTTGCTGCACTGCTGGATGGCGACGACTGGACAGCCCGTGAGAACGACGAGGTCCCTGATTTTGCAGGCAGAACACCGTGTTTGTTCCATGATCTGATCTGCTGGGTCACTATAGACAAGTCACTTTATGTAATCCGGCAATGATGATATTCATATTACTTTGTAAAGTGCTTCAAGGCCACATATGAAATGAAAAGTATTATTAATGAGACGGTAACTATCTCTTCTAGGCAATAAACCTTTTCTCTCTGAATTGTAGGTTGACTTGCCCTTATTACAAACCAAGCAACCCACTTGAAAAGGACAGGCAGGTCTCACGGGCAGTCAGGAGGGCGGCAATGGGAGGAACCAAAGGTAAGCACACCCCCCCCCCCCCCCCCCCCCCGCCGACACCCACAAAACACCCCCCCCCCCCCCCACCCACCCCCCCCCCCACCCCCCCCCCCCCCGACACACACACACCACCACCCCACAGACCGACAGCCGAGAGAACCCCACCAAGCACACAACGAACACAACAAACC